>Ga0209382_10004091_pt1 | contig 19710 bp, 26 predicted proteins | sample SoiMetdeltSBSDD5_FD_187599 | JGI IMG/M metagenome (GOLD analysis project Ga0209382, IMG submission 187599) | Bulk soil microbial communities from a Populus tree surrounding site in Tennessee, USA - Soil MetaG P. deltoides SBSDD5 (SPAdes) (version 2) | ecosystem: Environmental > Terrestrial >... | reverse complement strand
GCCGTTTCAGGACGGGAATGTCTTGGGGTGGCCTCCATAGCCGCCCCTCTGGCCTTCCGACCAAAAGGGTCCGGCAAACTCAGCGATCTCGCTCCGGCGATAAGCGCGGAAACACCCTCACTAAACCCCAAACGAAAGGAACCCTCACTTTGGGTACAATAGACATATCTCGTCTGGTGACGCCCGAGGAGTTCTCAGCGGCCATGACGCGCCGTTGGCTCTCGCTCGGCAATACCTCCTCCACCAAGCTCCAGCAGCTCTGGGCCGCGATGGCGGCCACATTCGGCCGCGCTGTGGTCGACAACGAAGCAGGTAAGAGTAAGTGGCGCGTCTTGGAGCCGCCAACCGGCACCGGCAAGACACAAGGGCTCAGCGTCTATGCTGCCCTAACAATCGACAAGAACCGTACCTCATCGTCATCGCTGGGCATCCTCGTCGTCACTCGCACCATAGCTCAGGCCGAGGAGATCGTCCGCACTATACGCGAGCTTGTCTCCGACCCTGCCGACGCCAACAGGGTGCGGGCGAAACACTCCGAGACCAAGCTCAACGTCTTTGAGATGCGGATGGCCGACGTGCTCGTCATTACTCATGCCGCCTATACCCGAGCACTGGAAGGTCTCAACCAAGAGCAGCATGGTCGATGGGCTGATTGCTCAATCTGGGACCATGGCCAGCGGCGCCTGACCATCATCGACGAAGCCCTTTCGGGGGTCGTGGAGGAGAACCAGATCAAGGCCGATGACATCCGTTTCGTACTCGGGTTCATAGACCCAGCGCTGAAGCTCCAGTTTGCTCCTCAGGTCGAAGCTCTAGAAGGTATCCGCGACATTCTCGACAAGATCGCTGTCACGAATGCAGCGATCACTGAGGAGGGCGGCTCCATCCCAGCAAGGGTGGTTTGGCGTGGTGTCCATGATGGCCGAGCAAAATTCCCCAAAGCGTACGCAATGGGGCCGCTACGGGACGCGATGCTGCCCATCCGTTACGATCTCAAGGCCCTCCACAAGGAGAGTACCTACGACCGACAGCGCATCGCTACCAACGTGGACCAGACCCTCAAGAACTGCGAAGCGATCATGGTCCGCTGGGCCTACTACTACCGCAAGGGGAATGATGACACATTCAATTCCAGCCAGCTTCTGATACCACCCGGGCTGCCGGGGCCAGTGATCCTGGATGCCACCGCCTCCCAGAACTTCCTCTGGAAGCTACTGGGGTCGCGTGCCGAGATCGCCGAGGTCCCCGACGGTACCCGCACATACGCCAACGTCACCATCCACATCTCTCGCGGCAGTGGGCTCGGTAAGGGCAAGATGACAGAGCGTGGCAAGATCCGCCTTCCTAGGCTCCTCGCCAACCTGCAGCAGAACTTGACGTCAGATCGCAAGGTCCTGCTTTGCGTCCACAAGCGTATCGAGCACACGGCCTTGAGCTACGCCCCCAGCTTCGCGGCCTACGATGTCGCGCACTGGGGAGCCATCGACGGCAGGAACGACTGGAAGGACTACGACACCGTCGTCATCTTCGGTCTGTCATATCGCGACCCTGTGTGGTCAACCAATACGTTCTTTGCCCTCAAAGGCCTCCAAGACAATCGATGGCTCGAACAGCCCTCCTGGGGCCGCTATGCCGACGTTCGACGAGAAATGCAGCGGCGGCAACTGACTGTCTCCGTAGTCCAGGCGGTGAACCGAGTGAGGTGTCGCCGGGTGATCGACGGCGAAGGCAACTGTCCACCCACCGACGTGTTCATCGTGCTGCCTCGCGGCGCCGATGGGGACGCCATTCTCTCTCATCTCAACGAGGAGATGCCAGGTGCTGCAGTCGTTCCGTGGGAGTTCGAGATGGATGGTCCATCGGAGCGAGTGCGGCGAGGGTCTTCACATGAGGCGCTACTGGCCCTGATGGGTGACCGACTGCCTGGGGAGACGCCAATGTCGTTCATCAAGTGCGAGCTGGGCTTGTCGGCGAGCGCCACAAAGGAGCTGAGGGGTGTCCTCCGCAACGACGACCACCATCTAACGAAAGAACTAGCCGCCAACAACGTGCGCTACATGACCACGGGCAAAGGGCGCGGAGCTAGGTCATACCTGCTGAAGCGCTAGGCCGCACCGACCAGAGGAATAGGGGGGTGGATTTCCTCCTCTTGGTATAGAGGTTCACCACCCCATTTCGCCGCCTGGGTGACCTGGGTAACCTGCTTGCCCCTGGTATAGAGGTTCACCACCTCATTTCTCCCATGCGCCCGTGCGGCAAGGACCGTCTAGGCACCGCCGCCGCTTCTGTGGATGGGAATGACAATAGGGACGAGGCAACTTCTCAGAAGGGCCATTTGGTACCACTTGAAGGTCTCTCGAACGGGCCTTCAAGGTGACCTTGGTCGTCTTCTTCGGCACACCTCGAAGAGTGGGGTTCTGGTCTTCATCGGACTGGCGGAACGACCACTCTGACTGACTGAATGGTGCGCAAGGCCCTCTCTGGGCGCCGCGCCCCCAACGCTCACCATCAAAGCTTCAACCGTACAGGACCTGCGGCGGATCCCGTCGCAGACTGCCTCAATCATGTGAAAGGACCAACGTGAAGAGACGTCTGAAGCCTACCTCTGCAGCCCGCAAGAAAACCAAGTTCCGCTACTACGACCTGAAGAAGAACTGGCGCAAGGTGAGACCTCACCTGAGTGACCCTCTCGCGAACTACATCCTCATCGATGATTTCAACAAGTTCACTCGCGGCATATGGAAGAAGCCCTTCCTTCACGGCCAGTATCCCGCCGAGTTCGACCGCGACTGTTGGTCGGATGACGAGTTCGACGAGGAACGCACTTCCCCTCGTTACGCATACATGGACTATGTCGCTCCTGGCGCATGCCATTGGCTGGCTAACTTCGCCCTGAGGTTGGCGATGTTGACTGAGCCAAGCCGGGAGTGGCGCGTCATCTCGTCAGAGTACCACAGCACGGTTTGGGATGGTCGTAACACCTTGTTCGAGTTTAACTGGCAGGCCTCCGGTACACCGCCTGCGGATTGCTTCCACGCCGCCTTCGACTGGGAGCTGCCTCCCGGTAAGTATATGGAGGTGGGTGTGCCGCTACGTCGCGGCGAATAACTGAGGTGACGGAGACCGACGGCGGACAGGACTTCGCCACGACGATGCTTACCGAAGCACCTCTCGTCTAACCATCGACCTATCAAACATCACCGCCAGCCAGATACGTGTCGCTGCTCCAGCGGCATCTTGGCTGGCGGCTACCTGCCCCTTGGCCGGACCGCTGAACCGCGTCCTTGGCCCCCACCCGTCCCTAACAACCCGCATATCAAAGGAGATACTCTCCAATGCACGACTTCAACATGCCGATCTGCTTCGTGCTCTTCCTGGCCCTCTGCAGGGGTCTTCCTGTGTTTCGCTGGAGCATCGGCCGACCGCGGTGACGCATCAGGTATTCGTTCGGCCCAAGACTAGATCAGCGAAGCGGCAATACTACGAGGTGATCCTCGACGGCGCAGTGATCGTCTCGAAGTCGGCCGACCCGGTGCATGCCGCCTGCCGGGCGATGATGGCCATTGGTCTCTCCGGCCGTGTTGAGTTCTACCGGCCAGGGGACCCCTACCCGAGCCTAATCGTCCATGATCTCGACAAGGCGGCTATGCTCCGCGTCGTCGAGACCAAGCGCGTAGGACCCGTCATCAAGAAATGGCGTCCGTTTGAGATGAAGGGTCACCTTGCCGATCACGCGGCCAAGGTCCGGCGCTGAGATGGGTAGTGTGATTCATCCCCCATGATCTACCCGACCAATATCTAACACCACAGTTCCTCCCGAAGGGGGGCAAACTTGTATAAATTGCCCCCCCCTTGCAGACCTCCGCGATCCCCAGACGAAACGGTCGAGGCCCGTCCGGGCAAAGGCATGCACTCAAAGACAATCATGAAGGAGATACACAGATCCGCCGTCGCCGCCTACGTCGCCTCTCAGAGGCACCTTAGAGGAGACCTCAGGGGCGCCAAGACTCTCACGCAGATGGCCAAGGAGATCGGCACCACAAAGACCACCGTCAGGCGCTGGCTCCGGCGCGACCACTGGGCGCTCTGGATGGGCCACTGGGCGTCTGCTGAGGAGATCTGGGAAGCTGCGCAACGAGATCGCCAGCGACTACCGCAGCGAGAGCGACAAGCAAGGCAACTTGCAGCGGAACAATGCCGGGCAATGATGGTCGCGCACCTAGACGGTTGCCTTGCAGACCTTACGAGCGGCGCCCAGTCCCAGTGTATAGAGTGACCCACGCGGTCATTTTCCGCCCGCTTTTCAGCGCGTTTGTCATGGAATTTGTCATAGCACGGCCCTAAGCCCCTGAAATTGCAGGCATCACCGTCAGATATAGTATCTGTTTGGGGGCTCAAAGCGGCAAAGTCTCGGCTTCACGCGCGGCTTGCGCAGGAGGTCCAAGGGGTCACCAGGTGCCTTGTCGCACCTAAAAGCACCGCGCCCGTGATCTACGAATGGATGTTCCCCTTGGAACATCTTGAGGTTGGCGGGTTCGATACCTTCCGGAACGCAACGGTGCCTCCCCAGATACGGAGAACTGCTCCTCTTATCTGTTGATCTCCCCCGTTCAGGGGGCATCGCTCGGCTACCCCCTCACGTATAAGCGCTTCGGGTTGGAGGCAGCGCATGTGCAACAGCACTTGCCTTTGTGGGCACGTCATTCTTGTTGTGGAAGGCGAGGCGGGACCATTCCCGCTAGAGCTTCAAGCTGCCTTTGAGGGCGTGGGAGCCGAGACGCTGCTGGCTCGCGATCCAGCACAGGCCCGAGACCAAGCCAGTCGATTTGACTTCTCGGCAGCGGCCATCTGCTGCGACGACGTTATTGACACGGCCGAAATTGGGGAACTCCTCGATGAGCTAGGCAGCATGCCCGTCCTCCTCTACGGCACTGCACCCCTGGGGTATGTGTCGGGCAAGGCATTCCACGCAACTTCCAAACCCGGTCATCCCGAGGCCATCGTCAAAGCTGTCGCTCGAATGCTGTCTGCGTAGGATATTGCGAACTGGCGCTCACTCGATCTCGGCGCGATAGAACCCATCGGCCAAATGGAGGTGGGCAATGCGCAATTCAACGGGCTGGCCATCGAGCGTCAATAGAAGACGATTGAGCAGCATTACTTGGGTGTCGGGCACAACGCGAAGGATATCGGCGATAGCCCGCGGAGCCGCCGCAATCGTAATGCGCTCCTCGGCCTTGCCCAACAGAATGCCATACATCTGCGCCAGCGCGACAATGTGATAGTCGATACCGGTCCTCTCCAAGAGGCCTGGAAATTGAGCCGCGGGCAGCGAAGCCTCCTCCACGACGAATGGATGGCCATTGTGCCACCGGGCGCGGCGCACACGATAGACACTATCCTGTTCCCCAAGGCGCAGCCGCCGGCGCTCTTCTTCGTTCGCTGCAACTTCGACGACATCAATCGTCTTGGCGTCGCCGTTCATTGGCTTGCCGTCGGGTCCGCTGATCCTCCAGAAGCGCGAGACGAGGCCGGCCGAGGAGTGGTCGTTGATATAGGTGCCACGTCCTTGGCTGCGGGTAACCACCCGTTGGTCTTCCAGGAGGTCGAGCGCTTTGCGCATGGTGCCACTGCTGATTCCGAACTCACGCGCCAGGTCGACCTCGTTCGGAATCGCTGCACCCGGCTTCCACTCACCCTTGCCGATGCGCTCGACGAGTGCATCGCGCACCTGCAAATAAAGCGGTCTGATGACAAGCCTGGTCGCCGCTAAGGTTCTATCACTCGCCACGAATACCTCCATCGCATATGTCCGCCACCTTACCGATGGTGCCTATCCTTACGGGAATAGCGGATACCCGGGTTCTCGGGTGCCAACTCACCCACAGCGGAATTCACTCATCGACCGGCTTTCTGACCTAGATTTGCAGCCCGGCAACACACCTAGGCTAGATATAGAACAGCTGTCATTTGAATACCTGAGACGGCTGCATGGCTACCACTAGCAGAATATAGGTGGTCCCTTCAGCAACAAAACGCATGGCAGGCAAGCTGACATCAACGTGCTGACATCGCCTGACACGTCACGCGGTCAGGAATGCACTGGTGAAGCGGCCTCATCTCGGCGCCTTACCCAAATCGCGGGATAATTACCAACCCCGTTCAAGGGTTTCACCTAGTGACCGCTGTCGCAGCGTCATTTGGCGGAAAGGAAATGGCACCCCGGCCGAGGGAGACCAGGGTGCCACATCGTGCGCAAAGCAAGGGGAAATGGGCCAAGCGCACCCGCCGAGAGATGACTTCGGCGGCATCGGGTTGACTTGGGGCCCCGTAAGCGCCAAGCCACTCATTCACGAATGGGGGGTGGCGGCTGGTCCCCCAAGCCCGCACCTGTCGAACCAGCCGCCTCAAACGTACGTCCTGCATCAACCCGCACGGGACCCGCACCCTTTGGCAGAACGTAGCCCTCTGGTTGAATTTTAGGGTTCGTGCAACGATCTGGCCTGTGCTGCGCAGCACACCTGGTCGGGAATATTCCGACTTATGCCGATGGCTGCGCCGACTGACTGAAAAGACTGGCCAGTTGGCGTAGTCCGAAGGACAGTCCAGTCGCGCAGCACGCATAGCCGTTATGCTTGTACCGGTAAGCAGGCAGCGCCAGTCGGGCAAATCATTCTTCTTGTGGAGACCAAAGGAGCACGCGATGGCTTGGTTGCGTCCCCTGGGAGGAATGCCAAGGCCCGCGAAGATCAGTTCGGCTAGTGAGACTGACTACGCTCCTCCAAGCTATCCTTTGCAGAATTGAAAGTTTCTGTTTCCACTGTAGAGGCAGGCCCTCACACCCCGCACCGGGGTCTGCCCAGGGGGGCCGGCCCTAGACCAACACCAAGTCTCGACTGGGTTCTAGCGGCTGGTCCCTTTCTTTTTGTGCGCAGGTAGCACGGTCCGACGTTCCCAATTATCGCGAAAAACCCAGCGCCGAGAGGCCCTGTGCGCAATCTGAATTGACCGGGGGGCCGTTTCCCCGAGAGACCCCGGGGATGCCTGCCTAGTCAAACGGCCATAGACGCGGAAGCTGGCGCGTCTGACGGAGCACGACTAAAGAATTTATGTCCGCGTGTTTCAAATAGGGCGGCCGTTATCTTGATGTTGCCATCGGCACCTCCCTTGCGATGGCGGGCCACGCTTCCCGACCTCAGCGGGATTACGCGTGGCGATTGGGGGGCGCCTCTCTGCCACGTCGAGGCGCCCCCTCGGGCTGCTATGCATATTCCGCTTAGCTGGCGCTGGTCCCTCGCGATGTCACAAGATTTGTCACAGCACACCCAAATCTCCAGGAAAAACAACGCAGCGCATCAGATACGGTATCCGATGCGGGCACAAATCACGGACCGCCCAGCCAGTTCTATTCCAACGAGCTGATCGCCTGATCTTCAAGCAGCGCCGTCGAGGGCGCCCGTTGGGCACGTGAGAGCGCGTCTGATCCGCTCGCGCACGACTTGGGCGGCCGACCCAAAATTTGCCCCCTTCGGATCAGCCGCCCAAGCGTCCTGCGTCGACCCCGCACGGGCCCCGCGCCCTGCGCAGAACGTATGCCAAGCATCCTAACGCTGTGTCATTGCTGGCACTGTGTGGGTGATGCAACTTGTTGAGAACTTCCGACCTAGTCGAGCGCCGCAATCTCCTCCACAAGGCTGGCCACATCACGCGCCGTAACGGTTGCCCTCCCACCGCCTGCCCCTGCGGATCGGGGCCGGCGAGGTGGAGACACTCCTCGCTGCTGGGGTGACACCGACTGAGGTCGCCCGCAAAGCTCGGATTGGCAGAACAGCGTCTGCCGGGTCAAACGACGTCGTGAGCACCGCACCTGCGTCGTGACCGACACGCATAGTCGTGTCCCCGGCAGCGCCCCAGTGTTTTTGAGATTGAGGTAATCAGCGGCAGGCTCACGCGATCGCCCTGCACGAGTCGGCGCCGGCTGGTAACCATTTGTTAAGCCGACGCAGAACAGCTTCGCTCAGTGCGGGAGAAAGTGGGAGCTAATGCCCATCAACCTCCGGGAACGCCAAGTGCACGCGGCCGCTCGCCGCATCGGACTGAAACTCATCGTGGACCGCTACAAGGCCGACCAAAACGGTCGCGAGCGCTACTGCTTGCGGACGATCTGGGACGCCAGGCACGTCGTGCGCGTGCTGCCTAGTGGCGGCTACGAGATGGCGATGAGCAGGCGCGGAAGAAGACGTGTCGCGACCCCGCTATCGCTGGACGACATAGAACTTCTGATCGCAGGGTGAAGCGACCGGCCGGCGCAGACCGCCATCATGTGGTGGATGAGTGAGGCGAACGGTCCCCGCACCAATCACGGTCATCATTTAGTGGGTGTAGCCATCCGGCTGAAGAGGGTCGGTCTGCAGCACCCCGCGGATTTCGTCGGCTTGGTCATCGTGTCCCGAATTGCGCAGGGTGCGTTCGGCTTTGGTTAGCTGGGCTCTCATGCGGGCGGCCACCTGAGCGGCGAGGCCTGTTAGCTCTGCCTCCTCCCAACCCCTGGCGTGGGCTAGGCGGACGGCGGTGATGATGCCGAACCTCCTATTGGGCCTGGAGAGGATTGCGTTGGCTACTTCCATAGCATCCTTGAGGCTCATCGCCTGCGAAGGCGCTCCGATGCTGCTGTGTTGATCCCTGTCTAAGCCATTCTTTGTACCAGCGAAGTCTGTCATGGTTAGAACCCCCAATCTGGTTCTGCAGCCTTCAATCTATAGCAATGAAAGTTAATTGCCTTCCCCCAGCGGGGGGATACCCCGATCAACAATGATGTGTTTGATCGACGTCCAACTTGATCGAGCCGAGGCCAGGCCGGTGGGTCGCGGCGCATGTATCCATTCCGCAGGCTAGGCCTCGCGGCATACCGCTCGTGCCGCTTCCCCCGAAATCACTAGCTCGCAGCAGAGGCGGCGGCGAAAGCCGACGTCGACGCTGCGAGGCGCAGGCGTCGCTCTGGGCAGAAAGGCCACGTCGGACAGTCCCACTCACAAGGCCACCGCATGGCTCCTTCCAGGCGAGCTTGATGCGGTCGCCTTCATGGCGATCTGGACGGGGCTCTCGAAGGGGCCCGTTAAAGGGGCGTCGAGGGGAGCCTGCAAGGAGGCGTCGACGTCGTGTGCGGCGGCCATGCAAGTCGCCCGCACGACGGCCGGCAGCCAACGACAACATAGTGCCGTTCAGCGCTGCGTAGACCTAGAGGGCTCGCCCGAGAGGGCGGGCCCCTTCTGTTTTTCTGATCAACCCCGACACTGTCGGCGGACTGGTGGAACGAGCACCCTCTACGCTATGCTAATCTCTTAAAAGGCGCGTGCATGTCTACGTCTAGTGGGAAATGCTAAATGTCTTTCTTAGCCGGAAGGACGATCCTCATCGTCCAGCGTCAATGGATAGTCGCTCACAAACTAGCAGCAGGTTTCGAGGCCGCTGGTGCGCGGATCCTGTTGGCCAACAATGCTCGCACTGGTCGTGCGGCCGCACATCATGCTGATCTTGCTGCAGCAGTCTTGGATGGCCAAAGCCAGCAACTCTGGCCCATCTTGAAGAGAGAGGGCATACCCTTTCTCATTTACTCCGGCCGGTCACCGTTCAATGACGTGTACGCTGGGGTCCCAATCGTCGAGAAACCGGCAAGGACTGAAGAAGTCTTAGAGACCGTGAGAGGCTTACTGCAAGACAGCGCCCTTCGACCCACCTATCACTGAGAGGTCAAGGGAAGGCGCGTGCGGCGTTCAGCTCGCGCTCCCCGATGGGGCACAGCGTCAGGATGTTGGAGTTCGCGGTCGGATGCCAGATCGGTAGTCCATGGCCATGGCCCGCAGGGCGCTGCTCTCAGCGCCGCCACGTCGGTGCTGCCATCGGTGGCCACGGACAGCAGCGCTTCCGCGAGCTTCAGCCTCGCGTCCTCGACTTGGGTAGGGTTGGCAGATGATCTCTCCCACGGTCGGGCGGCTTAGGATGATGCTCAGATCGAAATGGAGTGGCCTTCTCTGGCAGTAGCTCCAGGATGGTCGGCATCAAGTTGGAGCACAGCGCCGGGTCTCCGCGCTGGTAGCGGCAGCGCCCGGCCCAATCTTTGAAGCTGTACGTCAGCACGACTTCACCTGCCTGGCGCTCAACGCCAAGCTCCACCTGGCAGACAGGACAACGCATCAGCCCTCCGACGCGGCTCTTCCCTTTGGCCGCTTCTCCCCCCTTGGCCCGCACACCGGACGCAACATAGACCTCACGGCAGCTGTGCGCACGTTAAAGTGTACGACACGTAGACTACTTGAGGTGGTATGCCCGGTCCTACATCGGGTAGCATTTGCAAGTGGGCGGGGTCCCATCATGGGAGCTGATCATTGACATCCGTTGCGTTGATCACGGAGAGCACCGGTACTCCGACCTTAGAGGAATGGGCGAAGCTGGAGCTGGGTGCGCCTAACTCTCGCGTGCTGAGGCTGACCCGCGTCCAACTTGGCGACAATGGTTGCCCTCTCGGTGTTGAAGAGGTCGTTTTAGCCCTGGAGCGTTTTCCTGGTCTGGATGCGAATGGTGGTGACATGCCAGACCTCGTTGAGCTGGCCCAGCGTCATGGCCTGTCGCTTGGACGTGCCTCTGAACGGATCGCCATTGTCCAAGCCTCCAGAGAGGTGGCGTCGCATCTGAAGATTGCGCCGGGTGCGGACGTGTTGAGGCTAAACCGCATCGTCGAGACTGCGGACGGGGACCCCATCGAGTGGCGCGTGACGTTCCGCAAGATGTGAAGCGACAGGCGCCCTGAAGGAGAGTTGGTCCGCAGACGACGTGATCGGCTTAGGGCGCCGACCTGACGACATTGGTTGCGCCGCCTTTGATGGGTGTCACCGGGTTGGCAGTGGGCGATGCGACAGACCGCTTGACGCTCTGCCCGTAGATCGATGGGCCGTCCCGACCCAGCTTCGCAGTGAGGGAGAACTGGTGATCGCCGCCAACACCGAACTTGTTCTCGGTCACCGCCACCCAATCACCGTGCTCGTCGGCTGTCGTGGTTGCGAAGGGGCGCTGGTTGACCAGCACGGCGACGAGGGAGCCTGGAGGCGCTCGTCCTGCAAAGACGGAGGGGCCATCCGAACTGACCTGTACCGCATCGAAGGTCGGCGCCTCCGGTGCAGCCAGCTTTTTCGGGGTACTTTCCTTGGCGGGTGATAACGCGAGCCGGCACGTAGCGCCGCACGGGTCTCGCGTAGAAACTCGCTCGTTGCTCAATCGAGTGGAGATGATCGACGCAACGTCTAGCGCGAGCAGAATGACGTAGGGGACTGTCGGAGCCAGCAGCGCGAACGCTAAAAAAGCGAAAAGCCGGCGGCGCATCCTTCGCGCTCCGGGCCGGAGACCGCCGCCTAAGAGGGAGCGTGGCATGCCATCAAAGGTGTCACGAACCTCTGCGTGGGCAAGCCAGTCCGGCCGAAGGGGTTAACTGGATGGATGCTTAGTTAGCCGGGCAAGTTGCACTGATACCCGACTGTGCCCCTATAAATCCTCGCAACGGTGGACAAGGCGGTTCGCGAGACCATGGACTGAGGGTTTCGCCTGAGTGCGACCAATTCGTTGTTCTGCTTTGCTGACTTACCCATGGCGCCTGCATGAAGAAAGTTCTCGTGCGATGACCTTCACTAAGCCGGACTGGAGATCAAATGACAACTTGCCGGCGGGCAAGGGTGCAACAGCGCAGGAGTTCGTCGCGACGGTCGGCGACTACAAGCTTGAGATCAAGGTCGCACCGTGGGGCGAGGGTGATCTGAAGGTCAACGGCCGAGAAATCTCTCGCGTAGAGGATGCAAGAAATAGACGTGAAGCATTTGCCAGGCTCGCAGGCATTGCCGAAAGATACCTGACTGAACAGATCGGGAAGTCGCGGCGTGCGACTTGACGGTCATTGGCCAAACGTTGGCGAGCTGCCCCAGGCTACCTTACTGAACGTTTCTTCGCCACTGGGTGGACGCCCCGTTGACAGTTAGCGTCATCGAACAGCCTGAGCCCCACAGATGGCAATCGCCAACAACGCAGGTGCCCCGGCCGAGCGCAATGCCTTCCGGGGAGCCGCGTCTCGCGCCCAGGCAACACTCACCAAGCGCGAAGCGGAGTTGGTCAAGGCTCGCAGCGGAGGTGTCGGCGCAAGTTGACGTTGAAGCTGCGAGACGGGAGCTTCTCCTCGCGGAGAAGGGCCACTGCGGACAGTCCGCCGGTGTGGCTGCTTCCAGCGGCGCTCGACCTGGTCGCCTTCATGGCGTTGTGGACGGGGCTCTCGAAGGGGCCCGTGAAGGGGCGCAGAGAAAAGCCTGTGAGGAGGCGGCGGAAGCGCGTTCAGCGGCGACCAATGCCGCTCGGTCGGCGACCTACCGCCAATGACAACGTGGTGCCGTTCAGCTCCGCTTAGATGTGATGAGGGCTCGTCGGCAAGGGCGGGCTCTTATCACATCCGAGACTGAGGAGAGGAGCTGGTGGATCACATGTCACCTAGTTACTTGGTGGCTGATGCAGCTCCGGGGGCAGCGTGAGGTGGTTTGGCATGACGATAGCCAGCATCTGGAGCCGACAGAGGTTGATTTCTTTGGTCAGGACGTTGATCTCCTCGGTGGTGACAGTGCGCGTGGTGTACGGGATATCTTGGCCGGCCTTCACGGTGCGCACCTTCTGCATAAGATACAGGCTTTCAGGGTCGTTCACGTCCTTCCAGCCGAAAGGGTTGTGAGCTAGCGCGTTCCTCTTCTCAGCGAGGGCGACGTAGCTCTTGAGCACCTTATTGAGCAGGCTAGTCTCCCACTCGTTGAAGCGATTGGAGATGGCAACAGTGCGCAACAAGACGTTTCTCTGGGTGTGGGTGTTCCTGAAGAAGTCGAAGATGCCGGCTGCGACGTTGCCTTCCATGCCTGTCGCCTTTTGAAAAATCAGCGTCAGCATGTACTCCAGGTGCGACCACATGCCGGTCATCCTTCCGAGCGCTGCTGCCAGTTTCTCATCTGCTTCAAGCGGGCTCATCTCCCCTCCTCTAACGGGCATCTGGTCCTCTCTCAAGTCAGCCTGATAGAAGCGAAGGGAACATTCGTTGCCTGTCAATCGGTCCGCCTAGGATTGTTGTGATTGATTATTGGTACGGCGAGTGAATTGACTGGTGGTTGGGAGAGGCCGCTTGGCTCTGGGGCACTGGCTGCTCGCAATGTCCGGCGCTAGGAATTGCCGAGCCTCGCAGCAGCCACCGCATCTTGCCGCCGCCACATCCCCGGGGCACAGTCGGTGCCATTGAGCGGAGCGGTTGCGGGGGGCTTGTCATGGCCGGTGGGTGGTTGGCGCGGCGCCTAGCGGCGATGGTGGCGCTGGTGTGCGGGTGCGTGTTCGCTGGGGCCGCTTACGCGCAAGGACAGGATGACCTCACCCAACTCTTTGCCGAGGTCGAGCGACTGTACGGCCAAGGGAAGTCCGCCGAAGCCGCATCTGTCGCCGAGCGGGCGGTGGCCCTTGCTCGTGAGCGTCATGGCGAGGTGCACGCCGAGTTCGGGTCGGCCCTGGGCTGGTTGGCCATCGTGTACCAGGGGCAGGGCCGCTACGGTGAGGCTGAACCCTTGCACAAGCGCAGCCTGGCCATCCGCGAGAAAGCGCTGGGGCCGGACCATCCCAATGTCGGCGCGGCGCTTCACAACTTGGCCGTGCTGTATCGTGAGCAGGGACGCCACGCCGACGCAGAGCCCTTGATGCGGCGCGGCCTTGCCATCGCTGAGAAAGAGCGGGGACCCGAGCATCCAATTGTCGGCACAGCACTCGGCCAACTGGCCGAGGTGTTGAGAGCCCAGCGCCGCTACGCTGAGGCGGAGCCTTTGTACAGGCGCAGCATCGCCATCAGAGAGAAGGCGCTGGGTCAAGAGCACCCCAGCGTGGGCAAGGTGCTCAACGGCTTGGCGGAACTTTACCTAGCGCAGGGTCGCTACGCCGCCGCTGAGCCTTTGTTAAGGCGCAACCTCAACATTTTCGAGAAGGCGCTAGGGCACGAGCACCCCGATGTTGGCACGGCGCTCACAAGCCTAGCCAGGCTCGATCTAGCTCAGGGCCGCCGCGCCGAGGCAGAACTGCTATTGAGGCGCAGCCTCGACATTTACGAGAAAGCGCTGGGGCCAGAGCACCCACACGTGCGCAGCGTGCTCAACAACCTGGCCGTGCTTGCCTACATCCAGAGCGACTGGGCCACGGCAGCCACCTTCGGGCGGCGCAGCACCGGCATCATCAAGCGCCGAGCCGAGCGCGACCTTTCCGACAGTCGAGGGGCATCCGGAGGAGAGGCGCAGAGATTGGCCTGGCAATTCAGGGGCCTTGTCAAGACCACTCACCGTCTCGTGGCGAAGGGCACTGGCTCCGCCGCAACGCTCGCAACTGAGATGTTCGAGGAGGCGCAATGGGCGCTGGGCTCGGAAGCGGCGGCCTCTCTGGTACAGATGGCGGTACGGTCAGCGAAGGGCTCACCTCAACTTGCTGGGTTGGTGCGGGAGCGGCAGGACCTGGTGGGTGAATGGCAGGCCAAGGACAAGCAAATCATCGCCGCCAAGAGCGAGCCCCCGGCGAAGCGCGACGGCGATGCCGAAAAGGCGCTCGCCGACCGCCTCACGGCCATTGACACCCGCCTCGCCGAGATCGACTGGAGGCTCGGGCGGGACTTCCCCGATTACGCGGCACTGGCGAGCCCGGCACCCATTTCTGTTGCCGAGGTGCAGGCCCAGCTCAACACCGATGAAGCTCTCGTGCTGTTCCTCGACACGACCGAGGGGAAACCTCTACCTGAGGAGACCTTCATCTGGGTGGTGACCAAGACTGACACGCGGTGGGCACGGTCAGACCTCGGCACTCCGGCGCTCACTCGCGAAGTGGCAGCGCTGCGCTGCGGCCTCGATGCCACAGCGTGGTACGGCGACGGAGCGGATAGATGTGTGAAGACGCTGGGCATCTCGGTTGACAAGGCGCCCCTTCCCAACCAAGCGCTGCCCTTCGATCATGCCCGCGCTCATAAGCTCTATTTGGCGCTATTCGGTGAGGTAGAGAGCCTCATCAAGGGCAAGCACCTTCTCATCGTGCCGTCCGGCCCGTTGACTCAGCTACCTTTCCAGGTGCTCGTGACCAAGGCGCCAACTTCCGGCGATCACCGCGTGGCCGCATGGCTCGCCGGAGAGCATGCCGTCACCGTCTTGCCCGCTGTCTCGTCGTTGAAGGCGCTGCGTCGCGTCGGCAAGCCCAGCGCAGCGCCCAGGCCGATGATCGGGTTCGGAAACCCGCTGCTCGATGGACCCGATGCGAGCTACTCGGACAGCGCGAAACTCGCCCGCGACAAGCAGCGATGCCCCGAGACACGCTTGCAACAGGTGGCAGCCCGCCGAGGAGTGTTGAGGGTCGAGGTACGCGGCGGCTTGGCCGATGTGTCTCACATCAGGGAGCAAGTCCCTTTGCCCGAAACTGCCGATGAGCTGTGCGCAGTGGCCCAGGATGTGAAGGCGCAAGGCACCCGTGACATCCTCTTAGGGGCAAATGCGACAGAGCGGGAGGTTAAGCAGCTCAGTGCCAGCGGTGACCTGGCGAAGTACCGCATCGTACACTTCGCAACCCACGGCACTCTCGCCGGGCAGCTCAGCGGCACCCACGAGCCTGGTCTCATCTTGACGCCACCCGACAAGGCGACTGAGGAGGACGATGGCTACCTGTCGGCGTCCGAGATCGCCAGCCTCAAGCTCGACGCGGACTTGGTCATCCTGTCGGCCTGTAACACTGCGGCCGGTGCGGCGACGAGCGCAGAGGCGCTCTCAGGCCTGGCGCGTGCTTTCATCTATGCGCAGGCGCGGGCCCTATTGGTGTCGCATTGGGAGGTCTACTCGGACGCCACGGTCAAGTTGATCACGGCCGCCATCCGCGAGATGGCCCGCGATCCTAAGATCGGCCGTGCTGAGGCCATGCGGCGCTCGATGCTGGCTCTCATCGACAAGGGCGAACCGCACGAGGCGCATCCGGCCTTCTGGGCGCCATTCGTGGTGGTGGGGGAGGGTGGTGTGGGGCGGTGAAGCAATAAGGTTGGTGCGAGGGCTGCGGATAGCCATGGCGACGGCGCGACAGATCCTGGGGACCTTTGGGGAAGAGAAGGTCGTCAAGTTTTGTACATGTCCAAGATGCAAGCGTTCAGAGACGCTCGTCCGTCTTCCTCCGAACTTCAAATGTGCGGACGTCATCTGCGACTTTTGCGGTTACCTCGCTCAGGTGAAGGCAGCCATTGTGCGGGACCTTGGCAGTGTCCCTAAGGCAGTACTTGGTGCGGCATGGGGCCCACAAAAAGAGCGCATGGATGCATCCGTCTTCTTCCCTCTCTTTCTCGTGCTCGTGGACAGTAACAAGAAGTACTCGATCTTTTATCTGTCTGCCGACCTGCAGATGCCCACGATGTTTCGGCCGAGAGCGCCGTTGTCAGCGAACGCACGGCGCGCCGGGTGGCAAGGGTTCATTTATGACTTTACTCAAGTCCGATCATCATTCGTCAGGCTCCGGTGACGTCTCGTCAGCGTCGCAATCAACTCCCAGCGGCGCTCGACGCCCTTATGGCGACCTGTACTGGGCATTCGGGGGACCATGAAAGTGGTATCGAGCGGAGCCTATGCCAGCGGCGAACCAAAGCCGCTCGGTCGGCGACCGGCCGTCAACGACAACGTGGTGTTCGTTCACCGCCGCTAGTCCGAGCCCAATATGTTGGGCCACTAACTCAATCAAGGCGGTGCTTGGCTATCTTCGCTTAAGTCCGATCTACCGGTGATGTATGGCCTGCAAGTCTCGTCGTCCAAATCTTTCTTCCCGAGCGTTGGCGCTATCTCCGGCGGCGGCACGCTCTCTATGTGATCGACATACCGCTGTTTGCACCACTCCCGAAGGGATACGCTGCCCGTGACTTCAGGAGCCGGCTTCGGCGCGTGCGCTAGCGGCAGCGGCTTTGCTCCAGTGATCTTTGCTCCGGTCGCCTTTGTCACTGTGCCTGTCCGCTGCGGACTATTTGCGCCCGGCGAATCTTTAAGGGAATGAGTTTGGTGATACTCGACTGCGCATCCCGAGGCCAGCAGCGCTATGGCGACGATACCGGCAGTATTCGAGTTCGATCTGAACATGGCCAGCGCTCCGGGGACCCTTGTGTCGAGAGACTTGCTCATGCACCGATTCGCCGACAGGCCCAAGGGAAGCGCACCAGGCCGCAGGGGGTGTGGCGCAATTCGTCTTTGCTCAGCAGACGCTTAGACCTGAAGGCGCGCATCCCAGAAGCCGAGCAGAGGCTGTTGCGGCGCTCAATGCTGGCGCTAATCGACAAAGGCAAACGGAAGGGTGCTGCGGCGCGGTAGCAGTGTTACCTATCGCTCTGAATGGTTCTTTGTACGGTCTGGCCATCCATAGGTGGACCATCTTGGCCTACCCGCGAGACCTCTCTAGGGTCTGCTCCGAAGATATAGACCGTTTCGCCACGTCGAAAATCTCGCCCAACACGCAGGGCATCGACCGACGGGCCTCGGGGCATGGCACATGTGGCACTCCCCCGCTATTATGGCGCAAACGCCACTGGTCTACTAAACGGCAGCCACTGGCGCGTCTCGAAGCACGCGAGACTTTGGGGCATCACTCGCAGATGCGCGAATTGTTCGTGGCCATACGCAAGCACCCCTGGATAGCAGGGATCACGGCCACGGCCGTACTTGGCGCCGTCCTCAAATTCTTCCTCGACAAGCTCATCCTCGACGGGCTTCGCGACCTTATCTTCGCAGCCATGGGCAGGTGGCTCGGCATATCCGACGTGAACGCGCTAATTACCCTTTTATCGTATGTCATCCCCATAGGGTTAGCGATTGCCATAATCTGGGGCGTATACCGATTTGCGCAGTATAATGCTAAGGTCAATTTTGGGCATGACCCCATCCCACAGGGCACGACGAACCTCAAGGCGCTTTTGCCTGCCCAAGGCCGACTACTTGAATTAGTCGCTCACTATCAGCGCCAATTCGCAGCAAGCAAGCTCGTAGTCCTTCGGGAGACAGGAAAGCTAGTCTTCGACGATCAGCCGGCCAGAGGAGACGAGGTCAATCTGATCCGCGATCTTTACGGATCGGTCGATGCGCTCGACGCCGCTAGGTTCGTCGCCCTTGTCGAAAGCATGCCTGCCGTATATCTGCAACTTTTGCCTGAGACGCGGTGGGACAATCCTTTCGTCCTCACAATCACAGAAGCGGGGTCTGAATACCTAAGACGCCACGCATCGACCGCGGCAACTCACCCCCGGAATCCGAAAGGTGGAATTGAGTCCTCCTCGGGCGCCACCGTGGTACGGACAGCCTTCGATGAGACACAAAGAATCAATGTGCTACCACCGACCTTGGGCGGCAATGATGTGCTGAAGCTCGGGAACTTGGCCATACTACGGCTGGGCATGCCCTACTCTCTTGAGATGGTCACGCTGCACCTCGACGCAACCCCCATGCGCTTGCCAGATGGTAAGAATGAAAAAATAACAGTCGAGGGTCTTACCATTACGAAGGGTGGCACAACTAAATACACTTTCGACACAGCAAAAAACAAGCGACATGAGATTGTCGTCGCAGGCCGCACCTACATCGTCACGCTGCTGGAGTCAAAGAAGCTGGATATCCCTAAGGTTAGCAACGCCAAAGAATGGGTATTTGGAATTACTGAAAAATAGCCAGATATCATTGGCGAGGCGCATCGTCCGGCATCCGGTTGCCACCAAGCACTCAATGAAGAACACCGCTGTGAACTCCCGGTTGATCTTATTGGCGATGTTCCTGTCTGTCTCTGTGCCTCTGGCGTGCCCATCGCAGTCAGATTTTTCGCCAGCACACGGTAGGCCATTCTTCGCCGTTTCGGCATCGTAGTCCGGGTCGAGCAACTTCGAGGTAGTGTCAGGCAACAGGTGGAGCACACGGACGCTTCACCGTTACGCGCTCTCCGCCCTCCGCCTCCTCCCAACCCCTAGCGTGCCGAGGGTGCTGCTGCGCGGTAGGACGCCAGACGGCTTTTCGGGTTGTGTCCGCAGCTGACTTCGAGTCTTCGAACCCTTGCGACAGGTATCACTTAGTGGTATCAGAACATTCTTGGTGAACAGGGTAAGCTACTGATATTGCGAAGAGTTTCAGGATGCTCGCTACCTCCCGTAGGGAGCGCCAAGTCACAGCCTCTTCCCGGGTGGCAGACGGCTAATCGCCACGCCGATCCGCTTGGTGTCCAACCAGGTCTCCGACGTTCTTTCGAGACGGCAGAGACGTCCTGTCGTTGCATATGCGGTTGGCGTCGGCGACGTGCCATAGTGTAAGCGAGAGCAACCTTTCACGCATCAAGCCGACGCGGTTATCGCGTGCAACGCGATCAGCCACCCGTGATTGCGTGCAGCGGAGCGTCAAGTTCGTACACGAACCCCTCCGGGTTGAACGAGAGGCGCGGCTTTACCGCAAGATCAGAGAGGATAGCGCCTTCGAGTAACGTGCTGCCAAAACCCTTGCGCGAGGGCGGAGGGACAGATGGCCCGCCTTTTTCCTCCCAGCGGAAGCTGAAGCGAGCACCCTCGCCCGAGCCCATCACCGTCCAGCTGACCATGACTATGCCTTGAGGGGTAGATAGGGAGCCGTGCTTCGCAGC
>Ga0209382_10004089_pt1 | contig 19719 bp, 17 predicted proteins | sample SoiMetdeltSBSDD5_FD_187599 | JGI IMG/M metagenome (GOLD analysis project Ga0209382, IMG submission 187599) | Bulk soil microbial communities from a Populus tree surrounding site in Tennessee, USA - Soil MetaG P. deltoides SBSDD5 (SPAdes) (version 2) | ecosystem: Environmental > Terrestrial >... | reverse complement strand
CGGTAAAACCCGCGCAGGAGTGTGCGCGGTTTCGGCCTGTGTCTTGCCTTGATGAGTACGGCCCGGAGCCGCCGCGCCGGGTTCGTCTATGGCCGACACACCTGCCTCGCTTCTGATCGTCGACAGCGACCGCGAGTTCGCCCGCATGCTCGCCGGCGAGGCGCGCGACCGCGGGTATCGGGTCGAGAGCGCCGTCTCGGTGAAGGGCGCCCTCGATCTCGTCCGCCGCGATCTGTTCGACGCGCTGCTCGTGGATCTCGCGCAAGGGCCGGACTCTGCCTTCGAGCTTCTCTCGGAGATCAGGCAGCTGTCGTCCGACACCGAAGTCATCGTGATGTCCGATCGGTCCTCGATGGCCGGGATGATCCAGTGGTTCGACCCGGATGCTTTCGCCTGCGTGCGCAAGACCGATGTCGCGCAGCTGTTCGCCTCGCTGGCCGGCGCGCTCGAGCGGCGGCGCATCACGGCCCAGAATCGCCGGCTCGTGTGGGAGCTCCAGACAATCAACGAGATCGCCTCCGGCGTGTCGCGATCGCTCGAGCTCACCGACATCCTGACGAGCGCGCTTCAGCGGCTGGTCCGGGCGATGGACGGTACCGCCGCATCGATCCGGTTGTACGACCGTGTCACCGGCCGCTTCGAGGATCGCGCGACCGTCGGAGCCGAGGTGGAGCAGCTCTGGACGACGTATCTGCCCGGCGTGCCCCGCCCGAGCGATCTCGTGATCGTCAATCGCACCGCGGTGACCATCGAGGACTTCGCGGATCAGGCCGACGTCGATCCCGGGGACCTGCCGATTCGCAGTGCGTTGAGCGTGCCGATGCTCGCCGGCGACGAGCTCCTCGGCACGCTCTCGATCGGATCGGTTCGCCCGCGGCGGTTCCAGTCAGCCGACGAGCAGCTGGTGCAGGTGATCGCCGCGCAGATCGTGGTCGCGGTGCAGAACGCGCAGCTCCATCACAGCATCAGCCAGGCGAAGCGCGAGTGGGAGAGGACGTTCGATGCGATCGGCGATCCGATTGCGCTGTTCAACGATCGCGGGAACCTGCTCCGCGGCAACCGCGCCCTCGGCGCGCATCTCGATCTGCCGGTGACTGGCTTGAGCGAGCTGACGTGCCGCGAGGTCGGTTTCTGCGGCTGCGCCGATGACGTGCCCGCAGCCCGCAGCCCGCAGTCCGCAGTCCGCAAGCCGGATCGCGGACCACGGACCGCGGATCCCGGACAGGCCGGGCCGTGCGCCGTGAGTCGGGCGCTGGCCCAGGAGGCGACACGCGCCGAGGTCACCTTGCCTGACGGGCAGATCTTCAGTGTCACGACGTTTCCGATCGGGCCGGCGCCGGATGGCCCGTCGGTCGTCCAGATCGCCAAGAACGTGACCGAAGAGATCGCGAGCGCCCGGCGGCTTCAGCGAATGAGCCAGGAGCTCGCGACGACGAACGGCCGGCTGGTCGCGACTCTCGATCAGCTGAAGGCGACGCAGGCGCAACTGGTCCAGGCCGAGAAGCTGTCGGCGATCGGGCAACTCGTGGCCGGCGTCGCGCACGAACTGAACAACCCGCTGACCAGTGTCATCGGCTACGCGCAGCTCGTCGAAGAAGAGCTGCGGGCCGGTCCCAGCCTTCGCCCCGCAGAGGATGTCGCTCAGGATCTGCGACGCATCGCTGAAGAGTCCGAGCGCGCGGCCCGGATCGTTCGCAATCTCCTCACGTTCGCGCGCCGCCAGGGGGCGGCGCGCGCGCCGCAGGATGTCGTGGACGTATGCCAGCGGGTCGTGGCGCTGCGGGAGTACTCGCTCAGGATTGCCGGCGTCGATCTCACCACCAGTTTTGCGTCGCGCCTGCCCAAGGTGCTGGCCGATGGGGGGCAGCTGCAACAGGCTCTCCTCAATCTCGTGCTCAATGCCGAGCAGGCGATGCGGAACTCGGAGACACGCCGGCTCGCGATTGCCGTCCAGCACGATGTCCTGACCAGCGCCGTCGAGCTGCGGGTGTCGGACTCCGGCCACGGGATCGAGAGCACAAACCTCTCACGCATCTTCGACCCGTTCTTCACGACGCGTGACGTCGGCGAGGGCACCGGGCTCGGGTTGAGCATCTGCTACGGGATCGTTCGCGATCACGGTGGACAGATCACGGTCGAAAGCCGACCGCATGAGGGGACGACGTTCACCGTGCTGCTGCCGGCCAGTCAGGGCGGCGTGACCTTGGACGGGGACGTGCTGGTCGCGCATCCCGAGCAGGCCGAGCGCGAGTTCATTGCGGCGGCGTTGCGCGGCTGGGGATACCGCCCCCTGCCGGCGGCGACATCTCACGAAGCCGCCGAGCTGTGGCGCCGGCAGTCGTGGCTGTTCGCAATCGTGGATCGGTCCATCGTGTCGGCCGACGTCGAGGGATGGCACGAGCGGAAGCGTGCCGGCAGCGATCGCCGCGTGCCTCTGATCGTGACGTCGATAGTCGCGGACGCTTCGCAGATCCAGCAATCGGCCGGCGTGGAGGCCGCCGCCATTCTCGCCGCACCCGTGTCGCTCGGCGCGCTGAATGCCGCGGTGCAGACCATTACCAGGCTCGAAACCGTCTCCCGCCAATGAGAACGAGCGAGCGTAGCGAAGCGTGTCGGTGCGGGGAGAACGAAAGCGAGCCACGCGAACGGAGCGCGCCGTCGAAGCGGCGCGCGAGAGAGCGTGTAGGGGAGTTCGAGGGGCGAAGCCCCTCGATTTAGAAGGAGTACGCATGACGGATCAGCAGCCGGTTCTCATTGTCATCGACGACGAGCCAGGCATTCTCGAAGTCGTGGGGCGGTTCGCCGCGCGGGCGGGGTTTCAGGCGATCGCGTGCGCCGGGGGGCGCGAAGGGATTGCCAGAGTCCAGTCGACGCATGCGGATCTCGTCATGGTCGATCTCCGGATGCCCGACGTCGGTGGCCTGGAAGTGCTGCGCGCGATCCGTGAATCGAATCCAAACTGTCAGGCCGTGCTGATGACCGGGTACGCGTCGGTCGAAACGGCGGTCGAGGCCATCAAGCTCGGGGCGATGGACTACCTGAGCAAACCGCTGGACTTCGGCCGGCTACAGCAGATGTTCGCCGGCGTACGCGACGAGATCGAGCGCCGCCGGGCGGTGCTGTCGATGGAACGGGACCTGGCCCGGCGGCTGGAGTTCTGCGACATGATCGGTCGCGGCCCCGCGATGCAGGATCTGTTCGCGCTGATCCGGCGTCTGGCACCCCACGTCAAGACCGCGCTCGTCACCGGCGAGACCGGCACCGGCAAGGACCTGGTCGCGCGGGCACTCCACCACAGCGGACCCCGCCGCGATCGGGCGTTCGTCACGGTGAACTGCTCGGCCGTCATCGAGCCGCTCTTCGAGGCTGAGCTGTTCGGCGAAATCCGCGGCGGCGCGAGTGACTTCGCCAGCCACAGACCGGGCGCGTTCCAGACAGCGGACGGCGGCACGGTGGTCCTGGATGAAGTGAGCGAGCTGCCGATCGGCGTGCAGGCGAAGCTGCTGCGGGCGCTGGAACTGGGTGAGGTGCATCCCGTGGGATCGGCGGAGCCCTGCCCGGTCAACGTCCAGGTGATCGCGGCCACCAATCGCGACCTTCGCGCGGAAGTCGGCGCGGGCCGGTTCCGGAGCGACTTGTACTATCGGCTCAACAGCGTCGAGGTGAAAGTGCCTGCGCTGCGGGACCGCCGTGAGGACATCCCGTATCTCATCGCGGCGTTCGTGCGCGAGTCCGCCGAGCGACTGGGCAAGCCGCTGGCAGGCCTGACCTCCGGAGCAGAGCGGCTGCTCGCGGCAGGCACGTGGGCGGGCAACGTGCGGGAGTTGAGGAACGTGATCGAGCGCGCGTCCATCCTGTGCGACGCCACCCTGATCTCCGAACGCGAGCTCTCGGTGGGGATGCCACATGAACCGGGCACGCCGGCCCGTGGGACCGAGCCGACCATGGCCGGCGGCCTGCACGATGGCGACTCGCTGGCGACCGTCGAGCGCGAACACATCCAGCGGGCGCTCGCCAAGGTCGGCGGCAACAAGAAGGCCGCTGCGCAGCTCCTCGGCCTGAGCCGCCGCGCGCTCTACCGGCGCCTCGAACGGCTGGACCTCGCCGACTCGATCAGCCGGAGGAGGGAGTCGGAGCTGGCGATGGTTGACTAGGAATCAATTGCCAAAAGTGCCAAAAGTGCCAAGATTGCCAAAATTGAAAAGACTCGAGGTGAAGTGACCGACGCAGTTCGCGGTTGGTGTAGCTGCCCCGCAGCCTTCAATTTTGGCAATTTTGGCAATCTTGGCAATTTTGGCAATGCCATAATCGTCGTGCGTGTCGTCGCTAGAGCCTGTCATCGGTCTTGAAATCCACTGTCAGCTGCTGACCGCCAGCAAGATCTTCTGCGCGTGCAGCACGACGTTCGGTGCGCCGCCGAACACCAACATCTGTCCCGTATGTCTCGGACTGCCGGGCGCATTGCCGGTGCTCAATCAGCGCGCGGTCGAGCTCGCCGTGCGGGCCTCGCATGCGCTCGACTGCACCGTGCAGCCGGTGTCGATCTTCGCGCGCAAGAACTACTTCTACCCGGACCTGCCCAAGGGCTATCAGATCTCCCAGTACGACCGGCCGCTGGCGACCGCAGGCCGGGTCGAGTTCGAGACTCGCGGCGGGGCGCGCCATGTCCGCATCACCCGCATTCACATGGAAGAGGACGCGGGAAAGTCCCTGCACGAAGGCTTTGCCGATTCCGCGAGCCGTACCTACCTGGACTTCAATCGCAGTGGCGTACCGCTCATCGAGATCGTCACCGAACCAGACCTGCGATCCGCGGCGGATGCCGCTGAGTTCTTTTCGCGGCTCCGCGCCATCCTGGTGGCCATCGGCGTGAACGACGGCAACATGGAAGAGGGCAGTCTCCGCTGCGACGCGAACGTGTCGGTTCGGCCGGCCGGTTCCGATCGGCTGGGAGTGAAGACCGAGCTCAAGAACCTGAACTCGTTCCGGCACGTCCAGCGCGCCATCGAGTACGAAGTCGAGCGGCAGATCGGGGTCATCGCGGGCGGTGGGGCCGTTGACCACGAGACGCGGCTCTGGGATGCTGCCGGCGGGCGGACGCTCTCGATGCGGGGCAAGGAAGAGGCGCACGACTATCGCTACTTCCCCGAGCCCGATCTTCCGCCCCTGACGCTCGAGCCCGAGTGGATCGAAGGCGTGCGCTCGAGCCTGACCGAATTGCCGGATGCGCGCCGGCGCCGCTTCGTCGAGCAGTACGCGCTGCCTGATTACGATGCGTCCGTGCTGACGGCGTCGCGCGAGCTCGCCGATTATTTCGAAGCCACGGCGGCGGCGTCGGGCAATCCGAAGGCCTCGAGCAACTGGGTGATGGGAGCGCTCAGCGCGAAGATGAACGATCTCGGCGTCACGATCACCGAAGTCGCCGTGACTCCGGACGCGCTGGCGGGATTGATCAGGCTGATCGACGCTGGCACGATTGGCGGGCCGGTCACGAAAGACGTGTTCGAGAAGATGTACTCGACCGGCCGTCCCGCGGCGGAGATTGTCGAGCGCGACGGGCTGGCGCGGATCGACGATCAGGCCGCGATCGTCAGCGCGGTCCAGGGCGTCCTCGATGCGAACCCCGGACCGGTTGCGCAGTACCGCGCCGGCAAGCAGCAGACGTTCGGCTTCCTCGTGGGGCAGGTGATGAAGGCGACGAAGGGCAAAGCCAATCCGGCACTCGTGAACGACCTGCTGAAGCGCCTGCTGACAGCGGATCGGGCTGAATGATCGAAGCCCATCGCGTATCCAAGCTGTACGGCCGCGGCGTTTACGCCCTCAAGGATCTCTCGCTGCGCATCGACAAGGGCGAGTTCGTGTTCCTGACCGGCCCGAGCGGGGCGGGCAAGTCGACCCTGCTCCGGTTGCTCCTGAGGCAGGACGTTCCGTCGGAAGGCGATCTCGTGGTCGGCGGCCGCAGCCTCGCGGCGCTCACACCCGGTCAGGTGCAGTCGTACCGTCGCTCGCTGGGCTTCGTGTTCCAGGATTTCAAGCTGCTGCCCACCAAGACGGTGATCGAGAACGTCGCGCTCGTTCCGCGCGTCCTCGGGGTACCGATGTCACAGCAGCAGCGCCGGACGTTCCAGGTCCTGAAGTGGGTCGGCCTGCAGCACCGCATGACCGCCTACCCCGAGGAACTGTCTGGTGGAGAGCAGCAGCGGATCGCGATCGCCCGCGCGCTCGTCAACGATCCGATCATCATCCTGGCCGACGAACCCACCGGCAATCTCGACCCCGATCTCTCCCTCGAAATCATGAACCTGCTCCGCGAAGTGAACGCCCGCGGCACCACCGTCCTCGTGGCGACCCACGACCGCGAGCTGATCCGGCGCGTCGGCCGCCGAGCCCTGACACTCGACCACGGCCGTATCGTCGAGGTGAGTGGATGAGGGCCTTCAAGTACTTCGTCACGGAGGCCGCCGCGAGCCTGTGGCGCGGACGGCGATCCGCGATCCTCGCGATCCTCACCATCGGCGCCGGGCTGTTCGTCCTCGGCTTCTTCCTCATCGTCAACACGAACGTCCGCCGGCTCACCGAGCGCTGGGGCGAGTCGGCCGAGTTCGCGGTCTATCTCCGCGACGAGATCACGCCGGCCCAGCTCGAGGTCGTGCAATCGCTGATCGACAAGAGCGGACTGAGCGCCGGGCGACAGTACGTGTCGAAACAACAGGCGGCCGAACGCTTTGGCAAGGACTTCCCGGATCTCGGGGCCACCGCGGGAAAACTCTCCCGCAATCCGTTTCCGGCCTCGGTCGACGTCCGGCTCCGCCCGGAAGTGCGCACGGCTGAAGAGGCGGTGGACACGCTTGCGAAGACGCTCTCGTCGCAGCCGGGTGTGACCGATGTTCGCTACGACCGCCGTTGGCTGACCCGGCTGAACGGCGTGATTACGTTCGTACGATCGATAGGGGTCATCATCGTGGCGCTGCTCGCCCTCGCCTCGGCGTTGACCGTCGCCAACGTCGTCCGGCTGGCGGCGCATGCGCGGCGTGACGAAATCGAGATCATGCAACTCGTCGGTGCGCCGCTGGCCTACGTGCGCGGGCCCCTGGTGCTCGAGGGGGTCATGCAGGGCGGCGCGGGCGCGATCGTCGCGATCGTGGCGCTTGGGGTGCTGTTTGCGGTGGCCCGCGCCCGGTATGGAGCGGCGGTGGCAGAGGCGGTTGGCCTTGGCGCGATTACATTCCTGCCGGTTGAGCTCTGGATTATCCTGCTCCTCGGGGGCATGCTGCTGGGATCGGTAGGCGGACTGATCGTGGCGCGGGGCGTCAGGTAGCGAGCGTGTCCTGGTTCATTGGGTCCACCGAGCCTGCTGCGCCCGGGGCGACCGAATTGGTCGCCGTTGACACAAGTAATCCGTGACGATTACTATCGATTTATCCCACAATATGAACCAGGCGAGGAGTCGCATGGCACGGACGGTCAGCTCTGTCAGGCTTTCGAGCGTTCATGTCAGTGTTCCGGCGGACTTCTATCGGCAAGAGTTCATGAAGCATCGGGAATGTCTTGCGCGACAGCGCGAGTACTTCTCGGAGCTGGCCATCAACAAGGCCGATCAGGCGCTGGCCCGCGTGCTGAACGACCTCGAACAACTCTGCTCCTGCGATAACGCCGACCAGCTCCTGGCTTCACTCCTTCGTCAGTTCAACGCCGTCACCGGCCTCTCGGCCTGGTCGGATCCCAAGCAGCTTCACTGAACCGCTCGCTCCTTCAGCTCCGTCACGATAGTCAACGCATCCTTCGGGCCGGTGTCGATGCCGTCGCTCCAGGGCCCCTGATCCGCGCAGCCCTCTCGTCGCTGTCAGGCCGCGAGCTGCCCTCGGCGATCGTCGCCGCAGGCAAGGGAGCCGCGCCGATGTTCGGCGCGGCCTTGCCGTTTTTCGACGAGGTGCATGCGGTGATCGCGGCGCACTCGATTGAGGCCGTGAACAGGCCTGGTGTGCGAACCTTCGCCGCAGGCCATCCGTCTCCGAACGCCGAGAGCGCGGCCGCTGGCGAGGCCGCGCTGGAACTGGCCCATGAGAGCCGCGATCGCGGAGGGCTGCTCGTGCTGCTCTCGGGTGGCGCGTCGGCGATGCTCGTCGCTCCGGCCTACGGCATGACGCTCGAGGAGAAAGTCGCGACCACGACCAGGCTGATGCATGCAGGCGCCGCCATCCACGAGCTGAACTGCGTGCGCAAACACCTCTCGCGGGTGAAGGGAGGCCAACTGGCGGCCGCGGCCGGCCGCACGATCACGCTGGCGCTCTCGGATGTTCAGGCTCCCGTCGCCGACGATCCTTCAGTGATCGGATCGGGACCCACCGTTGCGGACGACACGACCTTCGCGGACGCTCTCGAGATCGTGCGTCGCTACGGCATCACGCTGCCGGACGCTGTTCGAGCCCATCTGGACCGCGGCGCGATCGGCGAGGCCGACGAGACCATCAAGTCCGGTGACCCCCGGCTCGGCGCGTCCACGTACACCCTGGTGGGAAACCGTTTGATGGCCGTCGATGGTGCCGCGCGCGCCGCGGAGTCGGCCGGATATCAGGTCGTTGTCTTGCCAGATCCCACGACAGGCGAAGCACGCGATACCGCGCGGCGGTTCGTCGAGGCAGCCGCCGAGGCCATCCGAGGTACGACGCGCCCCACCTGCGTCATTGGATCGGGGGAAACGACGGTGACTGTGCGCGGCACCGGTCTCGGAGGTCGCAACCAGGAGTTCGGGCTGGCCGGAGCATCGGCGCTGCCGCTGCTCGAAGGCGGTGATCGCACAACCGTGCTCGCGAGCGCCGGCACGGACGGCATCGATGGTCCGACGGATGCGGCCGGCGTCGTGATGGATGCGGGAACCTTGTCACGAGGCACGGCCGCCGGACTCGACTGGCGTGCGGCTCTCGACAACAACGACGCCTATCGTTTTGCGGCCGCCACCGGCGATCTGATCATCTGGGGCCCGACCGGCACGAACGTGGGCGACCTGCACGTCCTGCTCGTGGCCTGACCCCTCCGATACAATCTCGCCTATGGCAAAGATCGCCAGGCTGGTCCTCGCGGGGGCAGTTGTCGTCCTCGTGGTGCTCGGGCTCGGGTATGCCTGGGGGGCGTCGGGCCGGAGAACGCTGCAAACCGCGCTGACCGACGCGCAGCAGCGGCTGGACATCGCCGAAGCCCGCGGTCAAGTACTGGATGCGCGGGTCAGCCTCTACAACATGAACTTCGGAGATGCGAGCCGGCGGTTCGAGGACGCGAAGGCGCCACTTCGCCGGACCCGGCAACGCTACGTTGATGCGGGGAACACGGACGCCGTGAGAAGCCTCTCCGCTGCACTCGAACACCTGGATGAGGCGCAACGCCTCGCCGGCAAGCTGGAGCCTGCTGCAAATACCAAGGCCGGCGAAGCGCTGGAAGCGATCAAGGTCGCGACGTTCCGATAATTCCCGCTACTTCAAAATCGACAACCGGACTTCGACGGTAATCTTTCGATCCGAGAGCGGGTCGGCCGCCTGCGACAGGATGACGGGCTTGTTGGGCTCGAGGATGATTGTGACGCGCTGATTGAGTGATGAGCCACTGTTGTCCCGGGGCGTCATTTCCAGGAGTTCACCGCCCGGGCCCTTGACCTTTTCGCCGCCACGGGTGCCTTGACGGGGGTTGTACTCGAGGCCCAGCTGCAGCCTGACGTTCCCGTTCTGCTGAATCTGCGGCGTCGCATCCACGTTGAGCGTCGCCCGCTCGGTATTCGCGATGCTGCGGATGTTGCCCACGGCTCGATCCGCCACGATCATGCTGACTGTTTTCTTTGCCGGTTCTCCGGGGCCCAATTGATCCGTGATCGTGATATCCAGCTTCACGTTCACCGGTTGCCCCAGGACCGGGGGCGCCTCCAGAGGTGGCCGGTTCTGTCCCGGCGCGACCGGTGGTTTTTCAGCAGGGGGTGGTGTCTGGCCCCTGCCCGGCCCCTGCTGAGCCGAACCTGCCGACGCGAATGTCAGGATGATCAATGCGGCGCCGATAGCCTGTCTCGACATAAGACTCCTCAATTCCGCGCGCTGCGCGGCTCCATTGGTGAAATCTGCATTTCTGAAATCGGCGACAACGGCGCCAGGACGATCTCCGAGGGCGCGATCGGTGTCTGCGAGATCGGCTCGACGTCGATCGGGTCGATGACCGCGAGTGGGGCGATCGTGCTCGCGGGGGCCTCCGCGACGGTCGCAACCACCGTCCCCCGTGGAATTGCGCCGCCAGCCGCACGGCGAGGTCCTGGCTGCGTCCGGATCGTTGCGCCGGGCAGAGCAGAGCCGCGATCCGAACCTGCGCCCAGGGCCGATGGTGGTGCTGCCGCGGTTGGATTGCTGATCACAGCAACCGGCGTGGATGTTCGCACGTCAGGCGAAGACGGTCGCATCCAGACGACCGCAACAGCAACGGCCGCTGCCGTCAGCGCCACGGCTGCCACGGGCCGCAGGAGCATTCTTCGCGCGGGGCGCTGCAGCCGCGCCGTCACCCGCGCCCGGAATGCCGCATCCGGATCGACGTCCATCAGGTCGCGAACGGCGTGGTCGATTGCCGTGTCGATCTCTCGTTCAGTCATGTGCGTATCCCAGCGCGGCCAGCTTCTGTTTCAGGACCCGGCGCGCCTCAGAGACTCGCCACTTCACGGTGCCGACGGGAATGTCGAGCATCGAGCCAATCTGGTCGTACGTGTACTCGCCAGCGCCGGCGAGCAGGATCGCGTCGCGAAGCTTGCGGGGCAGTGCCGCAATGAGCTGTTTCAGCGTCCGTTCCAGGTCGCCGGCAGCGAGACTCTCTTCCTGCGTCCGCTGCGGAGCAGCGAGCTGCTCGATCGATGCCGGTCCGCCTTCTTCCGGGCGGTCCTGACGGATCGTCAGGCGGAGCCATCGGGTGATGCTGCGCCGGCGATCGAGGGCTTTGCGCCACGCGATAGCCAGCAGCCACGTCCGAAAGGATGCTTCGCCCCGGAACCCCTGGAGCTTCTGGTAGACGGCGACGAACGTCTCCTGGGCCACGTCGTCGGCGTCCTCGGCAGAGCCAAGGGCGGCATAGGCGGCCCGGTAGACGGTCCGGCGGTTGCGCTCGATCAGTTGACCGAAAGCCAGATCGTCGCCGGCCTGTGCCCGGCGGACCAGCGCGAGATCGAAGGCCGACGCCTCGGCGGCGGTACCAACGTCGTCCGAGCCCCGAGCCTCGACCGAGCCCCGAGTCCCGACCCTTCGACTTTGCTCAGGGTCGGCCCCGAGCGTGGTCGAGGGGCCGAGTCCGGACCCTTCGACTTCGCTCAGGGTCGGCCCCGAGCATGGTCGAGGGGCCGAGCCCCGCATGGTGGGCCCCTCGCTCGCCATCAGGGTCAGGGTCGCGCTCACATCGTCACTAGACTCGTCCATCTTTCGCCCGGTTGGGAAAATACAGAATTATGAAAAGATCGTGGGCCCTGTCGTCCGCTCTGTCAGCAACAAGAGGTCAGGCGCGCAAGCCGCGCCTGCGACCCTTCGGCAGGCTCAGGGTCGCTCTGAGTAACATCGAAGAGCGAGGGAGCGGCGTGGGGCATGGGGCCCCACAAGCGACCGAGCCGGGGTCCGGGCCGGAGCCCCGGTAAAAGATGCTCAATCAGGAACAGCTGCTCAAGCTGATTCGGGAACAAATAGACCATCCGTCCACTCCGCGTGAACTGATTCAGCGGCTCAAGCTTCCCCGGGAGCAGCGGGCGACGTTCAAGCGCCTGCTCGGCCAGCTCGTGGCCGACGGCCAGCTGGTGCAGACCCGCGGCAACCGGTACGGTCTGCCGGATCGAATGAATCTCGTCGTCGGCCGAATCACGACCAACCCGCGTGGATTTGGCTTCGTGGTCCCCGACCGGCCCCTGGAAGAGGTCTCCGGCGACATCTACGTGCCCGGGAGCAACCTGAATCAGGCGATGCACGGCGATCGCGTTGTCGTTCGCATCGAACGGATCACGGACCGGGGCGCCGAGGGGCGGATCGTACGGATCCTCGAGCGAGGTTCCAGCAACGCGGTAGGCCGCTTCGACATCGATGAATCCGGTATGGGGTTCGTCGTGCCGTTCGACCGCCGGCTGATCATGGACGTCCACATCCCGCGGGGAGAGAGCAAGGACGCGGACCCTGGCGATATGGTCACGGTCGAGATCACGAAGTGGCCGACAGCGGCCCGCGGCCCGCTCGGCCGGGTGGTCGAAGTGCTGGGGGGCATCGACGAGCCCGGCGTCGACACCGAGATCATCCTCCGCAAGTACGGCATCGTTGCCGGGCATGGCGAAGACGCTGTGGAGGAGGCGCGGCGGCTTGGCACAACCGTCAGGGAACGCGACCTGAAAGGGCGGACGGACTTCCGCCAGGAGGTCACGGTCACCATCGACGGCGAGCACGCCCGTGACTTCGACGACGCCATCACGCTCGATCGCCTGGAGAACGGCAACTACTGGCTCGGTGTGCACATCGCCGACGTGGCCCATTACGTGCCCGAAGGGAGCGCGCTCGACGAGGACGGCTACGATCGCGCGACGTCGGTGTACTTTCCGGAACGCGCGGTCCACATGTTTCCGTCGGAGCTTGCCACCGGCCTGTGCAGCCTGAACCCGCAGGTCGATCGCCTGGTGCAATCGTGCCTGATGGAGATCGACAAGAAGGGCACCGTCGTCCGGTACGAGCTTCACGATGGGGTCATCCACAGCAATGCGCGGATGACCTATACCGAGGTGAATGCGATTCTCACCGACCGGGAACCCGGGGTGACGGCGAAATACACGGAGCTCGTGCCGCTCTTCGAGCGCATGCGCGATCTCTTCCTGATCCTCAACAAGCGGCGCCATCGGCGCGGATCGATCGACTTCGACCTGAAGGAACCGGAGATTGTCCTCGACGACGAAGGCATGGTCGAAGCCATCATCGCCCTCGAGCGGAACGTGGCGCACCGCCTGATCGAAGAGTTCATGCTGGTGGCCAACGAGACCGTTGCGCAGCACCTGGACGATCAGGAAGTGCCCAGCCTCTTCCGCGTCCACGAGGAGCCGGATCCGCTGAAGGTCGAGGAGTTCGAGGAGTTCGTCGCCACCCTCGGCTACAGTCTGGGTGCGCCTCCTGACGACGTGAAGCCGCGCCATTTCCAGAAGCTCGTCGAGAAGATGCAAGGCACGCCCGAAGAGAAGCCGATTGCGTTCCTGATGCTGCGGACCATGCAGAAGGCGCGCTACGACCGGCAGAACCTGGGGCACTTCGGTCTGGCGGCGAAGAGCTACACGCACTTCACGTCGCCGATCCGCCGGTATCCCGATCTGGTCGTCCACCGCACGCTGCGCGAATCGCGTCACGGTCTCATGACGGAGCAGCGCCGGGAGGAGCTCGAGGAAGATCTGCCGGAGATGGCCCGCCATACGTCCGAGCGCGAACGGCGCGCCGACGACGCCGAGCGGGAGCTGGTGCAATGGAAGAAGGTCCGCTTCATGGCGGACAAGGTCGGCGACGAGTTCGAAGGCTACATTACCGGCGTCACCGCGTTCGGGTTGTTCATCGAGCTGATCGAACACTTCGTCGAGGGGCTGGTGCATATCTCGACGATGGCCGATGACTACTACAAGTTCGTCGAACGGGCGCATATCCTTCGCGGCGAGAACACCGGCAAGGAGTACCGTCTCGGCGACCGGGTGGCGGTGCAGGTCGTGAAGGTCGACATGGAGCGCCGCCAGGTCGATCTCGGCCTGGTGGAGATTCTCGAGGCGGTCAGGGCGTCGGAGCAGAACCGCGGGCCGCGCCGCAGCAGCGCGGAACCCCGCCGGCCGCGGCCGGCGGATGCGGCGCCGGGGCGGGGTTGGAGCCAGGCCGTCGTGAAGAAAAAGGACAAACCGAAAAAGACCGCCCGCAGGCAGCGGCCAGGCCGCCGCGAGCGCTCGGCCAGGAAAGGCAGGTGACGGAAGCCATGCGAAACGTTCTCGGACGCGACATGCAGCTGGACGACGCATTCCTCGACCGGATGCGGCAGACCATCGATCCATCGGCAGATGCCGTCGCCAGGACCATCGTCGAGCAGAACCTGCATCGTGAAGTCGCCGATATGATCAAAAAACGGCAGATGTGGGACGCGGACGGCGAGCCGTCGCGGCTGCTGCCGGAAGACATCCGGTCCTATATGAAGGCCGCGAGCACGCTGCCGCCCTGGCGCGACGAGGCGATGGTGAACGAAGCGGAGCAGTTCTTCCTGCTTTATGGTCTCGCTTCGTCCACGCTGCTGGCCTGCGCCAGCCTGCCGCAGTGCTACGTGATGAAGTTCGGCACCGAGGTGCTCGCGTACACGAAGTTTCTACAGGTCGAGCCGACGCGGCGGATCCGCGAGACCGCGCAGATGGTCATGGACGTGATGGTGCCCGGCGGCCTGAAGCCCGGTGGGCGTGGTGTCCGCGCGACCATGAAAGTGCGGGTGATGCACGCGATCGTCCGGTACATGATCATGAACGATCCGCGCGCCGTGGCGAACCCGGCGGACCCGGCGCTGAAGGCGCGCTTCGGCCTCCCCGTCAATCAGGAAGACCTGGTCTACACCCTCATGACCTTCTCGTACGTGGTCGTCGAGGGCTTCCGGACGATGGGCTATCAGATGACCGATCGGCAGCGGGAGGGGTACATCCATTGCTGGAACATTGTCGGCTGCCTGATGGGGATTCGCGAGGAACTGCTGCCGGCGACCTTCGCCGATGCCAAACAACTGTTCGAGGCCATCCAACTGCGCCAGCACGGTCAATCTGAGGCAGGGCAGAAACTGACTGCCGCACTCCTCAAATCCGTCGAGGACGCGCTGCCGGGTGAGCACCATGATCCGCTGGTCGCCGCCCTGGCGCGGAAGCTGGTCGGGGATTCGACGGCCGATGCTCTCGGTATCGAGCGGCCGTCCATCATCCAGAAAGTCAGGCTCGACGCGGTCCTCGACGCGTGGGCAGTGTCCGCCCGACTGGCGACTGAGCTCAACGCGGACAAATCCATTCGCATCGCCTCCGAGGATTTGCACCACGCGATCATGGTGAAGATGGGCGGGATGGCCGGTGCGCCATTCGAGGTCCCGGAAGAGTTCGTGAAGCAGTGGTTCCCGGATCAACCGCCGGCCCCGAAAGCATAAGCCTCCCCCGAAAAGACAATGGTTCAGATCGACATTCCGGTGGCGTTCGGTACCGGCAGCCTGTTTGCCGCTGCGGTGGAAAAAGGGCTTCGCTCGGAGAAGTACAGCTACTTCTATCAGCGGGCCCTCACGGCAAACCTGATCTTCCAGCTCCTGCTGGTCGTCTGGTTACCGGTGTATCTCCTGATCGCTCATTTCGGCTTCCAGACGTCGCACATGTGGTGGACGGGAACATCGATCACCGACTATCCGTGGCTGCTGCCGGTGTTTCTGGTTGCGTACTTCCTCGCGAACATCGGCGGATTTCACGTCGGGACACGGTTGGTAACCAGCGGCCGTTCACGAGGTCCCTGGCTCCTGTTCGCCGGCGGGTTCGTCTTTTTTGGCGGCTGGATGGCCTTCCAGCCGTACCGGACGCTGACGCTCGGCACCTATGCGGAATGGGAGGCGCGGGCGGCACGGTGGGTCTGGACCGACCCTGGATTCGTCGGCCTGCTCATGGGCGCCATGGTCGTGTTCTTCGTGGCGCTCCATATCGTCTATCGAGCGCTGCAGCGGGAAGCGGCGAGGGCGACGGCGGTCAGCGGGGGAGCACGGGCAGGCCGAGGCGCCTGAGCGCCGCGTCGAACCGTGGATCGCCACGAAGGCTGTCGAACCGGTGGTCGACGGCCATGAACGACACCTGGTCGTCGTGCTGGGCCATCGCGAGTTCCAGGTATTCGAAGGCCAGGTCCTTCTTCCCGAGCTCGCCGCAGACCATCGCCAGCCAGACAGGCGTGCAGCGGCCACCCGCGATCAGTTCTTCGCGCAGCTGTTCGGCGTCCTCGCGGCGGCCTGCCCTGCAGTACCAGATCGCGAGCAGCGCGACGAAGAACGGCGCGCGCCGGACCAGCGCAACGCCCTTCTCTTGTACCTCGATGGCTTCAGCGAGCTTTCCCTGACCGGCGAGAGCGTTGCTCAAGTACCAGTAGCACCCGTCGAAGTTGGGATCGAGCGCGAGCAGCTCGCGCATCTGATGCTCGGCCTCCTGGAACTTGCGTGCGCAAATGAGCACCTGGCTCATGATGAACGGCATCATCATCCAGAGGGGGTCGTGGTGGCGGGCCTGGGAGGCGTGATCGATTGCCTGGTCAACGCGCCCGAGGCCGCACAGCAGGAGCGCGTAATAGCCGTGCGCCGGGGCGTAGCCGGGCGCGATCTCGATCGCGCGCTGAAAATCGCGCTCCGCGGTCCGCATGTCGATCGCAAACAGCGTCTTGGTCCAGCCGAGAGCCGTGTGACCCTCGGGCAGGCTGGGATCCAGGGTGACCGCGCGCTCTGCCGCTTCCAGCGCGGCCCGGCTGGCTTCCGGCGCCGGCAGAAACGTGGTGTAGCCGAGCGCCGTGCAGACCTCCGACAGTCCGGCGTAGGCGGCTGAATACATCGGATCCAGTTCGACAGCCTGTTCGAAGCACGTGCGGGCTCCGGTCAGCGACCCGTGGAGGTCTGCGAACTTGTTCATGAGGAACCGGCCGCGCAGGTAGAGATGGTAGGCGTCGAGGTTCGACGTCGGCGGCTTCACCATGACCCCGGTCGCGGGCCTGGTGAGGGTCACTCGAAGCGACTCGGTGATCGAACGTGCAATCTCGTCCTGGATGAGAAACACGTCGTCCACGGTGCGATCGAATCGCTCGGACCAGATATGGAAGCCGTCGGTCACGTTGACCAGCTGGACGCTGATCCGCAGCCGGTTGCCGGCCCTCCGCACGCTTCCCTCGAGCACGCTCCGGACGTCGAGCCGCTCGCCGATCTCCCGGACGTCGATCGGGCTGCCCTTGAACTGAAACGCCGACGTCCTGGAGACGACGGCCAGCCCCTTCACGCGAGAGAGCGCGCTGATCAGTTCCTCGGCCATGCCGTCGCAGAAGTACTCCTGGTCGGGGTCGTTGGTGAGGTTGGCGAACGGTAGAACGGCGATCGCCGGCGCTCGCGTGACTGGCGGCGTGGCGAGCGCCATCCCGGTCATGAGGGCGCGGAGATCGCTCAGCAGATCGGTGACCCGCTGATAGCGCCCGCCGGGCTTGCGGGCGGTGGCCCGCGAAATGATTCGATCGAGATCGGCGGAAGCGCCACCGATTGCCGGGACCGGGGCGTTCAACAGGGACACCAGGATGACAGCCGGATTCGGCCCGTCGAACGGGCGTGTGCCCGTGGCCATCTCGTAGATCAGCACGCCAAGCGAGAAGATGTCGCTTCGCGCATCGACGGTATCGGCCATCAGCTGCTCGGGCGACATGTACGCGAGGGTGCCGATGATTTGCCCTTCCCGGGTTTCTTCAGCGCTCGCGAGGCTTTTCGCCTCGATGTTCTTGGCGAGGCCGAAGTCGAGCATCTTCACCCGGCCGTCGGCCGACACCATGACGTTCGGCGGCTTGAGGTCGCGGTGGACGATGCCGCGGGCGTGAGCGGCGGCCAGCCCTTCGGCAATCGGAACGGCAATCGCCAGCAGCTCATGCAGCTCGAGGCCGCCGGGCGGGATCAGGCGATTGAGGGGAGTGCCTTCGACCAGTTCCATCGTGAGGAACGGCTGGCCTTCGACCTCCTCAACCGAATGGATCGTGACGATGTTCGGGTGGTTCAGCGCGGCAATCGCGCGGGCCTCCCGCGCGAATCTCTTGCGGTGTTCGGCGTTGTCGGTCTGGAGAATCTTGAGGGCGATGTCTCGCTCGAGGCGGGGGTCGCGGGCGCGATAGACCTGGCCCATGCCACCGACCCCGAGCAAGGCTACGATCTCGTAGGAGCCCAGGCGCTGGCCTGGCAGCAAGTACACGGACTCTGGCCCCTCAGGGCTTCTCTTTCTGACCTTCGCTCGTGGCGTCCTTGAAGTTCCGGATACCCTTGCCAATGCCGCGGCCAATGTCGGGCAGCCGGTTGGCGCCGAAAATCAGAATGATGATGAACAGGATGACGAGCAGCTCGGGAATCCCGAGATGGGGAAGCATGGTGGCTCCTTCTGGCGTAATTCCGTCGGATCTTATCACTGAACCCTGCCGCCGGACGCGGTGGCTCGAGCTCACGCTGCTGATCGGCCTGGCGCTGACCGTCACGGAAACGACATTGTCGGGCCGGCAATTCACGTCCGGGGTCAACGTGGTTGAGGTCTACACGACCGCGACCGACAAGGCCGGGAAACCGGTCACTGGCCTTGGCCGGGAGGCATTTACCGTGCGGGAGAACGGGGAACCGCAGCAGATCACGACCTTCGCTGCGGGCGAGTTCCCGCTCTCGGTTGCCGTGGCCATCGATCGCAGCTTCAGCATGACCGGCGACCGGCTCGCGTCGGCGAAGTCCGGGGCGCGGATTTTCCTCGGCGCGCTGCGCCAAACGGATGAGTCGATGGTGATTGCCGTGGGCTCGACCACCGACACCCTGGCGCCGCTTTCGACGAACCGCCGCGAGCAGCTCGACGCGCTGGCTGGACTTGACGCGTTCGGGACCACCGGGCTCTACGATTCGATCGTCGCCGCCATCGAATCGATCCAGCCCGCACGCGGCCGCCGCGCCCTGATTCTGTTGTCGGATGGGGACGACCGCTACAGCAAGACGACTTCGGCCGAGGTGCTCGAACGTGCCCGCGCCGCCGATGTCCTCATCTATCCGATCGCCCTTGGACGAGCGCGGCCGCAAGCGTTCGCGGAGCTCGCGACGCTCACCGGAGGACGATCGTTCCATGTCCGCGACGCCCGCCAGCTTCCCGAGACGCTGCAGACGATCGCGGCGGAGCTGAGGAATCAGTATCTGATCGGCTACAGCCCAACCAAGCCGCCGGTGGCGGGAAGCAACGAGTGGCGCTCCATCACAGTGACCGTGTCGCGTCCTGACGTCACCGTGCGGGCGCGGGATGGGTACCTGGTGAAGTGAGGAAGCGGCAGCCTTCCGCCTCAAGGCGGAAGCCACCCGTCCTGGTTGGTGTGGCTTCCTGTCTGCGTCGTGTGGCTTCCGGCTTCAGCCGGAAGGCAACGAGCGGCGTTCGAAGCTATTTCGTGCGCCTGCCGGTCCCCCCCTTGAACGCACCCCGGAAAAGATACTCCGCCGCGAGTCTGCATTCCCCGGTGAGCAGCAACCGCCGTCTGAGACCCCGGTAGGTCTGCGCCCCCGTGACGAGATCCGCCATCACGCGCCGGATCTGTGCGCTCTCGTCCAGGGCGCGAAGGAGCAGACCGGTGAAGACGCTGTGAAAGAAACGCGCTTTCAGTCGAGCGGCCTTCCGCAGTTCGGAGTGGAGCTCGCGACGAACGCGATCGATGTAACGGTCCGCGGCTCGATCCTTCATCAGGCTCTCCGCTGCCAGAATGGACGATGCGAGGGCGAAGTACAGGCCCTCGCGTGTGATCGGATCCACGAGGCCGGCCGCGTCACCCACGAGCACCCAGCGATCACCTGCCGGCCGTTCTGCATCGAGCTGGCCTTCCGAGAGTGACGGGATCGGCCAGCTGTATCTCGTCATGTCGGCGCTTGCCGCATCGGTGTGCTGCCGGATCCAGGCGGCCGACGCCGTGAGCAGATCGGCGC
>Ga0209382_10004088_pt1 | contig 19721 bp, 14 predicted proteins | sample SoiMetdeltSBSDD5_FD_187599 | JGI IMG/M metagenome (GOLD analysis project Ga0209382, IMG submission 187599) | Bulk soil microbial communities from a Populus tree surrounding site in Tennessee, USA - Soil MetaG P. deltoides SBSDD5 (SPAdes) (version 2) | ecosystem: Environmental > Terrestrial >... | reverse complement strand
GCCGTCCCGTACCATCACCCTCCGGTGCCGTGCGGCGTTCTACCTGGCGATGTACGCGTACACTCTTGAGCACCATGACGAGCCGAGCCTGACGACTCCCCGACGCCTCACCTCCCCCCTGCACGACCACGTGGAGCGCCTGCTGGTCTGCCCACGCTGCCGGTCCGCGCTCAGGGTCGTCGAGGACGCGATCCGCTGCCAGAACGCCGCCTGCGGCTTCGTCGGCCTCGTCGCCCACGACGTCGCGGTGCTCGGCGATCACTCGGCGCCCTCGTTCTTCGACGACCGCCACGCGATGATGACGGCCGGGAACGCCCAGGAGGGCGTCCGCTGCCTCTGCTACGAGGACCAGGCGCACGTGGTCGAGCCGCTGCTCAAGCCGGGCGCGCTGGTGCTGGACGTCGGCTGCGGCCCGACCCTGCCGTACAAGAAGCCTGACGACACGTTCGTGATCGGGCTGGAAGCGTCGTACGACTCGATCAGGGCGAACCGCGCCGTCGACCTGCGCGTCTACGGCTCGGCGCTGGAGATCCCGCTGCCCGACCGGGCGGTGGACGTGGTGCTGGCCTACTACGCCGTCCACCACATGACCGGCACGTCGCTGGCCGAGAACCGCCGGAACCTCGAAAAGGCGTTCCGCGAGCTGGGGCGGGTGGTGAAGCCGGGCGGCGAGCTGCTGATCTTCGAGGTAAGCCCGTGGCGCGCCGTCTGGCTCGCCGAGAAGCTGCTCTGGAACACGGCGAAGTCCGCGATCGGCGACAAGCTGGACATGTGCTTCTATCCGGCGGACGTCTACGAAGGCGTCGGCAGGAAGACGCTGCCGCACGCGGCGTTCTCGATGCAGACGTTCCGCAGCTCGCTCCTGAGCACCTTCCCGCCGGCGTTCAGCCTGCCGTGGCTGGCGATCCCGCGCTTCCTCTACCCGTTCCAGGTCAACCTGTACCGCTGGCGGTTCTAACCGACGCCGGGCGGGCCGGCCTCACCGGCGGAACGCCATGACGGCGTCGATGACGTCTTGCTGCTCCGGCGGGGCGAGCGTGGTGAAGAACGGCAGCCGGAGCAGGCGGTCGCTGACGTCCTCGGTCACCGGGCAATCGCCGGGGCGCCCGCCGAACTGCCGGCCCATCTCCGAGGTGTGCAGCGGCAGGTCGTGGAAGACGGCCCGGATGGCGGGCGCGCAGCGACGGCAGGAGCAGGTACTACATGTGGTACGCCTACTCGCAGTGCGGCGGCACGATCGGGGTGCGGACGCCCCGCTCGGCGGCCCAGCCGCGCAGGCCGGCGTCGTACCGCTCCCAGATGGCGCGGCGCCGGGCCTGGATCTCGTCGGCCACTTCGAGCTGCTCCCAGAGGAACACCGCCAGCAGCCGCGCAGATCCCGCCGGCACCACGCCAACGTCGGGTTGACTCGCGCTCACGAGCACGCTCCACCCCTCCAACCTCGCGCCGGGCGGCAGGATACACCCCGGCGGGCACGGACACGGCGATGCCATCCTCGACACCGTGCGCGCCTGAACAATCATGTATCGCCCGGCCGATCGATCCGGATCTGCCCCCAGTTGATGGCGAGCGTGTGCTAGAATCGGTGCCGCCAGAATCCCGGACGTCGCATGCTCTCAAATGTGCGGCCCATGCGAGCGATGTAAGTGTCAGACACGGCCGTTTCCAGACCGCCACACGCTCAATCGTTCGTCGTCCGTCCCAGCGCTCCGGCTCTGCCGACCATCGCCCGCAGCCACGCCCTCGCCCACGTTGGCTCCTGCCTGTTCTTCGTCGGCATCGCGCTGCTGCTCTTCCGCCTGAGCCTCTTCCAGGGCTGGACGTTCATCGGCGACTCCGATCGCCTGAACAACATCATGAACCTGCGCCTGTTCGAGGTCGTCTCGCTGCTGGAGCGCGGCGTCATCCCGTCCTGGAACGAGTACGAGTTCATGGGCTACGGCGTCTCGGGGGTCCACTGGATGCTGCCGGGCTCGCCGCCGCTGCCCCAGCTGCTGGCGCTGCTGCCCCTCTCCGAGTTCTATCACGCGCTCGGAATCTTGGCCGCGACCCTGTTCGCCGCCACCATGATCGCGACGTACTGGTGCCTCGGGGTGTACACCGCGGGGACGGTCCAGCGCATCGTCGGGGCGCTCCTGTACGCCACCGGCGCCTACATCATCCATAAGCTGACCCAGCTCGATATCGCCTTCCTCGCGCTGGTCGCCCCGCCGATCCTGCATCGGCTCGTCCACATGACCAACCGCGAGCGTGCCCCCTGGACCTTCCTGGGCATGGCACTCTGCTGGTCCATCCTGATGGTGCTGACGGTCCTTCAGGAGGTCGCGTACATCGGCATGTTCTGGGGGCTCTACGCCGTCTTCCGTTCGATTCGCCTGCGTAGTCCCTGGCCCCTGGCGGCGGCCGGCCTGGCGTTCATGGTCGGCGTCACGCTTGCAGGACCGCGCGTCGTCACGATCGCTACCGAGATGTCGGTGGTCGCCAGGACGACGACGAACATCGAGACGTCGACCGCCGAGGCGGTGCGGTACTTCGGCGACGGCCTGCTCGGGCGGTCTCACGGCGAGCAGGCCCTCCTGGACGGTCCCAAAGCTAACCTGCACGAAGGGGTGCAGCTCCTGGCCTCATCGCTCGCGAGCCTGGCCGTGATCGCGCTCGGCCTGCTCTCGCCGTCGCGCTGGCTGCGCTTCTGGAGCGTCGCGCTCGTCGTCGTTCTTTCGGCCGGCCTCGACATCTATGCTGGGACGTTGTTTCGAGCCGGCAGGTTCGCTCTGGTCGGCGCGCTCGTCTGCGGCGCGATCGGCGGGCTCGTGCGCCTCGCGCCAGTACGACGCGCCGTTCTCGATCGGGGAGTCCACCTTTCGACTCCGCGAGCCACCGTTCTGGGGCTGGTTGTCGGGCTCGTCATCGGTCTGGTCTTCTGGCTGGTCGGCGAGTCGTACCCTTCGGTACCGCTGCAGACCATGGCCCTCACCGCCGTGCTGATCGGGTTGCCGTTGTGGCTCCTCGGGCGATGGCTGGCCCACGCGACGGAGCCGGTGAGCCCGGCTCCTGGGCGCCCGGATAGCGGCTCGTCGGAGTCGCCGGCCGTCGCCGAGGATTTGCCGTTCCTCTTCGGGTTCGTCACCCTGGGACTTGCGGCCATCCTGATCCCGGAGTTCAGGGCCGTCCTGTACTACGGCTTCATGAAGGTGGACTTCCAGCATTCTCGGCTCTCGGTCGCCATGACGCTGCCCATGGCCATCATCTCCGGCATCTTCCTCGATCGCTTCCTGTCGGGTCGGTCCGCGGCGTCGACCACGGGCTGGCTCACGGTGGGCGTCGTGCTCGCCCTGGGCCTGTGGATCGGGCGGGAGGCGGCAGCCAATGCCGTCGTCGCCCAGATCGGGCCGGCCATCGACGCACTCCGGCCTCGACCCCTCCTGACCATCGAGGCGGTCCGGGTGGTCGCGAGCCTGCTTGTCCTGGTGGTCGGCGTGGCGGTGGTGGTACGCCGAGCCCCGGCTCCCTGGCTCACCGTCGCCGGGGGAGCGCTGGCCGGCTGGATGGTCCTCGAGACCGTCGGGCTGGCAGAGCATCGAACGAACGGTCCCCCGGCGACGGCGCAAGAGCGCCCGTTCGCCAACATGGATTACATGCAGGTTCCGCATGGGCAGATCCAAGTGCCATCTCTGGCGGAGCGTGCCGCCGTTCAGGAGCGCCTGGAGTCAGACCACTATCGGACCATCCTGATCGACGACCGCAGGATGTTCGAGGCCCTTGCCGATTCGCATCTTGCCGCGTTCTGGGGCCTACGACTTGTCGAGGGGTACAGCACCGGGTCACCGCGACGGTACGGGGGCGTTCCCTGGAGCTCGAGCTTGGTCTCGACCCATCATGCGGATATCAACAGCACGCATGAGGACGGGAGTATTCCTTGGGAACTGTTGGCAGCGCTCAACGTCAAGTACGCCGTCAAGGTCGATCGTTCGCTCTGGTCTAACCCGGCAGGAGGCGGACCGATCCCGCCGGTCGACGTATCGCAGCTCGACGTGACGGAGAACCCGTACCCGGTCACCCCGCGTGCCTTCTTTTCGGCGCGGGTCAGCCCCGCCAGAACACCGCCGCGCATGGCCGGTGACGATGGTCGGCGGCCGGCGATGCGCAACCCGCCGATCGAGCAACCGCGCCGGAACAGCATCGCCGAAGGACTCCCCGCACGACTCCTGCTGCCGACGGAGGGCACGATCGAGGCGAAGTTCGACGGCGATCGGGTGCATGTGCGCGTCGATCCCTTCGACAAAGACCGCTTCCTGGTGCTGAACGAGATGTACCATCCCGGCTGGCGAGCCACGGTGGACGGCGTGCCCACGACGATCTACCCGACGAACCTGGTGATGCGCGGGATCCTGGTGCCGGCCGGAGCGACGACGATCGAACTGGCGTACGACCCATTCGTCTACACGCCGGCAGGGTACACCGTCATGGTTCTCGGCGTCGTCCTGGCCGGGCTGCTGGCCTGGGGCCTGCGCACCGTCGACCTCGCGCCCCGAGCGCCGTTCATCTTCCGGCGCCGCGACCGTTAGCGCCGCTGCCCGACCGCGACGCTTGCAGCGACGCCGGCCGGGGGAACACCCCGATCACCCGGGGCCGTTGGACCGTCGCATCGGGCCGTCGTTGCCACGAAGTCTGTCGATGGCGCGCAGCTCGAACACCAGGTACACCGCCTCGACGGCGATGGCGTTGCGCCGGACGTACCCCTCCAGGTCGCCCGCGAGCCACGCCTGCCGGATCGCCTGGAGCTCCGCCCCGTCGAACGGGCCGGGCGGCTTCATCCGGAGCTGGTCCGAGAACGCCGGGCGGGTCAGGTCCTCGTGGTGGGTCCGCGCCCAGCCGGCGTTGACCTGGGCGAAGTTGTCGATCTGGATCAGGACGATCGCCAGCACGGCGAGCGCGGCGATCGGGCGCAGACGCGGGCTCCAGACGGCCGCGCCCTTGACCATCAGGCCGACCAGCAGCGCGAAGACGGCGGCGAAGGCGGCGCCGTAGTAGAAGCCCGTCGCGACCGGTATGTGGCGGATCAGCAGCACGCTCAAGAACACGACGAACAGCGCCAGCGCGGCCAGCGCGCCCCGCAGGTACGCCGCCAGCGGCCCGCCCAGCCGCCAGGCCAGCCAGACGGCCACGCCGTAGAAGACCAGCAACGTCGCCAGCTTGGGCAGGTTGTCCTGCTGGCTGCCGGGATAATCGCCGAACCGGCTGGTGACGAGCGGCGTGAAGCGCCAGTCCGCGAGCGACATCCCGGACAACGTCGTGAAGTTCTCCCAGACGACGGCCGGCGTCAGGCTGGCGTACGGGCCCTGCAGGAACGAGACGGCGCCGCGTCGGTTCTCGCCGACGGCGAGCGTGTTGCCGAGGTAGTCGAAGCGGAAGCCGAAGTAGCGCTCGGTGAGCGGCGGCACCACCAGCACGACGACCAGCAGGAACGCCAGGGCCGGTAGCGCGAAGGCGGCGCCGTTCCGGATCGTGGGCCCCAGGTCGTCGGGGCGCGGCGGCCAGCGCACGAACAGCCCGAAGAAGACGACCGGCACTAGCACGAAGGCGAAGACCGGCAGCTCGTCGAGGAACAGGCCCAGGAAGAGGACCACGCCGAGGGCAAGCGTGATCCAGGACGGCGCGTCCACGAGCAGCCGTCCGCGCCCGAGGCGGCGGGCGGCCTCCGAGGCGAGCCAGAGCGCCACGATCATCACGACGTTGGAGAGGGTCTTCCCCTGGAGTAGCCCCATCGTGAACCCGGAGAGGAAGCCGGTCGCCGTGCCGTACACCGCCACGCTCGCCAGCGCCGCCAGCCGGTCGCCCGTCAGGTTCAGCATGAGTCGGTACAGCGCCGCCAGCGCGACCACCGTCTGGAGCGTCCAGGCGACCGGCGCGACGGTCGGATGGACCACCATCAGCGGGTGGAGCAGCAGTCGGATCTTCATGTCGTAGGTCTGGATCAGGTACGCCAGGAAGCGCGGCCGGAACTCGCCCGGGGAGCGCAGCTGGAGCGAGTTGATGAGGTCGTGGACCCCGAAGCCGAGGCCGTCGCGCAACGCCTCGGGGAGGATGTAGCGGTAGTAGTCCACATGCACGAAGACGGCGTTCAGGTCGCGGAGCAGCAGCACGAAGTGCCCGACCGCGACGAGCACGGCGGCGAGCACGATCAACGTCGAGAGGTCGATCGAGCGCCGCGACATCATGGGGCCTCGGGCCCGGAGGCGAGCACGGGGATCCGAGGCGGGTCGGCGGCGCGGCGCGGCCGGTTCCCGGCCCGCAGGAAGGCGAGCGCGGCGGCGCCGACGATCGCGACGAGCACCACGGCGGCGATGCCCAGCACGATCGCGCCGCCGGTGTCGCCGTACAGGCCGCCGGCCGGCCCGACGTCGAACGTGCCCCAGCGCGAGGTCGCCGGGCGGGCGCGCAGCGCGACGCCCCGCAGGTTCGCCCACTGCTGATACGTCCGCTCGCCGAGCACCAGCGCGAGCCCGAGCAGCGCGATGAGACGCCCGGGCTTCGGCCGGGCGGCGGCGTCGAGCAGCAGCGACGCCACGAACGCGACGGCCAGGCAGACCGGCGCCGCGATCAGCGGGAGCTGGTGGATCACGATGAAGTAGTAGAGCGCGTGGTACCCGAACACCAGGAAGCCGGTGCCGAGGCCGAGGAAGAACGCGAGGACGGTCCGCGCGCGGCGGCCGGGGCCGCCCGGCGCCGCGTCGCGATCCCGGACGACCAGCACGACGGCGGCGACCAGGCCGAGCAGCGTCGACAGCAGCGTGATCGGGCCGAGCTCGCGCAGCCACTGGAGATGGCGGCCGGTTTCGACGAGCTGCACGACGGCGGCGGAGATCGGCTGGCTGTTCGCCACGCCTCGGAAGACGTGGTTCGCCTTGTACCAGGCGTCGATCTCGGCGGCCGGCGGCAGCGGCAGGATCGTGCGGAGCAGCGGCGCCTTCCCGCCGGCCGTGTAGAAGAGGTCGGTCGCCCAGATCGTCGGCCCCACCCCGCCGATCACCTGGAGCTGGCGGAGGCAGACCGGCGCGACCAGGGCCGCCAGGACGATCGCCCAGAGCCGCACGTTCCGTCCGGCGCCGAACAGCAGCATCACCCAGACGGCCGTGGCGCCCACGAACGCGTAGATCTCGTAGCCGGCCCCCAGCCCGACCAGCGCGAGCAGGACCACGCCGACCAGGTCCCGGCCGCGAACGGCGCCGCGCTGCGCCATGACGAGCGCGTGGTAGGCCACGCCGAAGAGCGGCAGCCAGTGCCAGGCGCGCAGCAGGTTCAGGCCGAGCAGCGTGTTGTGGTACAGCTCGCCGGCGAACAGCAGCAGGAACAGCAGGGCGAAGCGGGGCGCACCGCTCGCACGCTCGGCGAACAGGTAGGCGTAGGCGAGGCCCGCCACGAAGGCGACGGCGCTCACGATCGCGGCCGGCATTGGCGTCTGCGCTCCGAGCAGCGCCGTTCCGTACACCAGGAACGCGCCGAGATTGACGTTGTGGAAGTACGTCATCATGACGTCGCCGACGGCGTGGCGCTGGAGCAGCCAGTAGCGCGTGCCGTCCGCGACGAAGTAGCGGGCGTTCTCCAGCGCGGCGAGCGTCTCCCCGGCCAGGACGTGGCACGAGGGGTTCGGATCGCAGGACGCCTGCCAGGGGACCCAGTTGGTCCGGGCGCCATACACCATCAGCCCGATCAGGACGACGGCGAGGATGCCGAGCGCAGCCCGGCGTGCAACGGTTGGATCATCGAGTCGGGCCAGCACGGGCGCAGATGATACCAGTGGACGCAACCGCCCCACCAAAGCGCGCGCCTCCGGAAGGCGTCGGGGCGGCTCCAGTCGGCGACCGTCCTTCTGGTCGGGCTGCGGTATGATAGGTCCGCGATTGCAGCCCTGGTGTGGGGGCTCGATGTGGCCACGTCGCTCATCCACGGGAAGCACGTCGTCTGTAAGGTCACCGGGCGTGATGGCGCCCTCGTCCTGGACGACGCCGCCGTCTACCAGGAGGATGGCACGATCGTCGAGGTCGGCCCGTTCGCCGCGCTCAGCGCGAAGTACCGGCCGGACGAGATCCTGGGCTCCGAGCGCCGGGTGGTGGTGCCGGGCATGGTCGACGCGCACCACCACGTCGGCCTGACGCCGTTCCAGCTCGGCTCGCCCGATCACCCGCTGGAGCTGTGGTTCGCCAGCCGGTACGCCGCCCGCACCGTCGACTTCTACCTGGACACCCTGTACTCGGCGTTCGAGCACCTGGAGTCCGGCGTCACGACGGTCCACCACCTGACCTCGCGGCTGGGGCCGGCCTCGGACTGGCCGGCCAACGCCGAGAAGGTCGTCCAGGCGTACCATGACCTCGGCCTGCGCGTGACACTCTCGCCGATGGTGCGGGACCAGAACCGCCTCGTCTACGGCGATGACGACGCATTCGTGGCGTCGCTGCCGGCCGAGATCGCCGGCGACGTCGGCGAGTGGCTGGGTAGCCAGACGGTCCCACTCCAGACCTACTTCGACGTGATGGATGACCTGCTGGGACGCTGGGGCGAGAACCGCGCCGAGCGGATCCGCTTCCAGCTCACCCCGGCCAACCTCCACTGGGCCTCCGACGAGACGCTGCTGCGCCTGAAGTCGTGGGCTGCCGAACACGGCACGGGGATGCATATCCACCTGCTGGAGACGCCGTATCAGAGGGCGTACGCGTACCGGCGGTCGGGGGTGAGTGCCGTGCGGCACCTCGAACGGCTCGGGTTCCTCGGACCGGAGGTGACGCTCGGGCATGGCACCTGGCTCTCTGACGAGGACATCGAGATCCTGGCCGCGACCGGCACCCGAGTCTGCCACAACCCCAGCTCGAACCTCCGCCTCCAGAGTGGGATCGCGCCGCTGAACCGCCTGAGCGAGCGCGGCATCGTCACGGCGCTCGGCATCGACGAGGCCGGCATCAACGACGACCGCGACATCTGGCAAGAGATGCGGCTGGCGTTGAAGCTCCACCGGGTGCCGGGGATCGGGGCGCGCGTGCCGACCGCCCCGGAGGTGCTGCGAATGGCGACCGAGCACGGCGCGCTCACGACCCAGTTCGGCGCCAAGATCGGGACGCTGGAGCCGGGTAAGGCCGCCGACATGGTCCTGGTCGATTGGGACACCATCGCGCAGCCGTACCTGGACCCGGACGTGCCGGTCGTGGATGCGCTGGTCCACCGTGGCCGTCCATCCGGCGTCCGCACGGTCGTCGTGGCCGGCGAGGTCGTGCTGCGCGACGGCAAGAGCGCGCGCCTGGACAAGGATGCCGTCATGGAGAATCTGGCCGCCTCGTTGCATGTCCCGCTCACCCTCGCCGAGCAGCGCCGCCGCGAGGTCGCCCCACTCCTGCTGCCGCACGTCGCGCGCTTCTACGACGACTGGCTCGGCGAGTAGGCAGTGGGCAGTGGGCAGTTCCAAGCCACTGCCCACTGCCCACTGCCTACTCGTCTGGTACAGTTGCGCGGCATGTTTGTCCTCTGGATCGTCGGCGTTCTGCTCCTGGCCGCGCTCGCGAGCTACGCGATCGTCGGGCTGGCCGTCCGGCACGGCGGCTCGCTCGGCATGGTGGACGTGCCGAGGGCCGGCGAGGTCCAGCTGCGGGCCGTCCCGCGCAACGGCGGTTACGGGATGCTGGCCGCCATCTGGCTGGCGGTGGGCCTCGCGGTGTTCGCGCGTCCGGCCGAGCTCCAGGCCGCGCCCGGCGACGACTGGAAGCTGCTGGGAGTCATGCTCGGCACGCTGCTGATCGTGCCGCTCGCCCTGGTCGACGACAGCCGGCGGCTCGGCGCGAGCGCGCAGCTCCTGGGACAGATCGCCATCGCGGCGGTGCCGGTCGCGTTCGGGCTGCGGATCGACAGCATCGCCTCGCCGCTCGGCTCGGCGATCGAGCTGCCGCCCTGGCTCGGGATGCTGCTGACGGTGCTCTGGATCGTCGGGATGATCAACGCGATCAACCTGATCGACGTGATGGACGGCCTGGCCGGCGGCATCGCGTTAATGGGCGCGTGTGTGCTGTTCGTGCGGAGCCTGCTGTTCGGCCAGTACACGATCGCCGTGCTGCCGCTGGCGCTGGCGGGGGCCACGCTCGGGTTCCTGCCGCACAACTTCCATCCGGCCCGCATCTTCATGGGCACCTCGGGCTCGGTGCTGCTCGGCTACTGGCTGGCGACGATGAGCGTGATCGGCGGGGCGAAGGTCGGGACGGCGTTCGTGGTGCTCGGCGTGCCGATCCTGAACACGGCCTGGGTGATCGGACGTAGAGCGCTGGCCGGACGGTCACCGTTCCAGGGCGGCGACAGCGAGCTGCTGCCGCAGCGGCTGCATGCGCTCGGGTTCTCGCAGCCGAAGGCGGTGCTGCTGCTCTACCTGATCTGCGCGACGTTCGGGCTGCTCTCGCTGACGCTGCATGCGCCGGTCGAGGGGCCGTACCTCACGCCGCCGATGACGAAGCTCTGGCTGATGCTGGCGATGGTCGGCGTGATGGGGGTGGTGCTGGCGACGGTGACGTACCTGAGCGTCCGACAGCAAGGGCGAAGGAGTCAGGAGTCAGGAGTCAGGAGTCAGGAGTCCGCAGGAGCGGGAGAGTCGGCAATTCGCCCCTGAGACGTGCGTGGCCCCAGCATCGTGGGAGCGTGCCGGCGCCTCTCCTGACTCCTGGCTCCTGTATTCTGACTCCTCGAACGTACACCCAGGGGCATCGTCAACCGTTACTTCTGTTCGATGCCACGCTTCATTCGTTTCCTGGCCCCGACGCTGCTGGCGCTGGCCGTGCTGCTCGCGCCGGCCGCGTCGCACCGTGCGCAAGGCGCCGAGGCCGAGCTGGTCTATCTCGCCCTCGGCGATTCCGTGCCGTCCGGGACGGACGTGCCGGACGGCGTCGGCTACCCGAAGCGGCTCGGGCAGCAGCTCGCCGACGCCGGCGGCCGGCCGATCCGCCTCGTCAACCGGGCAGTGGCCGCCCAGCGCAGCGCCGACGTCCTCGCGACGCAGATGTCGGACGTCCGCACGATCCAGCCGGAGCTGGTGACGGTGACGGTCGGCGCCAACGACTTCATGGTGCCGGCCTTCGAGTGCGCCGCCGCGAGCCTGGACGAGAACCCCGACACGAGCTGCTCGGGTGCGTCGCTGCTGCGCGCGATCCCGACCTTCGAGCGGAACCTCCGCGCGATCCTCCAGAAGCTGGTGACGGAGACCGGCGCCACGGTCGTCGTGACGACGTACTTCAACCCGTTCCCGCGCGGCTCGCGCTGCGCCCCGGCCACCACCGATCTGGGTTTGCGCTTCCTGAACACGACGATCTCGGACGTGGCCGCCGAGCTGGGCGACCGCGGCATGCTGGTGGATCTGGCGCCGGTCTTCAAGGGCCACGAGGGGCGCGAGCCGACCGGCTGGTTCTCGCCGAATCCGGCTCGCATCGCCTGCACGGACATCCACCCGAACGCGGACGGCCACGACGCCATCGCCCGCGCGATCATGGGCTCGCTCTCTCTCCGCCTCGCTTTCGCGCAGTAGGGCCGCATGCCCCGGCGATGCAGATCGCGCTGACATGCCGCCGGTAGCGGCATTTCAGATACGATCTTGCCAAGGAGAGTTGCGATGCACGACGTCATGGATCCCGGGGTCGAGCGGCTGCGGGAGCAGTACGCCGGCAACTACGTCGCCTGGCTCGATAATCGGGTCTACCTGAGCGCCCCGACCTACGACGATCTCATGGATCGGCTCGATCAGATGCCGATCGACCAGAGCACGCTCATCGTGGAATACCTCGAGCCTGTCGACGTCGTCCGTGTCTATTGAGTTTCGACTTCGGCGGCGACGGTCGGCCTTCGGGTTGGTCGTTGATCCAAAAGTCCTGGTCGAAGTACGGACGCTCGCCGGCTACCGCAGTCGCCCATTCCTGGTGGACACGGGCGCAGAGCTTTCCGTAGTACCACGTCGCCTGGCACGCGAGGTCGGACACGATTGGGACAGCCTGCCAGTTCTCGGCGTGACTGGCGTCGGGCCCGGGCAGGTTCACGCAAGGCTTGGATTGCTGCCAATCAGGCTCGGCCAGATTGAGCTGTCAGTGCGATGCCTATTCCTGGACCAAGGCGTCGCCCCATTCATCCTTGGGTGCGCTGACGTGCTTGATCACTTCGCCCTGACGATTGACGCGGGCCAGGGCAAGATCGTCTTCGCCGAGATTCCCTGACGCAGATGGCCGGCCGCTTGAAGTATCGAGCTACCAGGGGAGGGCGGCGAGGCCTTCCACGGTGGGGAGGGCGGCGCGGCGCTTCTCCAGGCGCGCGACCGCCTGACCGTGCTCGCGGCGTGCTCGACGGAGGGCGGCGGCGACTTGCCGTGGCGCCGTCCCACCGACGATGTCGCGGGCCTGCACCGACGAGCGCGGCGTCAGCGACGGCATCCCGTCCGCGAGGAGCGGGTGATAGCGGCCAAGGTCGCTCGCCGGCAGCCGCGTGAACCCCGCGCCGTGATCGCGGACGATCGCCGCGACGACGCCGTGGGCCTCGCGGAACGGCAGCCCCGAACGCGTCAGGTGGTCCGCCAGGTCGGTGGCGAGCAAGAGCGGGTCGGAGACCGCCGCTCGCAGACCCTCGGGGCGCACGCGGAGGGTCGCGATCATCTCGGCCGACAACTGGAGGCAGGCCTGGGACTCGTCGACGGCCCGGAAGTAGCCGACTTTGTCCTCCTGCATGTCCTTGTTGTAGGTCAGCGGCAGCCCCTTGAGGGTGACCAGCAGCTGTACCAGCGCGCCGATCGCCGTGCCGGCCTTGCCCCTGACCAGCTCCGCTACGTCCGAGTTCTTCTTCTGCGGCATGATGCTGCTGCCGGTCGCGTAGGCGTCGTCCATCTCGACGAAGCCGAACTCGGCGCTGCTCCAGAGGATCAGCTCCTCGGCCAGGCGCGAGAGGTGGACCGCCAGCAACGCCAGCGCCGAGAGGTGCTCCACCACGAAGTCGCGGTCCGCGACGGCGTCCATGCTGTTGACCGAGACCCGACCGAAGCCGAGCAGCGAGGCGGCGTGCTCGCGATCGAGCGGGTACGGCGATCCCGCCAGCGCCCCGGCCCCGAGCGTCATCACGTCCATCCGCTCGAGCAGGTCTTCGAGGCGGCCGACGTCGCGCCCCAGCATCTCGACGTACGCCAGCCAGTGGTGGCTGAGCAGGACCGGCTGGCCGCGCTGGAGGTGGGTATATCCCGGCAGGATCAGGCCCTTGGCGCGCTCGGCCCGGTCCAGCAGGGCTGATTGGAGTGCCAGCGCCGCCCCGATGCCATCACAAATGGCCGCCCTGCTCCACATCCGGAGATCGTTGGCGACCTGGTCGTTGCGCGATCGGGCGGTGTGGAGTCGCCCGGCCGCCGACCCGATCATCTGGCCCAGCCGGCGCTCGACGTAGCTGTGGATGTCCTCGTCGTCGGCGTCTTCGGGCAGGCCGCCGCGCTCGCGGATCTCGGCGTCGAGTCGGGCGAGGCCGTCGACGATCGCGCGGGCGTCGTCGAGGGGGATGATGCCCTGCCGCCCGAGCATCCGGGCGTGCGCGATGCTCCCGACGATGTCCTCCTCGGCCATCCGCCGGTCGAACGGCAACGAGTCGTTGAACGTCTTAACGCTGGCCGCCTGGGCCTTGGTGAATCGCGCGGCGTAGAGCGTGGTCCCCTCGAGCGCCTCCGCCATCTAGTCGTCCGCGACCTGCTCGCGGCCCTCGACCCGCTCCACGTCCTCGTCAAGGGGCTGGCCGGCCGCCAGGCGCATCATCCGCTCGGTCGCGCCTGCCCCGAGCAGGAGCTGGGATGATGCCTGGTTCACCACCGCCATGCCGGCCACCTTGATGAACCCGACCGCCGCCGCGTGGTCGAACAGGTCGCCCTCGCCGTAGGTCGCCAATGCCTCGTTGTAGAGCGAGTTCTCGGCCTTCCGCCCGACGACGGTGCACTTCTCCTTGTAGAGCTTCATCCTGACGGTGCCGGTGACGAAGCGCTGCGTCGAGCAGACGTACGACATCAGGTCCTGGGTGTGGGCCGAGAACCAGAAGCCGTTGTAGATCAGGGTCGACAGCTCCTGCGAGACCATCTGCTTGAAGCGCATCTGGTCGCGCGTCAGCGTCATCGTCTCCAGGGCGGCGTGGGCCTGGTGCAGCACGACGCCGGCCGGGCACTCGTAGATCTCGCGCGATTTGATCCCGACGAAGCGGTTCTCGACGTGGTCGATCCGCCCGATCCCATGCGACCCGGCCAAGTCGTTCAGGCGCGCGATCAGCGTCGGGCCGTCGAGGTGCTCGCCGTCGAGCGCGGTTGGGATACCCTGCGCGAACTCGATCTCGACGTAGCTCGGCTCCATCGGCGTGTGGCGGGCGCTGGTGGTCCAGGCGTAGACGTCCTCCGGCGGCTCGGCCCACGGGTCTTCGAGGACGCCGGCCTCGATGCTCCGTCCCCAGAGATTCTGGTCGACGCTGTACGGGCTACCCACGGTGACCGGGACGGGTATGCCGTGCTTCTGGGCGTAGAGGATCTCCTCCTCGCGGGTCCAGCGCCACTCGCGGACGGGCGCCACGATCTTCAGCTCCGGGGCCAGCGCGTTGAACGAGACGTCGAAGCGGACCTGATCGTTGCCCTTGCCGGTGCAGCCGTGTGCGACGTAGGTCGCGCCCTCCTGGCGGGCGTAGTCGACCATGATCTTGGCGATCAGCGGTCGGGCGAGGGCCGTAGCCAGCGGGTACTGCCCCTCGTAGATCGTGCCGGCCTGGAGGCTCGGCCAGACGAAGAACGTGACGAAGTCATCTTTCGCGTTGTAAACGTACGCCTTGACCGCGCCGGTCCTGAGCGCCTTCTCCTGGATCGACTCGAAGTCACGCTCGTTGCCGACGTCGACGGTGACGCAGATCACCTCGAGGTTGTAGGTCTCGTGCAGCCACTTGATGGCGACCGAGGTGTCGAGGCCGCCCGAATACGCCAGGATGACCTTGTCCATTGCTCCAGCTCCCGCGCGGAAGGATGCCACACGAGCAGGCGAGCAGGCGAGTTCGGAGCAGAAGCGCTCGGAGCAGCCTCGCGCTACGCGTCGGCTCCGAACTTCGAGCTGGCCTGCTCGTGGCCGGCGGCTCCGCCGAGATACGCCCGGACCACCTCCGGGTCGGCCGCGACGCGGGCGCTCGGGCCTTCCACGACGACCCGCCCGTTCTGGATCACGTAGGCGCGGTGGGCCACGCTCAGCGCCATCGTCGCCATCTGCTCCACCAGCAAGACGGTGACGCCTTCGGCGTTCAGCTGCTGCACGGTCTCGGCGACTTGCTTGACCAGGAGCGGCGCCAGCCCCATCGAGGGCTCGTCAAGGAGGAGCACCTTCGGGCGCGCCATCAGGCCCCTGGAGATCGCCAGCATCTGCTGCTCGCCCCCGGACAGCGTCCCCGCGAGCTGGTGCTGGCGCTCTCGCAGGACCGGGAAGCGGCTCAGCTCGCGGTCCAGCAGGTGTGAGCCGGCCTGTCGGTCCTCGGGCCGCTGGAACGCGCCCAGGATCAGGTTATCTCTGACGCTCTGGTTGGCGAAGACCTGCCGCCCCTCGGGCACGTGGACCAACCCGAGCCGCACGATCCGATGGCTCGGCAGGCCGGCGACGTTCCGACCCTCGAACAGGATCGTCCCGCTCGTCGGACGGACCATGCCGGAGATGGCCCGGAGGGTGGTGCTCTTGCCGGCGCCATTCGACCCGATCAATGCGACGATCTCGCCGGGATGGACGTCGATCGAGACGCCGTCGAGCGCCTGAATCTGGCCGTAGTGGACGACCAGGTTGCGGACCGACAACACCGGCGCGCTGCTGCCGGGCGCCTCGGTCGTCACGGTGGGAGATGGCGTGCCGCTCGGCCCGGTCATCGCGCGACCACCCCGTTCGACGTCGGGGTCGACTCGACCCCGGGCTCGGTAGCCGGCAGCGCGAACATGTCCTTTGGCCCCAGGTACGCCACGATCACCCGCTCATTCGCCTGGACCTCTTCGGGGGTGCCCTCGGCGATCTTCCGCCCGTAGTCCAGGGCCGTGACGTGGTCCGAGATGCCCATCACGAGGTCCATGTGGTGCTCGATCACCAGGATGGTGACGCCGGCGTCCCGGATGCGGCGGATGACGTCGGACAGGGTCGCGATCTCGCCGGCCGGCACCCCGGCCGCCGGCTCGTCCAGGATCAGCACGTGCGGATCGAGCGCCAGGGCACGTGCGATCTCCACGAGGCGCTGGAGCCCGTACGGCAGCGACTGGGCCTCAGTATCGGCCAGCGACGCCAGCCCGAGGAAGGAGAGGAGGTCCATCGCCTCCTGGCGGAACCGCTCCTCCTCCTCAACGGTCGCCCGCGTACGGAAGAGCATGCCGAGGAAGCCGCTCTTCATCCGCAGGTGGTACCCCATCATCACGTTGTCGAGGACCGAGAGATCGCGGAAGAGCTGGATGTTCTGAAACGTCCGCGTCACGCCGAGCGCGGCGATCGAGTGGGGCGGCAGGGCATTCATCGCGACGTCGCCGAGACGGACGGTCCCGCCGGTCGGCCGATAGACGCCGGTCAGGCAGTTCACGATCGTGCTCTTGCCGGAGCCGTTCGGCCCGATCAGGCCGTGGATCCGCCCCGGGTCGATCGTCAGCGAGACGCCGTCGACCGCCTTGAGACCCCCGAAGTACATCTTGACGTCGTCGGCAACCAGCTCGGCGCGGGTCATCCCGTTCGATCCGCGCGCCCTCGCGAGCGCCGCCACCGGTCGCAGGGCGGGCGGGGGCACAGGCGGCAGCAGCCGGGCGAGTCCGGGGAGCCGCTTGAGCGCGCCGGCCATCCCGTCCGGCATCGTGATCAGGAACAGGATCAGCAGCGCGCCGTAGAACAGCAGGTAGTGCTCGATGATCGGCTTGAGGGCCACCGGCACCCACTCGTACGAGGCGAGCGTCTTCAAGTACTCCGGCAGGATCACCAGCACCGTCGCGCCGATCAGCGGCCCGAACAGGGAGCGCGCCCCGCCGAGAATGACGAAGACCAGCAGCTCGACCGACTTGTTGAACGTGAACGTGTCGCTGACGATGTAGCCATCCTGGTGCGCGAAGAACGCGCCGGAGAGCCCGGCCAGGACGGCGCTGAGCGCGAAGGCCCCGACCTTCCAGCGATACACCGAGACGCCGATCGTCTCGGAGGCGATCTCGCTCTGGCGCACGGCGTTGATGGTCCGGCCCCAGCGCCCGGCGAGGAGGTTACCGGCGAACAGCTGGACGAGCAGGGCCGCCACGCCGACGATCCAGAAATAGGCGACCGAACCGCCGAACGTCAGGCCGTCGTCGCCGAACGGGCGATACGTCCGGAGCTGGCGGATCTCCGTCCCGAACCAGCTGATGCCCGGGATGTTCTTGATGCCCTCCGGGCCGCGCGTCAGATCGGTCCAGTTCTGGGCGACGACGTAGACGATCACGCTGAAGGCGATCGTCACCATCGCCAGGTAGGGGCCCTTGGCGCGCAGCGTCGGGAGCGCCACCAGCGCGCCGATCAGGCCGGCGAACGCCGCCCCGACGACGATGCAGACCCAGACCGGAACTTCGAACCGGGTCGCGAGCAGCGCCGAGGTGTAGGCGCCGACGGCGAACAGCCCGCCGTGCCCCAGCGAGACCTGCCCTTGATACCCCACCAGGATGTTCAGCCCGATCGCGGCGATCGTGTAGAAGGCGATCTGCTGGGCGATCCGCATGTAGTAGGCGTTGTCGAGGAGCAGGGGGACGACCAGCAGCGCGACTAGCGAGGCCGCCGTCAATGCGACGCCGGCCACCGAGACGTGGTGGAAGATCGGGGCGCTCAGGCGCCTCGCCCAAAACGACGACGTCATGGCCTCACACCTTCTCGGCGGTGACGCGCTGGAACAGGCCCTGGGGCCGCCAGGCCAGGAGCAAGATCAAGATCAGGAACGTCGCGGCATCGCGGAACGAGGCGTTGATGGCCGCCGCGACGAACTCGGCGATCCCGAGCCCGATCCCGACCAGCAGGATGCCGATCGGGTTCTCGATGCCGCCGATGATCGCCGCGGCGAACGCCTTGAGCCCGAGCAGGGCGCCCATCTCGGCGTGCGCGAAGATGATCGGCGCGACCAGCATCCCGGCGATCCCGGCCAGGATCGACGAGATGATGTACGCCACGACCACCATCTGGCGGACGTTGATCCCCATCAGGCCGGCGGCGGCCGGGTTGAACGCCACGGCCTGGAGCGCCTTGCCGAACGTCGAGCGCTTGAGGAAGAACAGCAGCGCCGCCATCGTCAAGAGCGAGGCGACGATGACGAACACCTCCTGCGGGAAGATGCCGGTCCCGCCGATGAAGATCGGCGTGTCGCCGAAGATCGAGGGCACCCGCCTCTGCTCGCGGCCCCAGTAGATCTCCGCGAACTGGCGCAGGATCACGCTGACGCCGACGGTGCTGAGGATCCAGCCCACCGAGAGCAGCTGGCGGAGCGGGCGGATCGCGACCCGCTCGACCACCACGCCCATCACCGCCATCAACACGACGACGACGACCAGCGCGACGAGGAAGTTCAGCCCGGACAGGACGAGCAGGGTGTAGCTCGTGAGCGCCCCCACCATCAGGAATTCGCCCTGCGCGAAGTTCACGGTCTCGGTGGTGGTGAACGTCACGTAGTAGCCCTGGGCGATCAAGGCGTAGACGCTGCCCAGCGCGACCCCGCTCACGATCGCCTGGGGCAGAATCCGGAGAAAGGTCGAGACGATCTCGGCAGGGTCCATTCGGCAGCTCCGACGAGGCGAGGCCTCACGGTGAGGGACCGGTCGAGAGCAGACTCGACTCGTTCCCGGCGCAACATCGATGCGTGCGCGTTCGGCGCCCGCCTCCTACTCGGCCTTCACCAACTGGCCGTTCTTGTAGACGGCCGCGAACATGTCCTTGCCTTCGAGCGAATGGTGGCGGGTCGGGCTATACGGCTTCGCCGGCGCCGAGGTCACCGCCTTGAGATTGTCGACCTGCTCGATCGCGTCGCGCAGCTTCTTCGCGTCCGGGCCCGACTTGGCGAGCGCCAGGAACATGATGTGCGCGGCGTCGTAGCCCTGGGCCGCCGTGATCGGGAACGGGTTCTCCTTGTGGGTGTCCAGCATCTTCTTGTGGAACTCGGCGGCGGCCGGGCTGGCGTCGATCGCGAACGACGCGACCGTCACGACGCCCTCGGCCAGATCCTTACCGGCCAGGTCGAGCACGACCGGGTCGGAGAACCCCCAGGCCCCGGACCATTGGACCTTGTAGTTGATCTTCTGGGCGCTCCGGAGCAGGTTGGCGTCCTCGGGCCCGAGCCCGAAGTTGATGATCTGCTTGACGCCGGCTGCCTGCATCTTCTGCAGCTGCGAGGTCATGTCGGTGTCGCCGATGTTGTAGGTCTCGGTCGCCAGGATCTTGAAGCCCTGGGCTGGGATCAGCTTCTCGGCCGTGTCCTTCGACGCCGTGCCGTAGCCGGACGTGTCGTGCATCATGCCGATGGCGTCCCAGCCCTTCATCTTGGCGTAGGCCAGGATCGTCTCGACCTGGTAGTTGTCCTGCATGGAGGTGCGGAACATCCACGGCGACGGCTTGCTCTTGCCCTCCTCGTAGACGCCGCTGTCGTAGATCACGCTGACGGAAGTCGCGATCGGCACGATCGTCGGGATCTCGGCCTCTTCAACCTTCGGT
>Ga0209382_10004087_pt1 | contig 19723 bp, 8 predicted proteins | sample SoiMetdeltSBSDD5_FD_187599 | JGI IMG/M metagenome (GOLD analysis project Ga0209382, IMG submission 187599) | Bulk soil microbial communities from a Populus tree surrounding site in Tennessee, USA - Soil MetaG P. deltoides SBSDD5 (SPAdes) (version 2) | ecosystem: Environmental > Terrestrial >... | reverse complement strand
CGCGTCGCTCGGTCTCGACCTGCCGCTGTCGGGTCTCGGTATGCGTCAGACATTCGAGATCGTCGGCACTCCTGTAGCGGATCCGGCCAACCGGCCGCTCGCTCAGTACCACATCGTCGGCGCCGGGTATTTCGACGTGCTGGGCATTCCACTGGTGCGCGGCCGCGTCTTCAGCGACCGCGACTCTGAAACCGCGCCGGAGGTCTGCATCGTCAGCGACGCATTCGTGCGGCGCTTCCTGGCCGGCCGCGACCCGATCGGTGCGCGTGTCGCGATCGGCGTACCTGGCATCCGCGCTCGAATCGCGAATCGTGAGATCGTCGGCGTCGTGCGGCAGGTGAAGACGCGGCCGGACGAGGCCCCGGACAGCGTGTATCAGATCTACGTACCCACTGCGCAGAGCCCATGGGTCATGGCGAATCTGATCGTGCGAACGGCCAACGAACCGTTGCAGATCGTCGAGCAGGTCAAGCGCGCGATTGCCCGCGCCGATCCGACCCAGGCGGTCTCGCAGGTGCGGACGATGGAACAGGTCGCCGCGTTGTCCACAGCACGGCCCCGGTTGCGCGCACAGCTCGTCGTGGCCTTTGCTGCGCTGGCGGCGCTGCTCGCCGCCGTCGGCATCTTCAGCGTGTTGACGTTCATGGTGCAGCAGCGGGCGCGTGAGTGCAGCGTCAGGCTTGCGGTGGGGGCGAACGCTCGCGATCTTCTGCGTCTCGTGCTTGGCGGCGGGCTGAGGCTGACTGCGATTGGCGTGGGGATCGGCGTGGTCGCGTCAGCGCTCCTGGTCCGATCGCTGGCCACGCTGCTGTTTGGCGTGCCGCCGCTCGATCCGCTGACGTTCGTTGTCGCGCCGCTGGCGCTGATGCTCGTCGCGCTGCTCGCGTGCCTGATGCCGGCGCTGCGCGCGTTGCGTGCCGATCCGGTGGCGGCGCTTCGCGCCGAATGAAACCCGGACCTGGACCTTTAACCTTACTTTTGACCTTTGCCTTTTGACCTTTGACCTTGCGTATTAGCGTCTCGAACAGCGCTAATACGCACTCCGCCTCCGCTCGAGCGCAACCGCAGCACCGGTCCGCCGCCGTTCATCTCACCTCGCAGCGAATCGTTCTCGATCTTTCCCTGGATGGTGACCGGAACGTCTGCATTGACGCTGCCTCCGGAGGCGTGCGCGTCGATCGACACTCGCGCGGCGGGATCAATCTCGGCCCGCACGGAGCCGCCGGATGAGGACACCGTGCCACCGCTCGAATTGCCTGGAGCGAATCGAACTGTCACACCGCCGCCCGAACTGCTCGCCTCGACGCGTCCGCCGGCGCCGCGCACGTCCACACTGCCGCCGCTCGTCGAGGCGCGGAGATCGCCGCTGACTGCGTCGATATTGATTCCGCCACCGCTCGTATCCGCCCGCAGGCTGCCTCGGACATCGGTGATCGTGATGCTGCCGCCAGACGTGTTCGCGACGACGTTGCCACGCACGTCGCGCATGTGGATGCTGCCCCCGCTCGTCCCGCCGTCAACGTTGCCGTCGATCGCCTCGACGTCGAGACTGCTGCCGGAGCTGCGCACATCGAGGACCCCTGTCAGACGCGACGCCCTGACCGATCCGCCGGACGTGCTCAGGCGCACATCAGCTCTGGTCGGCACCTGAATCGTGATTCGCGTATGGTCGTTCTCGAACCAGCCGCCGAACAGGCGCCGCAGCGACCCGCGATGCTTGATCTTGACGGTTGCGCCGCGAGCGCTTTCGTCGAAGGAAAAGTCGAAGTCGCGATCGAGGTCGCGGTCGGAGGTCACCACGACTTGCGCGCCAGACGCCGATCCGCCGGTCAGCACGACGTCCCCGACGTCGCTTTCGAGCGTGAAGGACCCACCGGGTTCGAGCGTGAGCGTGCGTTCTCGTTTGAAGTCGGCCCAGGCTGATGTCGCGGTGAGGCCGACGGCCAGTGACAAGGTGATGACGGCGATCATGCGATTCATGAGCAGCTCCTGGCACCGGGCGGATTCAAGGAGCGTACCGCCGGATTGCCCAAGGCTTTCGACGGATGGGGCGTGAAAAGCGTTCACACGGCGTGAACGCTATTCACTTCGGAAGGTCACCGCCGGATCGATGCGCGAGGCGCGAAGGGCGGGCATCGCGCACGCGATCACCGCCGTAAGAATCAGGATAACCGTCACCGAGACGAAGGTCAGCGGATCGAGGGGCGCTATGCCGAACAGGAACGCCGAAATCGATCGGCTGAGTACGGCTGCGGCAATCAAGCCGATCCCCGCACCGACGCCGACGAACTGCGCGGCGCCGCCGAGGACGAGACCGAGCACCTGCCGTGTACTGGCGCCGAGTGCGATGCGGACGGCGAACTCGCGCACGCGCTGCTGCACGGAATAGGCGAGCACGCCAAACACCCCGACCATCGCCAGCACCAGAGCGAGCGCCGCGAACGTCATCACGAGTACCGCGCGGAACCGGTGGCGGCTGGTCGCCTGCCGCGCGATGCCTTCGAGCGTGACGACCGTGCCGATGGCGAGCTGCTTGTCCACGCGCGCGATGGCGCGGCGGATGTCGGACGTTTGTGCCTCGGCCTCGCCGGTGGTGCGCACCAGCAGGTACGCTTCGGTGTGTGGCACCTGCTGGTTGGGAACGTAAATCTGAATGAGATCTTCGGTTTCGTCCGGGCGTTCCTTCACCTGCCGGGCGACGCCGACGATCTCGCGCGGGACCGCATCACGGTTCGTGTTCACCCGAAGCCGGATCCCGAGCGGATTCCTGCCCTGTAGGTACCGTCTCACGAAGCCTTTGCTCACGATGCACACGGGGGAAGCGTCGGCGCGGTCCTCAGCGGTGAAAGCCCGGCCCGCAACGATCGGAAGATCGAGCGTGCGGAAGTAGGGGTGGCTGACGATCTGAAAGTCCGCCGACGATCTGTTGCCGTCACGTGCCGGTGGATCTCCGACGATCTCGAACGACTGACCGCCAAGCTGCGACCCGCCAAGCGGCAGCGAGCTCGCCCACCCCGCGCTGCGCACGCCGGAAACCGCTCCCACCTCTCGCTCGATCGCGTCGTAGAACTGCCTCAGCGAATCGGGCGTCGCGTACCTGTTCCCCGGCAGCGTGAAATCGAGCGTCAGAACCCGTTCGCCCTCGACCCTGTAGCCCTGGTCGGTGCTGTCGATGGCCAGCAGCGTTCGCAGCAGGAGGCCAGCGCCGCAGAGGACGAGCACGGCCGCAGCCACCTCCGCTGCGGCGAGCACGCGCCGGAAGTGCCCGCCGTGGCCGCCGGCCGTCCGCCCTTCCGACGTGATCGCCTGCACCAGCGACACGCCGGTCGCCTGCCACGCTGGCGCCACTCCGAACAGCACTCCAATCAGGAAGGTCATCGCCACGCAGAAGGCCACGACACGGCCGTCGACGCCGAGCTCGATGACGCTTGGCAGCAGCTCCGCGGGCAGGAGTGACGGCGCCGCGGCAAGAATCGCGGCGGCGAGGGCGATGCCAAGCACGCCGCCGGCCGCGGCCAGCACCAGACTCTCGGTCAGCAATTGCCTGACGATTCGTCGCCGCCCGGCGCCAAGCGCCGCGCGCACCGCCAGCTCGCGTGTCCGCACTGTTGCGCGCGCGAGCACGAGGTTGGCCACGTTCGCGCAGCACAGGAGCAGCACAAAGCCGACGACGCCGAGAAACAGAATCGAGGTGAGCCGCAGCTCCCGGCCGATCAGCAACTCGCGCATCGGCGTCATAGTGATACGGCGAGGCGATGGAGCGCCGGTTCGCGCGGCGAGCGTCTCGGCCAGCCCTGTGAGATCAGCACGGGCCGCCTCGATGGAAGTGCCAGGTTTCAGGCGGCCGACGACCTGCAGGAATCGGCAGACGCCGCATTGTCCTCGCGCTGCGCCTTCGACGTCCGCGCGGGGCGGCGGCAGCAGCACCCACACGCTCACCGGCTTCGCCACGACATCGTCGTCCCGGAAGACCGCGGGCCGGAACTGGAACTCCGACGGCACGATGCCGATGACGGTCAACGCGTTGCCTCCCTCGAACGAGATGGCACGCCCGATGATGGACGGATCGCCAGCGAAGCGCCGGCGCCAGAAACTCTCGCTCAGTACGACGGCGTCGGGCTGCGCAGAGTGATCATCAGGGCGAAATGTGCGCCCGAGGATCGGCGTGACGCCGAAAACGTCGAAGTACTGTGGCGTGACGGTCTGCGACGAGAGCATCTCCGGTGTGCCGTCGGTTCCCATCAACGTCGGTCCGCCGCCCGCGGCGGGAATCCAGATCGCCGCCATCGTCTCGAAGGTGCGGTTCTGCGCCGTCCACTCATCGAAGTTGAGCAGCTCGATGCGGCTCCGGCCGCCTTGCTGCGGGCCGTGTTCGTCGATGAACACGAGGCGATCGCCGTTTGCATACGGCAGCGGACGCAGCAGCACCGCGTCGGCCAGCGCGAAGATCGCGCTGTTGGCGCCAATGCCCAGCGCCAGGGTCATGGTCGCGACGAAGGCGAAGCCGGGCGACGCCTTGAGCTGCCGAATCGCGTACCGGGCGTCGCTGCCGAGATCCTCGAGCCGTTGTGTCAGCTGCATCTCCCGATCTCGCTTTCTGCCGAGGTCCAGACAGGTCCGTTTGAGCTGCCCGAGATCCCCGATGCGCGACAGCACGAGGTCGCGCGCCGCGTGTGGATCCATGCCGCGCTCGACCAGCTCGCGAGTCCGCAGTTCAATGTGCAGCGACAGCTCCTCATCGACTTCCTGATCGAGCGGAACACGCCAGAGCCACGAACGCAGTGAGCGCTTCATCGCATGCTGAGACAACGAAGATTGCGGAGGGAACGGGTCAACACGGAGCAACGGAGCAACGGAGAATTCTTCTTCAAAAAAGAACGCCGTTTCTTCGTTGCTCCGTGTGAATCCGTTGTCTTCGTCATCTCCGTTACCTACTCAGATCGAAATGCCTCGACTGGATCGATACGTGATGCGCGGTATGCGGGAATCAATGACGCGATCGCGGCAGTCGCGCCGAGGACGATCACCACCCCGGCGAAGGTCAGCGGATCGAGCGGGGTCACACCAAACAGGAACGTGGCGATGCTCTGAGCCAGCAGCGCGGCCAGCACCAGGCCGATGAGTGCGCCGGCGCCGATAACGCGCGCCGCATTGGCGAGCACCATCTTCAGAATAGTACCGGCGCTGGCACCAAGGGCGATCCGCACGCCGAACTCACGCCTGCGCTGCTGAACGCCGTAGGACAGCACGCCGAACACCCCGACCATCGCCAGCAGCAGCGCAAGTGCAGCAAACGTCACCACCATCACGGCTCGGAAGCGCGGGCGTGCCATCGCATCCCACGCCACTTGATCCATCGTCCTGACGTTGGTGAACGGCACTTCGGGTTCGACGCGTGCGGCTGCGGCCTTGACCACTGGCGCCAGTGCTTCTGCGGGGCCGCTCCGTGGACTGACGACGAGCGTGGCGAAGCTAAATGCATTCTGCGCGACCGGCACGTAGAGCTGGTTGGTGTCGTCGGCCTGGGTCGGCCAACTCCTGACCTGGGCGACCACACCGACGATCTCACGCACGATCGGCGGTTCGGGTCCGAGCCTCATCGGCCGGACGGCTACTCGCATGCCGAGTGGATTGCGACCGCGCAGGTATCGACCGACGAAGGCCTCGCTGACCAGACACACGGGCACGCCGTCTCGCGTGTCTCGATCGTCGAAGCCGCGGCCGGCGACGATCGGAATGTCGATGGTCCGCAGATACGACGGGCTCACAATCTGGTAATCGACGATGGGTCGATTGGTTGCGGGTGGTGCCTCGTCGCCAACGATCTCGAACAGAAAGCCACCGAACGAGGAGCCGGAGAGCGGCAGCGTGCTCGTCCATCCCACGCTGCGGACTTCGGGGATCGTCCGCACTTCGTCTTCGACTGCACTGAAGAACCGGCGCAACGCATCCTCGTTGGGGAACCTGGAGGTGGGCAGTCCGTATTCGAGTGTCGCACGCATGGTGAGCACGCTGTCGGCGCGATACCCGGCGTCGGCGCTCTCAATCACCATCAGTGTGCGCAGCAACAGACCCGCACCACATAGCAGCAGTACCGCCGCGGCGATCTCTCCGGCCACCAGCGCGCCTCGGAGCCGGCCGCCCCCCTTCGTCGTCGAGCGGCTCTCGGTCGTGATCGCCTGAATGAGTGATATTCCGCTCGCGTGCCATGCGGGCGCGAGCCCGAAGAGGAGCCCGACGAGTGTTGCCGCTGCGGCGCAGAAGGCGGCGACGCGCGCGTCGAAGGACAGGCTGACCGCACCCGGCAGAAGGCCGGCGGGGATCAACGACGGTGTCGCAGTCAGAATCGCGTAGCCGATCCCAAGCCCGACAGCACCTCCGAGACCGGCCAGCACCAGACTCTCGGTGAGGATTTGTGCCGTGATTCGGCTCCGGCCGGCACCAAGCGCGGCGCGAACGGCGAGCTCGCGCAAGCGTCCATTGGTGCGCGCCAGCAGCAGGTTCGCGACGTTGGCGCAACACATCAGGAGGACGAATCCGACGACCGCGAGCAGCAGCATCGCGGTGAGCCGCACTTCGCCGCCGATCAGCCCTGACCGCAGCGGTTCAATGGTGACTCCTCGCCCCTTGTTCGTTGCCGGGAACTCCGTGGCCAATGCGGCAGCAATCGAGGACAGGTCGCTCTGAGCGGCCGCGATCGTGACTCCTGGTCTCAATCGGCCGATGACCAGCATGATGTGCATCCCACGCCGGTCCATACCCGGCAATTCGGCAAGCGGTGTCCACAGATTCGCTCGTGACGTGACCTGCGCCTGTTCCGGGACGACGCCGAGCACAGTGAATGACTGCGTGTCGAGGCGAATCGCCTTCCCGATCAGGCTGGGATCGCCGCCGAATCGCGTGCGCCAGAGTCCTTCGCTCAACACCACGGTGTTGGGCGGCGTAGTGCTGTCGGTCGGCAGGAACGTTCGCCCGGCGATCGGCTTGACGCCGAGCACGTCGAAGAACTGTCTGGTGACCTGTGCGCCCGACACCTGCTCGATGGTGCCATCCTCGGCAGCCATGTTGCGCGGAAAGCCGATCATTCCGGCCATCGACTGGAATGTACGATTGCGTGCGTTCCAGTCGTCGAGATTGAGCGGGGCGACGCCTACTCGAGTGAAGGCTTGAAAGCGTTCCCACACCATCACCAGGCGATCGGACTCCGGGAATGGAAACGGGCGGAGCAGCGTCGCGTCTGCCAGCGCGAAGATGGCGCTGTTGGCGCCGATGCCCAGCGCCAGCGTCAATGCCGCGACGAGTGTGAATCCGGGCGCGCGGCGCAGCTGCCTGATCGCAAAGCGCACGTCGTTGCGCAAGTCCTCGAGCCGTTGTGTCAGACGCATCTCACGATCTCGCTTTCTCCCAAGGTCTACGCATGTCCGTCTAAGCTGCCCAAGATCGCCGATGCGCGACAGCACGAGGTCGCGCGCTGCCTGTGGATCCATGCCGCGCTCGACCAGCTCGCGAGTCCGCAGTTCGATGTGCAGCGACAGCTCCTCATCGACTTCCTGATCGAGCGGCACACGCCACAGCCACGAGCGAAGGGAACGCTTCATCATCAATTCCGTAGTGTCCGGCTTCAGCCGGACTTCGCGGTCCGCCTACAGGCGGACACTACTCCGCCCGAAACGCTACGACCGGATCCACACGTGCCGCGCGCCAGGCTGGCGCGGCCACCGCAATCGTTGCCGTCACGAGCAACACCACCGGCACGAGCACGAACGTGATCGGATCGAGCGGCTGAACGCCGAACAGGAACGTCGAGATCGATCGACTGAGCGCCGCGGCTGAGACGAGGCCGATCACCGCACCGATCGCAATCACCCGTCCACAGCTCGAGAGCACCAGCCGCAACACCCTGCCGGCCGTCGCACCAAGCGCGATCCGGACGCCGAACTCGCGTGTGCGCTGCTGCACCGAATACGCGAGCACTCCGAACACGCCAACCATCGCGAGGATCAGCGCGAGCAGCGCGAACGAACCGACGAGCACGGCTCGAAAGCGCGGCCGCGAGGTGGCTTGGGCCGCGACGTCGTCGAGCGTCCTGATGCGCGCGAGCGGTCGATCGGGATCCACGCGAGCGAGGGCGGAACGAACCGGCCCGATCAGGGCCGCAGGCGGCCCGTCCGCTCTCACGATCAGCGATGCCTGGTACCACGCGTTCTGATCGATGGGAACGTAGATCTGCGGCTGCGGCGTCATCTCGTCGGGCCGCTGTCTGACCTGCCGCGCGACCCCGACGATCTCCCGGACCGGCGGCGCCTCGCGCCCGAACGTTAGCATCTGCACCACGAGCCGTTGTCCAATCGGGTCCCGGTTGCCAAGGAAGCGGCGGACGAAGGCTTCGCTGACGATGCACACCGGCACACTGTCGCGGCTGTCGCGCTCGGTGAACGATCGACCGCGTGCCACCGGGATGCCCATCGTGTCGAAGTACGTGGAGCTGACCATGTGATACGAGGCAAACGTCAGCCGCTCGCGGGAACGAGACTCGTCGCCCTCGACGGTGAACGGTTGCATCGACCACATGCCGTCGAGTGGCAGCGCGCCGCCCCAGGCGACGCTGCGAATTCCGGGCTCACGCTCGATCTCGCGCTGCACCGTGCGATAGAACTGGCGAAGGCCGTCATGACTGCCGTACGGATTCGCGCCGCCCGCGCTCTGCATCGGCAGCGAGACCATCATCGTCAATGCCTGCGGAGAGCGATAGCCGGGATCGACGCCTTCGAGCGCGATCCACGTGCGCAGCAGCAGCCCGGCGCCGCTCAGGACGAGCACCGCGGACGCGACTTCAGCGATCACGAGCAGCTGTCTGACTGCGCCGCCCTGACTGGTGGTGCGGCCACTGGCGGTGATGGCTTGCACGAGCGATGCGCGTGTGGACTGCCACGCAGGTCCGAGACCGAAGATGATGCCGACGAACAATGCCGTCGCGGCGCAGAACACCAGCACGCGGGTATCGAACGTCAGGGCGAGGCCGCCAGGCAGCAGGCCTGGAGGAAGAAGGGCAGGTGCGGTGCTCAGGATCGCGGCGCCTGATGCCGCACCAAGCATGCCGCCCATCGCTGCCAGCACCAGGCTTTCGGTCAACAGCTGCGCGGCGATCCGACGTCGCCCGGCGCCGAGCGCAGACCGCACAGCGAGCTCGCGCGTGCGTGAGACGGTGCGCGACATCAGCAGGCTGGCGACGTTCGCGCAGCACATGAGCAGAACGAATCCGACCACGCCGAGGAGCAGGACGGAGGTCAGTCGCAATTCGGGTCCGGTGAGCGCCGGCCGCAGCGGTTCGACGAGAATGCTGTGCTCAGCCGGGCCATCAGGAAGAGCCTGGGAGGCTTTCGCAGCGATCGGTGTCAGCTCACTCTGAGCCGCTTCGATGCTGACGCCCGGCTTCAACCGACCGATCACGTGGATGTAGTGTCCGGTCTGCGCGATGGTTCCTCCTGAGCCGGACGTTCCCGGCGTTGGCGCGGCCAGGATCCAGAGGACGCCGGCTTCGCCAGCGGCGGCGCCGCCACGGCTCATCGGCGCGGAGATTCGAAAGTCGGCAGGCATGATGCCGACAACGGTGAGCGATTGCCCATCCACCACGATGTCGCGGCCGACGATGGTCGGGTCGGCCCCATAGCGCCGCTGCCAGAAACCCTCCCCGATGACGACGAGCGGCGCGGTGTCCGATGGGACGAACGTGCGCCCGATGATCGGCCTCACTGCCAGGACGTCGAAGAACGTTGCCGACACGGTCAGTCCCTGCACCAGCTCCGGCGTTCCGTCCGCGCCTCGCATCGTCCGCGAGCCGGCTGCGAACGAGGCCATCGACTCGACGCTATGGCTGTGCTCCTTCCATTCGCGGAATTCGAGCGGGGAGGCCATTGACGTGAATCCGTTGGCGCGACGTTCCCAGACCATGACCAGCCGGTCTGCCGGCCCGCCGAACGGCAGCGGCCGCAGGAACGTGGCATCGGCCAACGCGAAGATGGCGCTGTTGGCGCCGATACCGAGCGCCAGCGTGAGCGCGGCGACGAGGGTGAATCCCGGTGTCGCTCGCATCTCCCGGCACGCGTAGGTCACATCGTCTCTGCGCTCTTCGAGCCACTGCGTCAGTCGCATTTCGCGCTCTCGCTTTCTGCCGAGGTCTTCACACGTACGTTTGAGTTGTCCGAGGTCGCCGATCCGCGACAGCACGATCTCGCGCGCGGTCTGCGGGTCCATGCCGCGCCCGAGGAGCTCGCGCGTACGCATTTCGATGTGGAACGCCAGTTCCTCGTCGACTTCCTGGCGGACCGGGACTCGCCATAACCACGAACGGAGGGAGCGCTTCATCATCAGTTCCGTAGTGTCCGGCTTCAGCCGGACTTCTCGGTCCGCCTAAAGGCGGACACTACTCGGCACGAAATGCCACCACCGGATCGACGCGGGCCGCGCGCCAGGCTGGCGCGGCAACGGCAATCGCGGCAGTGGCGATGAGCACGACCGGCACCAGGACGAACGTGATCGGGTCGAGCGGCTGCACGCCGAAGAGGAAGGTCGAGATCGATCGGCTGAGGACCGCGGCTGCCATCAGGCCAATAGCCACACCGGTCCCAATCACTCCTCCTGCGCTCGACAGAACCAGGCGCAGGACGTTGGCCGCGCTCGCACCGAGCGCGATGCGGACGCCAAACTCGCGTGTCCGCTGCTGCACCGAGTAGGCGAGCACGCCGAAGACACCGACGAGCGCCAGTGTCAACGCCAACAGGGCGAAGGCGCCGACGAGGACGGCGCGGAAGCGGGGGCGCGACGTGGCCTGCGTCTGAATCGTGATGAGGGTCCGGAAAGCGAGGGGCCGATCGGGCTCGACGCGCGAGATCGCGGCACGCACCGCCGGTGCAATGGTGTCAGCGCGCCCAGTCGCAGGCTGCACCACTAGCGTGGCCAGCGTCCAGGTGTTCTGGGCCAGAGGCACATAGAGCTGTGGCTGCGCCTCCGGTTCGTCCGGTCGCTCTTTCACGTGTTTCACCACACCGACGATTTCGCGGAGGACGGCCTGCGACGGCTGCACCATCGCGTTCACCGACACACGTGTGCCGATCGGCGTGCGGCCTTTCAGATACCGGCGCACGAACGCGTCGTCCACGATGCACACTTGCAGAGCGTTGGTGGCATCGGCTTCGGTGAACGCGCGCCCCTGCAACACGGAGATGTTGAGCAGGCGAAAGTAGGACGGGCTGACGATCTGATAGCCGGTGAGGTCGCGGTCGGTTGGCGCGCGCGGCGGATCGCCGTCGATGTCAAACGACTGTAACCAATAGAGCGGCTCGAGTGGCATGGCGCTGCCCCACGCGACGTCGCGCACCCCGGGTGCGTTGCGAACTTCGCGCTCGATGCCCGCATAGAACTGCCGCATCGCGTCGGGAGTTCTGCCGAAGCCAGCGGCGACGTTCGCGGTCAAGAGTTCGCCGGCTCGATGCCCGGGGTCCACGTCCTGCAGCGTGAGCAGCGTGCGCAGGAGCAGGCCGGCGCCGCACAAGAGCAGCACCGCCGCGGCGACTTCGGCAATGGCCAGTCCGCGACGCAGCCTCGAAGTCCCGCCTGTCGCCGTGCGCGAATCGAGCGACATGATGTGCGCGAGGGATTTGCTCGTCGCCTGCCAGGCTGGCGCCAGGCCGTACAGGATCGCGACGACGAACGCCGTCGCGACGGAAAAAATCAACACGCGCTGGTCGAACGCGAGCGGAACCGACTGTGGCAGCAGACCTGGGGGAACGACCGATGGGGCAGCCTTGAGGATCGCTGCACCGACGGCCATGCCGAGCCCGCCGCCGAGTAGTGCGAGCACCAGGCTCTCGGTGAGCAGCTGACGCACGATGCGCTGTCGTCCGGCGCCGAGCGCCGATCGGAGAGCCAGCTCGCGCGACCGAGCGTGCGTGCGGGCGAGCAAGAGATTGGCCACGTTCGCGCAGCACATCAGCAGGACGAACGCGACGACGCCGAACAGCAGCAGTGAGGTCAGACGCAGTTCGCGGCTGGCCAACCGCTCACGCAGCGGATCCACTGTCGCGCGATGGCCTTTGTTCGTGGCCGGCGATTCCTCAGCGAGTGCGTTCGAGATGGCGGCCATTTCCGCGCGCGCTGCGTCGATCGTGACGCCCGGCTTCAATCGGCCGATCACCGGCAAGTAGTGCGGATACCGCTCCGCAGGGGCGCGGCTGCGTGGAGGATTCAGTACGGTCCATACCTGGCTTGGTCCAATGCTGGGAAATCCAGGAATGTCGAACTGGAACGACGCCGGGACTACGCCGATGAGGGTGAACATCCGACCACCGAGCCTGATGGCACGTCCGATGGCGTCCGCGTCGCCTCCGAAGTGGCTTCGCCAGAGTCCTTCGCCGATCACGACGGCGTCTGGCATGGGCTTTTCGTCGCTGCGCTGAAACGTGCGGCCGGCGATTGGCTTGACCCCGAGCACGTCGAAGAAGTGGGCGGTCACCGCTTGGCCGGGCAGTGGTTGTGCGATGCCATCGGCGCCCGTGATCGACGTTTGACTGCCCATCGCGCCAGCCATCGTCTCGAACGTGCGGTTGCGCTCGCTCCAGTCGACGAAGTCGAGCGGGTTCGCGGCGCCGCGCCCGCCGTCTCGTCCGATCTCCGAGACGGAGACCAGTCGTTCGGCATCGGCAAACGGCAACGGTCGTAACAGCGTCGCATCGGCGACGGCGAACATCGCGCTGTTGGCACCGATGCCGAGCGCGAGCGTGAGGATGGCGACCAGAGCGAACGCTGGTGACGCCTTCAGCTGTCGCAGCGCGACGAGCACATCGTCTTTGAGGTCGCCGAGCCATTGAGTCATCTGCATCTCACGATCTCGCTTCTTGCCAAGGTCCATACACGTGCGTTTGAGTTGGCCGAGGTCGCCGATGCGCGACAGCACGATCTCGCGCGCGACCTTCGGATCCATGCCCCGCTCGACCAGTTCGCGCGTGCGCATCTCGATGTGGAAAGTGAGCTCTTCGTCCACTTCCTGATCGAGCGGGACACGCCAGAGCCATGACCGCAACGAGCGTTTCATCGGTCTTGCTCACTCCGCCCGGAACGCCTCCACAGGATCGATGCGCAGCGCTCGCAGAGCCGGAACGGCAACGGCAATCGACGCCGTCACGGCCAGCAGCACCGCGACCGCGGCGAACGTCAGTGGGTCGAGCGGGGGCACGCCAAACAGGAACGTCGAGATGGTCCGCGCCGACGCGATCGCGAGCGCGAGGCCAATCACCGCGCCGGTGAGCACCAGCCGGCTGGCGCTGCCAACCACGAGCCTCAGCACGTTGCCGCTCGTAGCGCCGAGCGCCATTCGGACGCCAAACTCCCGTGAGCGCTGCTGCACGGCATAGCCGAGAACGCCGAAGACCCCGACCATCGACAGCACCAGCGCCACCATCGCGAAGGTCATCACGAGCACGGCTCGAAACCGGTACCGTCCCGTCGCGTCCCACGCGATGTCGTCGAGCGTCATGACCATGTGCACGCTGACCAGCTTCGCCGTGTCCACGCGGTCGATCGCGGCACGGACCGACGACGCCAGTCCTTCCAACCCGGGCGATTGAGGCGTGGCGACGAGGTAGATGTCGTCGATCGGGCGCTGCGCAAACGGCACGTACACCTGGGCGACGTCCTCGATCTCGTCGGGCCGGCCTTTGACTTGACCGACGACGCCGACGATCTCCCGAATGTCCGGCTTGGCTTGTGGTACCTGCGCGGGCCGCAGCCCGATTTGCACTCCGATCGGCGATCGACCGCCGAGATGACGTCGCACGAACGCTTCGCTGACGATGCAGACGCGTGGGCTGTCGAGGGTGTCGCGATCGGTGAAAGCGCGTCCGGAGACGAGCGGGATGCGAAGGGTCTCGAAATACGTGTGGCTGACCAGTTGAAATGCCGCGGCCGGCCGCTGGCCGTCGGTTGGTGGCGGCTCACCGACGATCTCGATCGACGATGGACCGATGTCGGACGCGCCGAGCGGCAGCGTGCTCGTGTACGCCACGCTGCGGACGCCAGGGATGGCTCTGACCTCGCGTTCGACTTCGTCGAAGAACTGCAGCAGACGCGGCGGCGTCGGGTAGGTCGACCCGAGCGGATCGACCATCATCGTCACGGCGCCATCGGTGCTGTAGCCACGGTCCACGCCTTCCACGGCCATCAACGTCCGCAGCAGGAGCCCGCCTCCAAAGAGCAACAGCACGGCGGTCGCGACTTCCGCGACGACGAGCAGACCGCGAATCCGGCCGCCGCGTCCGGTGGACGCGCGTCCCTCACCGGCCAGCACCTGCGCCGACGACACGCCCGTCGCCTGCCACGCCGGTGCCAGTCCGAACAGGATGCCGACGAGCAGCGCCGCCACACCGCAGAACGCGACCACGCGCGCGTCGAACGCAATCTCGATCATTCCCGGTAGCAGGCCGGCAGGCACCAGCGACGGAGCAGCCTTGAGAATGCCTGCGCCGACCGCCACGCCCAGCGCTCCACCGATCACTGCGAGTACCAGACTTTCGGTGAGGAGCTGGCGAACGATACGGCCTCGGCGGGCGCCGATGGCCGATCTGATCGCCAGCTCGCGCGCCCGCGCGGTTGCTCGCGCGAGCAGAAGATTGGCGACATTGGCGCAGCAGATCAGCAGGACGAAGCCGACAACGCCGAGGAAGAGGATCGACGTCGTGCGCAGCTCGCGGCCGACGAGCGCGTCATGCAGCGGCTCCAGAAACACCGTACGCCCGGTGTTGGACTGTGGAAACTCCTTCGCCAGTCCACTGGCGACAGTCGCGATGTCGGCCTGCGCTTGTTCCAGCGTGACGCCGGGCTTCAGTCGCCCGACGCCCTGGAAGCCGTATGCAGCGCGAAACTGCGGCCCAGGCGGAATCCAGCGCAGTCCCCACATGGCGGTGTCGCCGAGGAGCGTGAACTCCTTCGGGGCGACGCCGACGACTGTGTAGGGCTCGCCATCGAAGCGCACATCGCGGCCGACGATCGACGGGTCTCCGCCATACCGCGTGCGCCAGAAGCCCTCGCTGAGGACGACCATGTTCTTGCGCTGCTCGTTGTCGTCCGGGTGGAACGTTCGTCCGACCAGCGGCTTCACGCCGAGAACGTCGAAGATCCCGGCCATCACCCATTGGCGCGATACGGTCTCGGCCGTGCCGGCGCTGCCGCTCATCACCATAGCGCCCATGCCTGGAACAAATCCGGAGATCAGCTCGAACGAACGCGTCCGCTGGTTCCAGTCCTGCATGTTGAGCGGTGAGGCGAAGCCGTGCGCGGTGCGGTCGGTGCGCTCCCACACGGCGACGAGACGGTCGGGCTCGTGGAACGGCAGTGGCCGCAGCAGCGTGGCGTCAACGAGCGCGAAGATGGCGCTGTTGACGCCGATGCCGAGCGCCAAGGTGATCGTCGCGACGATGGTGAAGCCTGGTGCCTTCGCCAGCTGGCGGACCGCCACCCGCACATCGTCGCGGAACTCTTCGATGAATCGTGTGAGTCGCATCTCGCGCTCTCTCTTTCTGCCAAGGTCGACACAGGTGCGTTTGAGCTGACCGAGGTCACCGATGCGCGACAGGACCGTGTCGCGCGCGATCTTCGGCTCGAGGCCACGCTCGACGAGCTCGCGTGTGCGTAGCTCGACATGGAGGGCGAGTTCCTCGTCGACCTCCTGATCGAGCGGGATGCGCCAGAGCCACGACCGAAGAGATCGCTTCATTCGGCTCGAAACGCCTCCACGGGATCGACGCGCGTGGCGCGCCAGGCGGGCGCCGCCGCGGCGACCCCTGCAGTCAGCGCGAGCACCACACCCACGGAGGCGAACGTCACGGGATCGAGTGGCTCGACGCCGAACAGGAACATCGAGATCGTCCGGCTGAGTGCTGCAGCCGCGACAAGACCGACGACCGCGCCGGTCACGACGACTCGCGCGGCGCTGCCCACCACCAGGCGAAGCACGTTGGTCGTCGACGCACCGAGTGCGATGCGGACACCGAACTCGCGAGTCCGCTGCTCGACGGCATACGCCAGCACGCCAAAGATACCGACCATCGCCAGCATCAAGGCGAGACCGGCGAACATGCCCACCATCACGGCCCTGAACCGATGCGGCGCTCTGGTCAGGGTCGCCAAATCGGTCAGTGTGCGTTCGCGTCGGACTGGAATGTTGCTGTCGATCTTTCCGATCGCGGCGCGGATGGGAGCGACGAGCGCGCTTGCAGGTACGCCAGACGCCTGGACGACGAGGAGCGTGTCGGACACGGGATACTGGGCCAACGGCACGTAGAGCTGTACTGGGTCCTGTGGCTCGCCCGCGCGACCTCTCAACTGCCGTGCGACGCCCACGATCTCTCGTACCTTCGGTGATGCCGGGCTCGTCAAGAAGGGCTCGATCGCGACGCGCACGCCGATCGGATTGCGGCCGGCGAGGTATCGCCGGACAAACGCTTCGTTGACGATGCAGACGAGCGCGCTCGTGCTCCTATCGTTCTCCGTGAAAGTACGCCCCGCGACGATCGGCAGATTGAGCGTGTCGAAATATCCGGGATCAGCGACCTGGAAATCCGCGAGAGGCCGATTGGCCGCTGCGACAGGCGGGTCGCCGATGATTTCGAAGCGCCAATATCCCAGTTCCGTTTCGCCGTACGGCAACCCGCTCGCCCACCCGATTCTCTGTACCCCAGGAAGAGCGCGTATGGCGCTCGACGCGCTGTCGTAAAACGACAAGTACGACTGCGCGTTTGGATAGCGAGTGCCCTCACGGGTTGGTGGAAGGCTGAAGTCCAGCGTCATCACTGTGTCGCCATCGGCACGGTAGCCGGGCTCGGCGTTGCCAAGGATCAGGAGCGTGCGAAGCAGGAGTCCGGCGCCGCACAGCAAGAGGACCGCGGCTGCGACTTCGCCGGCGACGAGCACGCTGCGAAACCGCCCGCCACCGCGTGTGGTCGAGCGGCTCTCCGACGACAACGCCTGGACGAGTGACATGCGTGCGGCCTGCCAGGCAGGGACAAGCCCGAAAAGGACACCGACGAGAATGGAGGCGGCGCCGCAGAAGATCTGTACACGGCCGTCGAAGGCAATCTTCGCGGCGGGGGGAAGCAAGTTGGCTGGCACCAGTGTCGGTGCGACCGTGAGCATCACCGCGCCGATGCCGATCCCGAGCGCTCCACCGAGTGCCGCGAGCACGATGCTTTCCGTCAGCAGCTGCGCGACGATGCGTGTGCGGCCAGCGCCCAGCGCGGACCGCACGGCGAGCTCGCGCCCACGAGCGCTGGCCCGTGCGAGAAGCAGATTGGCGACGTTGGCGCAGCACATCAGGAGCACGAAGCCGACGACGCCGAGGAGAAAGAGGGACGTGAGCTGCAGCTCGCGGCCCATGATGGCGCTGCGCAGCGGATCGATGGTGACGCCCCAGTTCTTGTTCGTATCAGAATGGGCCTGGGCGAGCGAATCGGCGATCGCCGAGAGATCCGCGTGTGCGACCTCGATGCTGACCCCGGGCTTGAGGCGGCCGATTGCTTGCAAGAACTTGAGACCTCGCGAGAGGTTGGGTGGCAACTGGCCCGGCATCAGCGACCAGATCCCCGCCGCTCGCGCCAGCTGTGCGTGGTCGGGCACGACGCCGATCACCGTGAACGGCTGCCCGTTCAACCGAACCTCTCGCCCGACAATCGAGGGGTCGGCACCAAAACGTGTGCGCCAGGTCCCTTCACCCATCACCACGACAGTCGTGGTCGCGCCAGCGGCGTCAGCTGGTAAGAATGTGCGCCCGAGAATTGGCGTGACGCCGAGCACCTCGAAGAACCGCGCCGTCACGGTTTGCCGATCCACGCTCTGCAGCGTGCCATCGGGCGCGGCCAGTAGCGGGCCGCCGCCGATGCCCAAGGCCGTGGCCGCGATCGCCTCGAAGGACCGATTCTGTTCATTCCAATCGCGCAGATTGATTGGCGACACCGGCCCCCGAGTCCCCCATGGGCTTCGTTCCTGAGTGTTTCGCTCCCAGACCATCACCAGGCGATCGGCCTGCGGGAAGGGAAGTGGGCGCAGCAGCGTGGCGTCGGCCAGCGCGAACATCGCGCTGTTGGCGCCGATGCCCAGCGCCAGTGTGAGCGCCGCGACCGCCGTGAATGCCGGCGCCGCTCTCAGCTGGCGGATCGCAAACTTCACGTCACCCATGCGTTCATCGAGCCACTGTGTCAGACGCATCTCGCGATCTCGCTTTCTCCCAAGGTCCACACAGGTGCGTTTGAGGTGCCCGAGATCTCCGATGCGCGACAGGACGATGTCGCGCGCGATCTTCGGGTCAAGGCCGCGTTCGACCAGTTCGCGGGTACGTAACTCGACGTGAAGAGCGATCTCCTCATCCACTTCCTGATCGAGTGGCACACGCCAGAGCCACGAACGAAGAGAGCGTTTCATTGCGCGAGCAGGATTCTCGACACGCCCGCGGCGAACTGACGCCACGCCGCGGTCTCGGCGGCAAGCTGTGTGCGACCCTGCCGCGTCAGGCGATAGAGCTTGGCGCGGCGGCCGAGCTCGGATTCACCCCATTCGGCTTCGAGCCATCCGCGCCGCTCCATCCGGTAGAGCGCCGGATAGAGCGACCCTTCCTCGACGATGACCGTCTCGTCCGAGGCGTCTTCGATGAACTTGGCAATGGCGTAGCCGTGCCGCGCGCCGGTGGCCAACGTCTTCAGAATCAAGGCGTCTAACGTGCCGTGCAGCAGAGCGTTCGGGGTTTTTGCGGGCATGCGCCTCCAGGCGCCGCTGTTCTCCAGCGGCCGTTACCCAGACTTTCTTGGTAACGAGTGCTTGGACGAGGGAAGCTGCGACTCGGTTGGCTTCCTCAATTCCCAACTCCCAACTCCCAGTTCCCAACCACTCACAAGGCCCAACTCCCAAAACTCGCAAATGCGTGCGACGTTAGGAGTTGGCAGTTGGGAATGGTTGGGCGTTGGGAGTTGGAGATGGTTCGGCGTTGGTAGTCGGGGCTTGGGTGTTACTAGTGAAGCGGTATGCGGTAGAGATTGCGCTGCACGTCGCACTTGGCGTACGCGTAAGTAGACGGATCGGATCCGGGAGCAAAGAATTGGTGGGGGATGACGCGTGTTCCGGGTGGAACCGTCCCCTTGGCAGCTTCGGCAATCAGGGCCGAGAGCGTCTGCGGTTGTTCCTGCGAGGCTCCTAGCAACCCGTGGCAAAAGCCCTCTCGACCGTAACTGTGATTCCACGCACGTGCGGAGCTTTGTGTAAGTCGATCAAGGTAGTCTGCGACTCATTTCTGCCGCAGATCAGGCTGCAGGCCGTTACCGGATGCCACAGGAGCCACCAAAGAGTCGTGAAGAGCGCGGCCGCGCGACCTTGGAGACCTCGTGGCGTGCCCACGCCGAAGAGCGTGCGCATCAGTAACCCGAGATTCAATCCACCGGCATGCACGAGCAGCCGTTTGCGAATGTTGTCATGCCCCCGCAGGTGCACGCGGCGCATCCGACCGGTTTCATAGAGGTGGGCGCACGGCCGTTCCAGCCGCTCACCGCGTTGGCGCAAGAGTCGCTTCCCCCGTGCACCGCGAATCCGCCGGCGGTTGCGGTAGACGGCATCCCGCGCGTCAGGATGGTCTTTCCAGTTGCGGCGGCCGCGATCTGGTTCGGAGATATAACTCCGCACGCCGACCGCT
>Ga0209382_10004086_pt1 | contig 19745 bp, 24 predicted proteins | sample SoiMetdeltSBSDD5_FD_187599 | JGI IMG/M metagenome (GOLD analysis project Ga0209382, IMG submission 187599) | Bulk soil microbial communities from a Populus tree surrounding site in Tennessee, USA - Soil MetaG P. deltoides SBSDD5 (SPAdes) (version 2) | ecosystem: Environmental > Terrestrial >... | reverse complement strand
TGACCCAGTCTACCCAGCGACGCGTTGTCATCATTGCTCCTGTCCTGCCATTCCAAATGGCCATCGTTGTGAGGTATCCCGATCCGCATTATCGGCCGGTATCCACGCAAGAAGAAGACAGCATCTTTGACATCAAAACGTCGTGGGTGGCGTTCTGGGAGTGGGATCAACTCCACGAACTTCCGCATGACGAACGCCGCGCCACGGGAGACTTGGTCGGCTACGAAAGTGGAAAATCATACAAGGAGAGCTTCGTGCCCGACGGACCAACACTGGTCGTGCAGCCGTGAACGCCGTGCCTGAGGATGATGCAAGGCGGTTGACGCGCGCGCCGATACCAGCTCGTGATCGTGGAGCACCGGCCGGCGACAGCCATTCTGAGCGCCATCGATAGCCTGAAATCTGACTCGTGGTGCTGTCGACGCGCAGCCGCGGGCGAGTCCGTCGTGCTTGTCAGACAGCGTGGCAGAGTAAAGTGATAAGCGCGGTGCACTGCGCCATCTTGCTAGTTCCCGAGCGTGCGGGTCGGGCTTCACTTGCAGTTCACGGCACGCCGCCAATGCAACCAGCGATCGGGCCCGTGGTCCACCAGTCGGTGTGACGGTGGAGCCGCGGTTAATCCCCATGCCCTCTATTTCCGCACCTACAATAATCGCGTAGGGTCGATCAATGTTTCGGGCGGCTGTTCCAAGGTAAAAGCAGAGCTCTGGCGTTCGATCATGCGTCGGACGCGAGGAGCGTCAGGTCCGCGGTGCAGTGCGCGAAGGCGCTCAGGAACTGTCGCATCGTGGTGCGTGATGCGGCTGTTGTGGCGAACGTATTCCAGCCACGTCGGCGTCTCGTAACGCTCGATCCAGAGTTGTGGATCTGCGAGATCACGCAGCAGCCTCCAGTTGCGTGCCCCATCACGGCGCCGGATGCGCCGCCGCCCGGCCATCGCTTCGAGAAACTTCGCGATGTCGTCCTGGTGGATGAGGTATTCGATCGTGACTACCACCGGACCGGATCGTGGCTCGATGGGTAGGACCGTGCTCGGCTCCTTCCAGAGGCGCAGCAGATCGAGATTGAGTTCCTCCGTTTGCGCCAGCGGCAGCCAGCGTCCCAGCGCCGCACAAGCGAGCATGACGAATGAAGCGGCCAGCAACGCTGCCCTGGTGCTCACACTTGCTGCGACTTCACCCCACAGCCAGCTCCCTGTCGCCAGTCCACTGAACATGGCCATCTGGTAGATCGACAAGGCGCGCGCGACGACCCAGCGGGGAGCTGACATCTGCACTGCGACGTTGAACGTTGCAAGCGCCAGCATCCACCCTCCGCCGGCTACTAGCAACGCCGCCATCGTCGCCAGCAAGTGATTACTCAGTCCTACAATTGCCGCAGCGACGGCAAACCCGAGGCTGGCCCAACGGACGATTGCCTCGGTGGACATCTGCTGACGCAGCCGCGCGTTCCAGATGGCGCCGGCTACCGCGCCCAAGCCAAACGCACCTAACAACAGGCCATAGGTCAGCGGTCCGCCGTTGAGCAGGACCTTTGCGACCACAGGCATCAGCGCCATGACGGCGCCTGCCGCGATACCGAAGACAGCGCTGCGGAGCAACACACTGCGAATGGCGGGCGACATCGCGACGTAGCGAACCCCCGATGCGACCGCGAGGCCGAGCGTCTCACGCGGCAGTACTCGCGGATGCGGTGGCGGGCGCCATTGCGCAAGTACGGCGATCAGCGCGATATAGCTGACCGCATTCGCCGCGAACGCGGCGGCTGCGCCCGCGGCCGCCACGATGAGGCCGCCAACCGCGGGCCCCACGCTGCGCGCAATGTTGAAGCCCATGCTGTTGAGTGCCACCGCGCCCGGCAATTCCGTTCGCGGCACCATGTCGCCGACGGACGCCTGCCACGCCGGAGCGTTGAACGCCCCGCCGCATCCAATCGCGAAGGTGAACAACAGCAGCAGCCAGGGGGTGATCCATTCGGACCAGGTGCAAAGCATCAGCGTGACCGAAACGACTAGCATGAATACTTGCGCGCCGATCATCACCTTGCGACGGTCGAGACTGTCGGCCATCGCTCCAGCGATCAGCGACAGCAACACGACGGGCAAATTGAGCGAGGCCTGCACCAGCGCGACCATGTCCGCGGACTGGGCGATGGAAATCATCAGCCAGGACGCGCCGACCGACTGAATGAGCCCGCCGAGATTGGCGAGCGTGCTGGCGGCCCAGACATTCCGGAACACCGGGTAGCGCATGGGTGACAGCGCCGACGGGCGCTGCGGCGCATGCACAGAATCCGATTCGCTTTGGGTCATTGGGTCCGCGCTGCCACCTCCTGTGGAGGTTGACACTCAGTGTGAACGAGCCAGACACAACACGGTAGGCTCGCAGAGCGGTGCGGGATCTGAACCCACGCCGGCCTTCGACGAGGCGCTGGGCCTGATCTATTTACCCACCGGCAACCAGCAGCCGGACGCCTGGGGGGCTGGCCGGTCCCCAGCGACCGAAGAGTTCGCCTCGTCCATCGTTGCCTTGGAACTAACTACCGGCCGGGTGCGCTGGAAGTTCCAGACAGTGCACCACGACATCTGGGACTACGACGTGCCCGCTTAACCAGCGCTGTACGACCTGCCCGACAGCAAGGGCGGTACCGTGCCAGCGGTGATCCACGTGACCAAGCGCGGGCAGATCTTCGTGCTCGACCGTCGCGATGGCACACCGCTCGCGGAAGTGCAGGAGAAGCCGGTGCCGCATGAGCATTAAGAAGGCGATTGGGTCAGCAAGACGCAGCCGTATTCGATGGGCATGCCGTCTATCGGGACCGAGCCGTTGAGCGAGAAAGCAATGTGGGGGGCCACGTTCTTCGACCAACTGGCCTGCCGGATCGCCTTTCGCAAACTGCGCTACGAGGGCGAATTCACCGCGCTGACCACCGAGGCCATCCACAGCCCGGCGTTGGCGCAGAGAAATTGCGTCCGTTTTTTGCCAGGTTGATTTTCAACTTGTGCGATCTGTCTGTTGGCGCGTCAATTCTTGAAGTGGGGCGTCACGCCCACATTCAAGACGGCCTTCTCGACCTGATCTCCGTTGAGACCTGAATCGGATGGGTCCGCACTGGTCCGCTCGACGACGGGCGTTGGATGTGTTGGAGTCATCCGGGCGTCGCCGAGCGTGACCAGTCGGGGCGGTTGCCGGGCCGAGCAGTCCGTTCCACCAACGCGCGGCGCACAGCAATAGAAGATCGAGGTACACGTTCATCTCCGAAGACTGCGGGCAGACGGTTCCGCTTCTCGCGCGACATCCGTTTGCGTAGCCAGACTCACGTTGTGGTTGGCAAAATCCCAGTTGACCAGGTGCGTTAGGAAGGCCGCGATGTAGTCGAGGCGTCGATGCTGGTAGTCGAGATAGTAGGCGTGCTCCCAGACGTCGATCGTCAGCAACGGCACCTGGGTCGTGGTCAAAGGCGTTTCCGCGTTCGGCGTATTGATGATCCGCACACGGCTGCCGTCGAGTACCAGCCACGCCCAGCCACTGCCGAACTGATCCCCCGCTGCCGTTACAAACTGCTGGCTGAACGCGCTTCGACTGCCAAACTGATCTTTGATCAGCTTTGCGACCGTGCCTTGCGCTTCACCGCCGCCGCCGGGGCGCATGCACTGCCAATAAAAAGCATGGTTCCATGCTTGGGCAGCCGCATTGAATAGCGGCGTCGCTTGAGTACTGGAGCGGACGATCTCGTCTAGCGAGGCCGATTCGAGAGGTGTATTCCGAACCAGCGCCCGGGTTTTCTCTACGTATGCGGCATGGTGATGCCCGTGATGGGCAGCCAATGTGCGCCGCGAAATATGGGGTTCGAGGGCGTCGAGGGCATAAGGCAGCGGGGGCAGGATCAGACTCACGGGATCTCCTAATTTCCAGACTGCCGTGAGCCTAATGTCTGAGTTAGTATTGGGCAATCGATAAATAGTGAACATGGAAATCGCTATTGCCGATGGATACTGAACTCGCCCGGACCTTTCTCATGGTGATCGCCAGCGGCAGCTTCGTTTCAGCTTCTCAGCGGCTGCACGTCACGCAGTCGACGGTGAGCACACGTATCCAGCGCCTAGAGGAAGCGCTGGGCGCCGAGTTGTTCGTTCGGAACAAGGCCGGCACGACTCTCACGCCTGCAGGGCGGCAGTTTCAACGCCACGCTGCCCTGCTCACGCGCACCGTCGAACAAGCCAGGCAGGAGATCGGCATCGTAAGCGGATTTCGCGCGACGCTGACCGTCGGCGGCCGGATCGGCCTCTGGGAAGATTTGCTGTTGCGCTGGTTGCCGATATTCGCCGCGCTCGCTCCGGACGTCGCGGTGCGTGCTTTGATCGGGTTTGAAGACGACCTGATGCAGGCATTAATCGACGGCCGCGCCAACATCGGTGTCATGTACACCCCGCAGGCTCGGCCGGGACTCACGGTCGAGCCGCTGCTGGAAGAGAGGCTGGTGATGGTCTCGACGCGTGCGGAACCCCCGAGCGAACCAGAAGGTGACTATGTCTATGTCGACTGGGGCCCGGAGTTTTTTGCCCAGCACAGTTTGTCGTTTCCGAACTTTTCGGGCGCCGCGCTCACTGTGAACATCGGCTGGCTCGGGTTGCAACGCATCCTTGCCCACGGCGGCAGCGGCTACTTCCCGGCGCGGATGCTCCGCGAGCATGAGCTCGCTGGCCGGTTGCATCGCGTCGTCGACGCACCCGAGTTTCGGCTGGCGGCGTACCTGTGTTTCTCGGCGAAGCCGGATTCGGAGCCACTCGCGCTCGCCCTGGACACGATCCGACGGGTGGCCGCAGACGCGGCGTGACTTCCCATTCTCGTATTTCAAACTGAGTCTATGTGACCGCTCGGGGCAGCTCGGCACTCACAGTTTCGTAACTTGACCGCATCGATTGCGCCGGAATTCACGGCGACTGCTCGAACCGCGGCCCGCACTCGATGGGCTGTGAGCCGCGCACTTCATTGACTGGCCTCCGCCGAGCTCAGGATCCTCTCTGCTGCGTTTGTCTGGTGGGATCGCTGAATCCGTGTGCTCACCGTCGCGTGCGTGACGTGAAGCCGTTGCGAGGCTGAAACGAGGCTGCCGGTTGCAATGACAGCAAGAAAAAGTTCGGGCGAGCTCTGTATCAATCGTGAATGTCGATATTACGCGTAAGTTTTTGTCGCTTGTAAAAAATCCTGAGCCGACTAGGCTCGAGCGTGCACCCGGAGAGCTTTGCATGCACGGCGATCACGAGCCGAGCCACGCACAGCGGCCGCGGGCGCGTAACCTGCAGACGCTGCAGGAGAGGAGTACCCCATCGTGCCAAGAGATATCTTTCCACAGACGACGCCTGACCTCGCCGCGATGCGGAAGAAGCTCGCGCCGCACATTCATGACGCCTTTACGGCGTTCAGTGAGCACGTGTTCGCTGACGGTGCGCTCCCTGCGAAGACCAAGCAGCTGATCGCCGTTGCCGCGGCGCATGTCACGCAGTGCCCGTACTGCATCCGCGGGCACACGAAGTCGGCGCTGCGCCACGGCGCGACGGCGGAGGAGATCATGGAAGCGATCTGGGTGGCGGCCGAGATGCGTGCGGGTGGTGCCTATGCCCACTCGGTCGTGGCGCTCGATACGATCGAGGAGGCGAACAGCAGGGCGCAGCGGTCATGATCCGGATCAAGCGTTCGTACGAACCTCCTGCTCGCGGGGATGGCCAGCGCATCCTGGTCGAGCGCCTCTGGCCACGAGGCATGAAGAAGGAGGCGCTGCATGCGGACGCGTGGCTGAAGGATGTAGCACCGAGCACCGAGCTGCGGCAGTGGTTCGGGCATCGGGTGGAGCGCTGGGACGAGTTCCGCCGACGATACAGGAAGGAGTTGAGCGGGAACGCAGATGCCTGGGCGCCGCTGCTCGACACAAGCAGCCGAAGCACGGTGACGTTGCTCTACAGCGCACATGACACCGAGCACAACGGCGCGCGAGTTCTGCGCGAATACCTCACCGAGCGCTCCCGGAGGCGCCGGCTGACGACAAAGCGTGCGAAAGCGGGAGCATCGAGACGTACCGGAAGCAGGACACCGTAACTCGGTTAAGGGCACGACCGAGTCGAGGTGGAGCGTCGAACGCGATGACTCCGCGATCGACGCTTGCGACCCGGGCGCCGTTCCACCTGGAGGCGACGGTGCGCGTCCTGCAGCGGCGGCCGTCGAATCGCGTCGATCTCTGGGAGGGCGGGCGCTACCTGCGCGTGTTGGCAGTGGGCGGCGCATCCGTTCTGGTCGAGGTGGAAAACCGCGGAACGATCGACGATCCTGACGTTCGGTTCGCCATCCGATCCGGAGATTCGGCGGCGGCGACACTTGCCCGCGTCCGGCAGACGGTTCGCAGGTTGCTCGGGCTCGATGTGGACCCGGGGCCTTTCCAGCGGTTGGCGGTGACCGACCCGACGCTTCGCCCCACCGCCCTCGCGCTTCGTGGCCTGCGACCGCCGCGATTCGTCGACCTGTTCGAGACGTTCGTCAACGTGGTCCCGTTCCAGCAAGTGAGCCTGGAGGCGGGCGTGGCCATCGTCGGACGACTGATCGAGCACTTTGGTCAGCCGCACGACTATGCCGGCCGGCGATTTCACGCCTTTCCGACAGCCCGGGTAGTCACTCAGGCGCCGCCACAGGCGCTGCGTGAATGCGGCCTGAGCGCGCGCAAGGCCGAAACGCTGCAACGACTCGGGCGGGCGATCGAAGCGGGCGAGCTGGCTGAAGAACGGATCGCCCGTATGACGACCACCGATGCGCTTCGGACCCTGGTGGAATTCCCCGGCATCGGACCGTGGAGCGCCGGGCTGGTGTTGCTGCGTGGCCTTGGGCGGCTCGACGTGTTTCCGCCAGGAGACGTCGGTGCCGAACGCGGGCTGAGGGCGCTCCTGCAGCTCGAGCCGGGCCTGGAGCTTAGCCGCGAGGTCGAACGGTTCGGCAAATTCCGCGGCTATCTGTACTTTTTCGGCTTGGGCGGAAGCCTCCTCAGGAAGGGCCTGATCCACGCCGCGCCGAAGCAACGCGTACGCGGCGTATCGTTGGCGGAACGCTGAGGCTCGTAAAGCAACTCGAGTATCGGGAGTAGTCAAATGGCAGAGACAACGACGCTGACGGGACCCGACCTCTCAGTCGGAATATCCATCGCCGATCTCCCGGAGAACGCGCCGGTCGTCGGCCATGCGCGCGGCGAGGCGGTCGTGCTCGTGCGGACGGGAGCCGAGGTGCGTGCCGTGGGCGCGAAATGTACGCACTATGGCGGTCCGCTGGGTGAAGGACTCGTCGTCGGGGCAACACTCCGTTGCCCGTGGCATCACGCGCGCTTCGATCTGCGCACCGGCGAAGCGCTCGGTGCTCCGGCGCTGAACCCGATTGCGTGCTTCGAGGTCGAGCGGCGCGGGGATCGTGTGATGGTCGGGCCGCGGCGATCGCTGCCCGGGCCGGACGCGACGTCGTCGTCGCCCGCCGCCGTCGTGATCGTCGGCGCGGGCGCCGCCGGCGCGGCGGCCGCCGAGCGGCTGCGGCGCCTGGGTTGCCAAGGCTCGATCACGCTGGTCGGCGACGAGGCTCCGGGCCCCGTGGACCGGCCGAATCTCAGCAAGGATTACCTGGCGGGCACGGCGCCGGAAGAGTGGCTGCCGCTGCGCCCCCCGGCGTTCTACGACAAGATCGGTGTGGAGCTTCGCATTGGCGATGCCGCCGTCGGGCTCGATCCCACACGCAGAACGCTGGCGCTCGCAAGCGGACACGCGCTTGTCTATGACGCGTTGCTCCTCGCGACGGGCGCGGAACCGGTGCGCCTGGCCATCGACGGCGCGACGCAAGCCCACGTTTTCACGCTGCGCACGCTGGCCGATTCGCGCGGAATCATTGCCGCGGCCGGCGGGGCACGACGCGCAGTCGTCGTCGGCTCGAGCTTCATCGGGCTCGAGACGGCCGCCTCGCTGCGAACGCGCGGTCTGGAAGTTGACGTGGTGAGCCGTGACCGCGTGCCCCTCGGACGCATTCTCGGCGAAGATCTGGGCCGTTTCGTCCAGCAACTGCACGAGGGACACGGAGTGCGTTTTCACTTTGAGGTAAGCCCGCGCGCCATCCGGCCGGACGGCGTCGAGCTCGAGGACGGCCGCATGCTCGCTGCCGACCTTGTCGTGCTGGGCGTGGGTGTGCGCCCGCGCACCGGTCTTGCGGAGAAGGCGGGGCTGCGCGTCGCGGACGGCATCGTCGTCGACGCGTTCCTTCGCACGAGCGCCCCAGGCATCTGGGCAGCCGGCGATTGCGCGCGCTACCCGGAACCACGCCTCGGGAAGCCGGTTCGCATCGAGCATTGGGTCGTCGCCGAGCGTCAGGGCCAGGCGGTCGCGCGAGACATGCTGGGGCTCGGTGCGCCGTTCCAGGACGTTCCCTTTTTCTGGAGCCAGCACTACGACGTCACGCTCGCGTACGTCGGGCATGCGGATTCATGGGACGCTATCGAATTGATGGGCAGTCTCGCGGAACGTGACGCTGCGGTAGTTTATCGTCGCGCAAGACGTGCACTGGCGGTCGTAACGGTTGGCCGCGACCGGCAGAGCCTGGCGATCGAAGCTGCGCTCGAGCGTGGCGATGACGCTGAGGTCGAAACCTTACTGCATCAGTAACCCGCAGGAGTCGAGGGTCGGACAGCCGTGTTGAACAGCCAACGGTAGCCGACGCCCATCACGTAGTCGCGCAGCAGCAGCTCTTCATATTCGACTTCGCGGAGGAGAACCTGAAGTGCGTCCCGCGCGTAGAGGACGCCGAGCGGCCGGGCGCTCTTGTCGACGATTGGAACGTGCTTGAGCCCCCGCTCCTTCATGATCGACCAGACGTAGGTCAGCAGATCCTCGGGACGGCAGCACGTCACCTCGCGCGTCATGACAGCTGAAACGGCCGTCGTGCAACTGTTTCCTGCGCAGTGGCTGATCTGGCGGACGACGTCCGTCCGCGTGATGACGCCGGCCAGCGCGTTGCTGTCGCATACGACGACGAGATTGACCTCCGCGCGCGACAAGAGCTTCGCTGCCTCGATGAGCGGTGCATCGTATGGGATCGTAGTGAGCCGCTCGCGCGCGACGGGCATGATTCCTGCTATGTACATCGACTTAATCCCTCGCTCAGCCAGCGAAAGCGATGTGCAAGGTCGCCAGGATGCCCGTCACAGCCAGTGAAAAGCAGCCAAAATATACCGCCAGCAGAGCCGGGATCTTTGCGCCGGAATGTACGTAGTCCTCGATTACGACCCGCAGCCCGAGAGCCAGGTGAGAAAAGAGTGCAGTCAGCTGCAGCACCATGAGGAGCGAGGCCAGCGGCCGTTTCAGCCAGCCGACCACCGTCGCGTAGTCAGCTCCCGCGAGCGCGATCAGCGAGGCGGCAAGCCAGAGAGTGAGGGGCACGAGAGCCACAGCTGTCACCCGCTCGAACCACCACGGCGCCACTCCTTCCCTGGCTGAGCCCCACCCTCGAGCCCGGGCAAGGGGGGAACGCATGTCTCGTCCGTTCATCGTCCTACCTTGCCACATGCGCACCCACGATCCAGGCAGCTGCGGTGAGCGCCGTGCTCGCAGCGACGACCGCCCAACCGGAGATGTAGATCGTCCGGAGTTCGAAGCCGCGACCACTATCCCAAAACAGATGGCGGATGCCTCCGCAGAGGTGGAGGAAGTAGCAGAAACTGCCAACGACAAGGACCATCTTTCCGACCGAGGACTGCATGAAGTCATGCATGCGTGAGTAAGCCCGCGGCCCCGTTGTGGCTGCGAGCAGCCAGGCGACCAGTACCACCGCATAAATGCCCAACACCACGCCGGTCAACCGGTGGCCGAACGACAATACCGATGTGAGTTGCGGTCGGTAGATCTGAAGGTGAGGCGAGAGTGGTCTCATTGGGCTTCCGCCTTCGCTAATACCCCGCTTTCTCGTTGTCGTCAGGTTCTGCGCTCGAGCAGCATTTTCTTGATCCCAGCGATGGACTTTCCCGGGTTCAGGCCCTTCGGGCACGTCCGCGTGCAGTTCAGGATGGTGTGACACCGATAAAGCCGGAACGGATCCTCGAGAGCGTCGAGTCGCTCACCGGTTGCCTCGTCGCGGCTGTCCACCAACCAGCGCCACGCTTGAAGCAGGACCGCGGGGCCGAGAAACCGATCGGCGTTCCACCAATGGCTCGGGCAGCCTGAGGTGCAACAGAAGCACAGAATGCATTCCCAGTTGCCATCGATCCGGCGGCGCTCCTCGGGCGACTGCAGCCGCTCCCGAACGGGAGCCGGCGTCTTTGACTTCAGCCATGGCTCGATGAGAGCGTACTGCGCGAAAACATGCGTCAGGTCGGGGACGAGGTCCTTGATGATTCGCATGTTGTTCAGCGGGTAGATCGATGCGCGTGAGCGTGTATCCGAGACGAACCGGGTGCACGCCAACCAGTTCGTGCCGTCGATGTTCATGGCACATGAGCCGCAGATGCCTTCCCGGCAGGAGCGGCGAAACGTGAGCGTCGGGTCGACGTTGTTCTTGATCCAGATCAGCACGTCCAGCACCATCGGTCCGCAAGCGTCGAGATCGACTTCGAACGAATCGAGGCGCGGGTTGTCGCCAGCGTCCGGATCGTAGCGATAGATGTCGAATGTTTTCACGCGCACGGCGCCCAAGGGTGCGGGCCACGTCCGCCCGCGTTTGATGCGGGATTCGGGTCCCACGCCGAGATTTCTCGGCACCGGAAACCGTTGAAGCATTGTCGTGCGAGGCACTTCGTCGGATGAACGTGTGACCACGGTGCTTCCCGATCGCAACGGTCAGCAGCGGGGCCTGCGTTTCGACGCAGTCCGCTGGTCCTTGCCGACATCAGCCGCCGATTTTTCGATGACGTTCCCGGCAGCGTCGACGACGATGCGGAAGCGTAGCACCCCATGAAAAAACGTCAGTCGGTAGCGGCCGGAGTCGTTGCCCATGCCACGCTCGCAGAGGCTGGTAATACTTCCGTCGCGCATCCGCGGCTGAACGAGCCCCGGCTCGATCCCAAGCCCTTCTGCGATGAGCGCCGCATCGACGCCGAAGGCACCCTGTTCGAACTCCACTCTGCTCATCGGGTCGGTGATCGCCCTTGTCATGACGGGATTTCCTGCTGGTCCATTCCATTGTCCATTTATGGCGCGGTATCGCAACCCGAAATCCGGCCCGTATGCCCTTATGACTCGATTCGTGCACTCCGATGCGCTCATCTTTCTCCCGCTCGATGCTGGCGCGGTGGCGAGCAAGCGCTTCCGGCCAATGGCATCGGCCTCTAAGCTTCGGGTTCTCCGCCTCGCGGGTGTTTTATGGGTTTCATGCGGCGGCGCTGCAGGCTTCGCCGCACGGCGCGCTCCGCTCCGGTAAGTGCACCATCGATCGCAGCCGCACGCGTTGCGTCCCGTTGCTCGAACACGACACTCGGAAGACCGCTCAGCACGACCTTGATGCGGCAAATCTGGTCGAGCCCGCCCCGGGGTCCGTTGATGTCTTCCAGACGAACACTGACGCGCTCGACGGACGAGGCGAACTTTCCGAGCTTCATGCCGAGTTTGCGCCGGATGTAGGCGCGCCCGTCCGCACCGACGTCGACACCGAGCGCGCGGATGTGCGCGGTGACCATCGAGGCATCTGCGCGGCCCGACGCCCTCTTGCGTGCTTTGGGCAGTGAAGCTGGCAGAGGCGCGCGTTTGTTGCGGCCGGGTTTGCGGAGGCGTGCGCGTGTGCTCTTGACCTGGCGAAGGCGCATGACGCGTATCCTTCCATAGCATGTACGATGATCGCGAGGAATCGTATTCCCGCCGAGTCATGATTTCAAACGAATAGAAACGTCGGATCCAATCACGGAGGCCTCATGTCCATCATTCGCCTCGCACCGCAACTCGACGTTGCCGATTGGCTGAACACGCCCAAACCCATCACCCTTGCCGGCCTTCTTGGCAGGGTAGCGGTCATCGAAGCCTTCCAGATGCTCTGCCCCGGTTGCGTCCAGACAGGCCTCCCGCGACGATGGATACCGAGCTCTCGTCCACGTTGGTCATCCGGTCGATCGCGCCGGGCGAGCTGCGCCTGACGGACTCGTGGCGCGTCCTGTGCCGGGAAGCCGTGGTCGGGGTATCGCTGGGCCTGCTGCTCGCAGAGCTCGGTTTGATGCTGAATCGTCGTCTGGCAAGCAGCCGGCGGCATGTGCGGCGAGCACTATCTGCTGCTCGGAGCGACGGTCGCGCTCAGCCTGGTTGGGGTCGTGCTGTGGGGCAGCCTGACGGGCACGGTGCTGCCGTGAGCCAGCCACAACCATCAGCCACGATCGATCAGCGGCTGCATCGTCGCGTTACGATCGCGCTGCAGATCGCTCTGCTCATCGGGCTTGGCCTCGAACTGTGGAACGGTCAATGGCTGAACGCGGCGACGACGGCGGCAGTGCTTGCGCTCACGCTGCTTCCCGTGCTCCTGGGGCGCCGGTTCAATGTCTTCATCCCACCCGAGCTGGAAGTACTGGCGCTCCTGTTCGTGTTCGCCGCGCTGTTCCTCGGCGAAGTGCGCGGTTACTACGCCCGTTACTGGTGGTGGGATGCCGTGCTGCATACCGCGTCAGGTTTCCTGCTGGGCATTGTCGGTTTTCTGCTGGTCTACGTGCTCAACGAGAAGGAAGATCTCGAGTTGCACATGAAGCCGGGCTTCGTCGCCCTGTTTTCGTTCATGTTCGCCGTGGGGCTCGGCGCGTTGTGGGAGATCTTCGAGTTCGCTATGGACAGTGTCTTCGGACTCAACATGCAGAAGAGCGGTCTGGTGGATACGATGTGGGATTTGATCGTCGACGCGGCAGGTGCACTCCTGATCGCGTTGCTGGGATACGGCTATCTCAGCAGGGCCAGAAACGTCTCGTTTCTCGAACGGTGGATCGCCCGCTTCATTCACGCAAACCGGCGCTTTTTCGAAGGCTCGGCGTAGGGCTGCGTACGCCTTGTCCCGCCCTGCCAATCAACTCTCTGCCGCAAGTGCGGCCTCAACCCTCCTCCCGGCAAGCTGGCACATGCGGCTTGAGCCGGACATCGCGGACCAATTCGATTCGGTCAGGTGCGAACTCGCGCTCCCGGCTTACGGCATCGATTCCTGAGCTGCGAGATCCCCGCCCCGCGTACGCTTGATGGGATTCATGCGACGGCGCTGCAGGCTCCTCCGCACCGCGCGCTCCGCCCCGGCGAGAGCACCGTCGATCGCAGCCTCGAGCGTAGCGTCGCGTTCCTCGAAAACTAGCGACGTTGCGGATCGCTTAGTTGCGCCATTTCGAACATTTCCCGCCCGCGCCAGAGCCAGGCAAGTTGTTACGTATGCTGGAGGCCGTCACGGTGCTCGCGCCGCTGTCGAGGCTATGCGTTCAGCGGCATCGGCATATCAGGCGGCGCTGACGTTTTCTGCTCCGAATGCTGATGACGTCAGCTGTTTCCATAGACCGGGACGGCCGCCCCATGGACGACCTTGGCATCGTCACTGCACAGAAAGAGGATCACGCGCGCAATATCCTCGGGCTTCGGCCACTTCGCGAAGTCTGCCTTCGGCATCGCCTGCCGGTTGGGTTTCGTATCGATGATGCTTGGAAGAATCGAATTCACACGCACTCCGGTCCCCTTGACCTCCGCGGCTAACGAATCCAGCAAGGCGACCGCCGCCGCCTTGGAAGCGGCGTACGCCGCTGCGCCGCCAGGGTGATCGAACGCCGCCTTCGCGGCGACGTTTACGATCGCGCCGCGTGCCTGTTTTAGCATCACCCGTACCGCCGCACGCGACAGCGCGTAACTCGAACGCAGATTGAGCGCCAGCATCCGGTCGAGGACGTTCGTTTCCAGCTCCCACAACTTCACGCCGCCGGCGTAACCGCCCACCGTATTCACCAGCGCGTCCAGCCTGCCGTGCTGCGCGAGCATGGTTTCGATGAGCTGGCTCACCGCAGCTTCATCCGTAACATCGATGCGGTGTCCTTCGAGGCGTGAGCCGCCGCCGGCGTCCGCTGCGGTCCTCAGGAGATCGAATTCTTCCGGCTTCCGGTAGGTGACAACCACCTGCGCACCTTCCTTATGGAACGCAAGACTCACCGCACGTCCCAATCCGCCGGTGCCGCCCGCCACCAATACCACCTTTCCCGAGAATCCTGCACTCATTCCGTTACCTCCGCCGTTTGATGCTTCGCGATCATGAAGCCGCCTCCGCGGCCGCCAGCTCCGGTCTCCCCTCAGGACTCAGTCTCCGAGGTTGCGCTCTAGAAAGTCACGGATTACGGCGCTGATCTCCGTCGCGTGCGTTTCAAGTGCGAAATGGCCGGTCTCATAAAGGTGCACCTCAGCCATCGGGATATCCCGCTTGAACGCCTCGGCTCCTGCCGGCAGGAAAATCAGATCATTCCTCCCCCAGACCGCCAGCAGCGGGGGTCGGCGTGTACGGAAGTACTCCTGAAACTTTGGATACAAGGCAACGTTGGTGCGGTAATCCAGGAACAACTCGAGCTGAATTTCATGATTACCCGGGCGGGCCACCAGCGCAGTGTCTAACGTGTAGCTCTCGGGAGCAATTTCGCTCGTATCCGTGACGCCCTGCGTGTACTGCCACCGAATTGACTCAGGCTCGAGAAGCTTTCTCAATGCCGCGCGGTTGTCAGCGGAGGGGTTTGCCCAAAAGTTCTGGATCGGACTGAAGCCCTGGCCGAGGCCTTCTTCGTACGCGTTGCCATTCTGTGTAATCAAAGCCGTGACCCGTTCCGGATGTTTGAGCGCCAGGCGCAAGCCCACCGGGGCGCCGTAGTCGAAAACGTACACCGCATAGCGATTCGCGCCGATCACGTTCGTGAAGTCATCCATGACCGCAGTAAGATGATCGAATGTGTGTTCGAACGGGGTCGTCGAAACGGTGAAACCGAAACCGGGGAGATCCGGCGCAACGACTCGATAGCGCTCAGCAAGCGCGGGAATAAGATTGCGAAACATGTGGGAGGAGGTCGGGAAGCCGTGCAGTAGAAGAACTACTGGCGCGTCCTTTGGACCGGCTTCGCGATAGAAAACTTCGTGCTGCCGCACTTCCGCAAACCGGAAATGAACCTGCGACTGCTTGGTCATACTCGATACTCCTTAGGATAAGCGGCCGCCCGTCAGCGCGAGGGCTTGGCGGACCATCTGATTCGCATAGCCCCACTCGTTGTCATACCAGCTCATGACCTTGACCAGGTCGCCGTCGACGACCTTGGTGAGCTCGAGATCGACGACGGAGGCGCGCGGGTCGCCGACGATGTCGGACGAGACGAGCGGGTCGCGGGACACTCCGAGCACTCCGGCGTAGCGGTTCGACTCGGCTTCTTCATCGAGGATCCGGTTCACCTCATCCACGCTGGTCCTCCGCGACGTGAGGAACGTGAGGTCGGCGATCGATCCAACTGGAATCGGTGCCCGTATTGCGATCCCATCGAACAGACCCGCGTATTCGGGCAGCGCGCGCGTCGTCGCGAGCGCGGCGCCCGTCGTGGCCGGCACGAGATTCGCCGCCGCCGCCCGACCGCGACGGAAGCGCTTACTCGGACCATCGACGATCGACTGGGAGGATGTATAGGCGTGCACCGTCGTCATGATCGCCTTCCTGAATCCGATGCGCCGGCCGATGACCTCGACGATCGGTGTGATGCAGTTCGTCGTACAGCTCGCGCAGGAGATGATGCTCGACGTGCCTTGCGGTGCGTTCGCACCATGCACGACGGTTTCCACCTCCCCGCCTTGCGAGGGCGCCGACATGAGGACGAACTGTGCCCCGGCCCGGATGTGCTTCTCCAGGTCCTCGCGCTGTTTGAGCGCTCCCGTGCACTCGAACACGAGCTCGACGCCCAGCTCCTTCCAAGGAAGCTGCAGTGGGTCTCGGCTCCGCAGCGTCCGCAGCTTGCGGCCCGCGACGATCAGGTCGCCTCCTTCGAGGGCCACGGACTTCGGGTAGCGCCCGTACACCGTGTCGAAACGAAGCAGATAGGCGAGGTTGTCGACCTCGACCAGATCGTTGACCGCGACCAGCTCGAGCGCTGGCTCGTCGATGACCAGTTTCAGGATCGCGCGTCCGACCCGTCCCAGGCCGTTGATGGCGATTCTCGTGCCCATTTCGTTCTACCTTCGAGGCCATGCCTGGATGTGCATACCACCGGTCAATTCGTCGCGAGCCGGGCCTCGAGGCTGATCTCGGTGCCTGCGAGAGCCTGCGATACCGGGCAACCCGCTCTGGCTGCCTGGGCATGCTGCGCAAACGTGGACTGGTCGATGCCGGGCACACTTGCTTCGCAGACGATGTGGCTCCCCGTGATCTTGAACCCTCCGTCCTGCGGCGCGACCGTGACTTGCGCGGTCGCATCGATGTAATCGGGCTTGAAGCCAGCCTTGCCCAGTGCAAGCGACAGCGCCATCGCGAAGCAGCTCGCATGGGCCGCGCCCAGCAGTTCTTCGGGATTGGTGCCCTTGCCGTCCTCGAAGCGTGAGGCGAAAGAGTACGCCCCCTTGAACGCACCGTTTCCGAAGTCGACCTGCCCCTTGCCTTCCTTGATGCTTCCTTCCCAGCGTGCGTGTGCATTGCGTGTCGTCATGGCAGCTCTTTTTCATGCGATCAGAGAATTCAGTAACCGGTGAATTCTTCCGTGCGGATATCATCGTCATCGATGCCGGCGTCGTTCAGCATCGCGCGCAGACCGGCAACCATTCGTGGCGGGCCGGCGATGTAATGGATTGCTGCCCTTGGACTGCTTCCCGGCGAGGAGTCGTCCTGCAGGTATCTTTCGATCATCCCGCGATCGATATGGCCGGTCGTTCCTGTCCAGGGCCTGTGCGAGCGGCCCATCTGCGTCATCGTCGGGATGAACGTGAAGTTGGGGTTCTCACGCGCGAGGTCGCGGAATTCTTCCAGGAAAGGCGCGTCCTCCGGCCGCCGGTTGACGTAGAAGAGAAGGATCCTGTGCGGCAGCTTTTCATGCGCGGCCCGGCGGGCGATGCTGCGAAACGGAGTGATGCCGATCCCGCCCGCCAGCAGGACTGCCGGCCGGTTGGCATCGTTGTGCAGGACGAGATTCCCGAACGGCCCTTCCAGCTTGACCGCCGTTCCCAGCGGCATCGTCCGTAGTACGCGCTTGAAGGCGGTATCCCGCAGCCGGGTGGTGAATGTCAGCTCGGAATCGTCGGGAGCGCTGTTGATGGAGAAGCCGCGCGCGTTTCCCTCCGCGTCCGTTTCCGGAGGCTCGACCAGGGTGAGGTCCATGAACTGGCCGGCTTTGAAGATCATCCCGTGCGGCCTCTCGAACCTGACCTCCAGCGTGCGTTCGGCCACTTCGGACCGGCTTTTCAGCTTCAACGAGTAGATCGGCCAACTGGGCTCTGCGGGCATCACCCCTCCTCGTGGCATCGGTGCTGCCACAGCCCGCAGCCGGGCAAGCATTCTCCGATCAACGCCGCAAGGTCTAACATGATGCTCATCGAGCCTCCGAATCCAGAGAACTCTGAGCCTAGTACCGATGCAACATTTTGCAAGCGACAAAAATCGACGCTCATTATCGCTGCAACCGATGATACCGATTGCGCGAAGCGCAGCAGAAGCAGGGTCCAAGGGTCGGTGGCAGGAGTAGCCGAGCGACACGAGAGACTCACCAGGCCTGCGTCGACGGACGCATCAGACGGCTAGGTATACTGTTGCAGTCCGGTGCTGGCTCGAGAACCGGATGCCCCTTGCAACGCAGGGAGAGTCCGCATATCCGGGTCACGCTTACGGAGCGATTGATCGGTTGGATAACAGCAGGTTGCTACAACTGGTACGCACATGAATCAAGTCCACAAGCTCGAGCTAGCATCACCCGTCAGCCCGGTTGATCACGCGCTCGGCCCGGCGCATGCGCCGGTAACGGTCGTGGAATACAGCGATTTCGAGTGTCCGATCTGCAAGCAGGCGGCGCAAGCCGTCAAGCTGCTGTTCGAGCATTTCGTAAACCAGGTGCGAGTCATCTACCGTCATTTCCCGATCGAAGTGACGCATCCGCATGCGCTGCTCGCGGCGCAAGCTGCCGAAGCCGCGGGTGCACAGGGCAAGTTCTGGCGTATGCACGATCTGTTGTTTGACAACCAGCTCCATCTGAAGCCGCATCATCTACACGGCTACGCGGAACAGCTGCAGCTCGATATGGCGCGCTATACGGCAGAAATGGACGACGAGATCTATCTGCAACGCGTACGAGCGCACGTGGATGGCGGTCGCCGCAGTCACGTCCGCGGCGCGCCAGCCTTCTTCATCAATGGAGTCATACAGGACGTGTCGTTCGGTATGCACCTCCTGCTCGACGGCGTCGAAGCAGCCCTGCACCGATAAACGCGATCGGCCGTGCAGAGCATCCCTAGCGTCGCAGAGGGGTGTAAAGCGACACCTGCAAGACCTGCGCACCGGGATTGCGCTCGGAGAGCCCCCCGTTGGAAACATGAAAATAGGCGATTCCGAGACGGTACGCGCCGAGGAAACGATAGCCGAGTTCGAGCCCGGAGCGGAATTCGACTTCGGAGCCGAGTTGAACCTTCTCGCTATCGTCGAGGAATCCGACACCGAAGCTGGGCGCGATCAGCCATCGGTCGTCGAGCCAGAAGTGGTGGCGCACGTCCATGTATACGAAGCTCGCGCCGGAATCGTCCACTGCCACACCCACGCCGGGAACGAGCTTCCAGCGCGTGTAGGCACGAGCGCGATACTCGATACCGTAGCGAGTGGCATGTTCGCTGTTGTGATCCAATGCGACCTGCCCGATCCCGAGATTCAGCATTGGGGTGTCGTAGTGAGCTTCGACGGGTTCCGCAATGGAAGCGCTGGGTAGCAGTGAGACGACGGCGACCGTCAGAGCTAGTATCCACGTAAGGGAGCTGTTGAAGTCGAAAATACTTTCAAGTTCCAGTCCATTCTGTGCCTGCCAAATCCTGTTCGAGCGGCATCTGTGCGGACGCAGCCCGCCGCCGTGCAAGCATTCTTCGCTCAACGCCGCGATGCCGAGCATGATGCTCATCGAACCTCCGAATGCAGAGAACTCTGAGCTTAGTATCGATGCAATATTTGGCAAGCGATAAAAATCGAGGCGCAATATCGCCGCAACCGATGGATACCGATTGCGTGTAGCGCAGCAGCACATGAAGCATCCTCCCGCGCCGGCGGCTCGACCTCGCACTTTCCTATACCGGTCATGATGCGCGTTGCTGCAACGGGCTCTCCGGTTCGCTTTGCGGACGTGGCCGCGCCGGCGAACGATTTGCTGCTCGATGGACTTCAGCGCGCCGCGTTCGGCTATTTTGTGCACGCTGTGAATCCGGCGAACGGTCTCGTCGCCGACACCTCGCGGCAGGACTCGCCTGCGAGTATCGCGGTGACAGGCTTCGCGTTGGCGAGCTATCCCGCTGCCGTCGAGCGCGGTTGGATGACGCGGGCCGAAGCGGTCACACGCAGTCTCGCAGCCTTGCGCTTCTTCCACGGCAGCGATCAGAGCGGCAGTTCCGAGGCGACCGGCTACCGGGGCTTTTACTACCACTTCCTGGATTTGCGCACGGGCGCCCGCGTCTGGCGCTCGGAGCTTTCGACGATCGACACCGCGTTGCTCATCGCCGGCGCGCTGGCCGCGAGCATTTACTTCAACGCGAACACTCCTGCAGAGATCGA
>Ga0209382_10004085_pt1 | contig 19749 bp, 11 predicted proteins | sample SoiMetdeltSBSDD5_FD_187599 | JGI IMG/M metagenome (GOLD analysis project Ga0209382, IMG submission 187599) | Bulk soil microbial communities from a Populus tree surrounding site in Tennessee, USA - Soil MetaG P. deltoides SBSDD5 (SPAdes) (version 2) | ecosystem: Environmental > Terrestrial >... | reverse complement strand
CGCGCACGTCGGTGGCGACCATCGTCGGATTCTGTTCGAAGGGGATCTTGGCCTCACGTATCCATAGGCGGACGTTTTCGCTCAGGTATCCGGCAAGTTGGCCCGCCTCGACGCGCCCGTCGGGACGGTTGGCAAGCTCGCGCAGTCCGCGCAGGATGTAGAAGGTGAAGACGCCGTGTTGGAGACGCGGGTTCTCGAAAGCGCGTTCGCCGACCTGGCAAGCGTAGAAGATTACGCTGGTCGGCGGTTCCATCCGTGGCTGCGGCAAGCGAGTGGAGACCATGGTCAGAATCCGCGCCGTCACATCGGTGAGCGTGTTTCCTTTCAGACCGCGTCCGGGATAAGGGTCTTCGCGGCAGGCGTCGTAGAAGACGGTGAATTGCGAAGCCTTCAACATCGAGAGCTTGCGCGACAGCTCTTCCATGTCGACCGCCGTGCGTTCGAGCGATTCTTTTGTTTGAGCGTCAACGTCTACAGGCAGGTAATAACTCCTGGCCTCCGTCCCAAGTCCGCGCACGACGCCATGGCCGGCCAGAAAGATGATTATTTCGTGACCCGGCTGGACGCGCGGAGCCAGGTATTGATCAATGACGTTGAAGATGTTCTGCTTCGTCGCTTTGGCTTCTCCGACGCCGTCGTCGGTGAGCAGCCGAACATGCTCTTCCGCGAAGCCCGCCGACGAGGTCAATAATTCCTTGATCGAGCGGGCGTCGGCGCCGGGAAACTGCAGGTCGTTAATCGCGCCAGGATAATTGCTGACGCCGATCAGCAAAGCCCATTGGCTGGAGCTCGGCGTGGGTTTCCTGGCGGGCTGCTGAGTCGTGGCATGCGCCGCCATTTGACTCTCGAACGATATGCTGAAGAGGAATAGGCTGATTGTAATGAGTGTGCGAATCATTGGTTCACCTCGCTTGTTTGCGTTCTTAACCGTGGTAAATTGGCTGATTGGCCGTTGAACCAGTTAACGATAAATGACGACAATTGAGTTACAGTCCTGTTGCGTATTGATCAATGCTCAGGTCGCTTAAGCTCCCCGTACTTTACCAATGAAGATCTGGATTGACCTCGGCGTATCAAAGATCATGAGTTCATTTCCCGGCGCGCGCCCGCGCCGGCTCAGGCAAAGAGAAAATGACCACTGTCGAAGACCCAGGCGCCGCCCTCCAGAAACCCGTCGCGCTGCCGGAAGTGGCCGCGACGTACTGTTTGCCGTTGACCGCGTATGTGACTACTCCGCCGTTCATCGGCCCTCCGGTGTTGAATCTGTAAAGAACTTTGCCCGTGCGGGCGTCGAGCGTCAGAAAATCTCCGGTCATCTCTCCGGTGAAGATTAGACCCGCCGACGTGGTGGCGACCGCCGCCAACATCGGCCTTGACGATTCGTATTGCCAGGCGACCTTGCCTGTCGAGGCGTCTACAGCCGTCACCCAGCCGCGCGATTTGTCAATGGGGTCGTCAACGTACATCCCGCCCATATATATCTGCCCCGGAATGAAGCGGTCTTCGCTCGCCTTTATGAACCTGCCGCACCAGTCAACGGAGGGCGTATAGAGCATGTTCGTGTTCGGGTTGTAGGCCGGCCCGTTCCAGAGAACTCCGCCGAGGACGCCAGGGCAAGTATAGGTCCCTTTGACGGTCACCGGCTCGTCCGCGTTGGATCGCGTGGTCACGGGCGTCGCGTAAAGAGGCTCTTTTGTCTCACGGTCCAACACGCGCAGCAGCCCGTCTTTACCGGCCAGCGCCACCAGCCTCCTGGTCTTGCCGCCGACCGTCGTGGTGAAGAGCGGGCTGACCTGCGTTAAATCCCAATCGTGCGAATCGCTAGGCGTGGCCTGGTAATGCCACTGCAATTTGCCAGTGCGGGCGTCGAGCGCGACCAGCGAATTGGTGTAGAGGTTGGCCCCAGGGCGAGCGTCGGCCAGGAAATCGGGCGCCGGATTGGCCACGGGAACATAAACGATCCCGGCTTGCGGGTCGAGTGAGAGCGGCGCCCAGACCGCGCCTCCGCCGCGCTTCCTCACCTCAGCATTTCCCCACGTCTCGGCGCCGGGTTCGCCGTCATCTGGAACAGTGTTGAATCGCCAGACCGGCTCGCCGGTTTCGAGCCTGAACGCCCCGATCCAGCCTTTGACGCCCTGTTCGCTGATTCCGAGCCCGAGCAGGACCAGATTCTCGAAGATCATCGGCGCCATATTGAACGATCCTTCGTTCTTCTCGGTGGCGATGACCTTTCTCTCCCACAGCGGCTTGCCGGTCTCGATATCGAGCGCGAAGAGATAACCGTCCGTGGTCGCCCTGACGACTCTCCCGTCTTTGATGGCGGCGCCGCGATTCGGCGGATAGACCTCGACGGACTTCGGCTTCCAATTGTGACGCCACTTCACCCGGCAATCGGTCGCGTCAATCGCGATGGTCGAGTTTGCCGTGGTGATGTACATCACGCCGCGATAGATGACCGGGTTGTTGTGGAACGGCTTCGTGTCGCCGGCCTGGTAAAGACAGACAGGCCGCAATGAAGCGGCGTTCAGCTTGTTGATCTGCTTCAGGTCGACGTAACGCTGCCCCGTGTAATCGTGGTTCGACATCAACCAGTCGGCGGCGTTCGACGGCGCCGCGTTCAGTTCCTGTTGCGACGGGCCTTTCGATGATGGATCAGGAGCGCCGCCCGCGCCGTTTGTTGAAGCTGAAGCGCTGGCCCCGCTTTCGGCCGGTGTCTGGACGACGCCCTCTTTCAATGAGCCTTGCGGCTCGATCTTGATCTGCTTCAGGAGGGCCGGATCGGCGGGCAGCTCTTGCGCCCCGGCCTTGTAGCCGTTGGCCTTGAGTATGCAGGCGACGGTGTCAATGTACTGCTGTGTGCTGAGCGTGTTTCCCGCGCCGAAGGGCATCTGCGTGCGGGTGATGTAGTAAAGATCATCGACTGATTTGTCGCCGCGCGCCCACCTGTCGGTGAACTTGCCGCCCGAGAGCGCCGAGGCCGAACCGCCTTCAAGCCGCAGCCCGTGGCAGGAGGCGCATTTCTTGTCATAGACGGCCTGCCCTCTGGCGGCCTGGGCGTCAGTGTATATCCCGCCCTTCTGCGAAGGTTTCTGAGTTGAAGAGATCGTCCTGGCCTGGCCGAATAGCAGGCCGAGCGAGATGGCCGCCAGCGCCAGCAGCCGAAGGGGGAGCTTTTGTTGTTTCATTTTCCATTTTCCATATTACGTTTGTCATTTACCATTGCGCGACTCCGACAATGATAAATGACAAACGTAATATGGAAAATGGAAAATGAAAATATGAATGAGAAAATCTGTCTGGTGACCGGCGCCAATTCCGGCATCGGTAAAGTCACGGCGAAGGTCCTGGCGGCGGGCGGGGCAACGGTGATCATGGTTTGCCGCAGCCGCGAAAAAGGCGAGGCCGCGCGCGACGAAATAGTCAGAGAGACGCGCAATGAAAACGTCGACCTGATGATCGCCGATTTCTCCGACCTGGGTCAGATCAGACGACTGGCCGCCGAGGTCAAAGCGAAATACCCTCGATTGCATGCGCTGGTGAACAACGCCGGAGCCTACAACGACAAGAGGAGGCTTACCGCCGACGGTTACGAAACCACCTTCGCAGTCAATCATCTCGGCTACTTCCTGCTGACCGTTGAACTGCTCGGCCTGCTGAAATCGTCCGCGCCCGCCCGCGTCGTCAACGTCTCTTCCGAAGCGCACCGCTCGGCGCGCATCAACCTCGACGATCTGAACCTTGAGAAAGGCTACGGCGGATGGAAGGCTTATGGGCAATCGAAGCTGGCCAATGTGCTATTCACCTATGAGCTTGCGCGTAACCTCAAGGGGACGGGCGTTACGGCCAACTGCATGCACCCGGGAGTCGTAGGCACCGGCTTCTTCGATAAAATCGGGGGCCTGACGGGAAAGTTCCTGCGCCTGTTTGCGCTATTTATGCGGACACCTGAAAAAGGCGCCGACACCGTCATCTGGTTGGCCTCCTCGCCCGAAGTCGAAGGGATTACGGGAAAATATTTTGTCGACCGGAAAGAGCAGGCAACCAATCCGGAGTCGTACAATACGACGATCGCGGCGCAGTTGTGGGAAGTCAGCGAGCGGATGTGTAGCTCGATTTAGCATTATTAAACATTCGTACACCCCGCTTTGGTCAAGGAATTGCGACGCAATAAGCAGAAACGAAAATAGGAAGGAGGAACTTCAGTATGAGATCGACACTGAAGAAACTAATTATGAGCTTATTTGCGGGGGTCATCCTTCTTCCCGGCGTCTCGAAGATCACGGCTGACGCCCAATATGTATATTGGCGCAGGCCTGTGCGAGTAATCGTGGTTCAGCCGTATTATCCAGTGGTTCGGCCGTATTATCCCGTCTATTACCCCGTCTACGACCCTTATTCATTGCCGACTTATGGCGTAGTGGGGCCTTTCCCTTACCTGCAAGAGAAGGGATATAAAGAGGGGGTTGATGAAGGTAAGGATGACGCCGAAGATGGCAGACTGCCCAATCCGACAATACACAAGGATTTCTATAAGTCCTACAGCCCGATTTATCGTCAAGCGTTTATACAAGGGTACTATGACGCGTACCGAAGGAAAATAATGGATTAGCTTGATTGGTAAAGCGCCGCGCGCGTAAGCAAGCGGACGGCTCATCGGTTGGCCGCTTGCTTACGCGCGCGGTACTGTACTGACGCCCCAATATCACATGAACTGATTTATAGCCGAAACGACAATCATTGCCCTTATAGCGTCACTCGTTCGATCTATTATCCTGAGTTCCGAGCAGGCGTTTCTGGCTGCCCCACCACAGGTAGAGCTTGTCGAAGACGAGCAGATGCAATTGGGCCGCGACCCAGCCGAGCAGTCCCATCACTACGCCCACGGTGATTTCGTACCAGGTCTTGCGGTAATCGGTCAATCGCAGAATGTTCCGCGCAAAAGCTGGCAGCAGTCTGAACGCCGCTATTGTGATTACCGTCAGGGCTGCGTCGCCCCAGGTCAATCGCCAAAGACTCTCATCGGTTCCACCAAAACCAAACGAGACGCTGGATTCTTCGCGTAAGCTTCCACGCGCGCGGTGAAGACCGCCCACTCTTTGCCGCAGTATTCCTTCTTGAAGTAGGTTGGCGAATAGAGGCCGATAAACACATGGCTCTGTTGAAGCGCCGAGGCCAACTTCTCGGGCCAATCCTCGCCAGGCTCGATCTTGGCGTCGTCAAAGAATCCCACCTCCTCGCCTTTCAATAGGCCCACCTTACTGCGGATTTCGCGGCACAGGTCTTCATAAAACAGTTGGACAAAAGGGTTGAGGACGCCCCGTTGGTCTTTGCGCATATCGGTGTTGTCTTCGCGCGCATAACTGAGGAAAAACCTGTAATCCATACAACAACTTACCTCCTTAACGATAAGCCGCGCTATGTCGCTGATCACAGCAGCGCCGCTCTTCCGACATTTTATTTTGAATCCCGAAACAGGCGTTCCTGCCCGTTCCACCGCAGATACCATCTGTCGAAGACGCGCAGGTGCAACTGGGCCGCGAGCCAGCCGAGGATGCCCATCCCAGCGCCGACGATAATCTCGTAGGCGGTCTTGTGGTAATCCACAATGCGCAGGATGTTTCGTACGAAAGCGGGCGCCCGGCTGATTGCCGCCATGGCAATCGCCGTCAGAGCCACATACCCCCACGTTAGCCGCCACGGGTCATTGTCCGTTTTGCCGAAATCAATTGTGACGATCGGATCATTCCAGTTCACCCAGCAAAGCCAACCGAGAACTCCGGCCAGAACGACCGCCAGGGATATCGCGCTGACGCGCAGCGCGCGAGAGAGCTTCCAGATTTTAAATGCGAGGGACGCCGCGACTGAGAACAGTTCGAGCATCGGGGCGGGTGGGTCGGCGCTCCTAAGCGATTCGTCGAACTTCATGAACTTCCAGTCAGCGCCGCCTGATTCATCAAGTTTACCCAGGGCCTGCTCGATCCCGAACTCCGTCATTCGATAACCGCTGACCATCAGCGCCCTCGCCTCGGCTTCCGAAAACGAATCGAGGTCAGTGCGGATCGCGGCCAGACGATCCTGCGCGTCTTTGTTGATCCCGTATTTCGTGAGCGGACGCCCCGGATCGGATGATTCCTGCGGGTCGGCGCATTTAATCCAGTCTTTTGATTTGACCTGCAAATCTTTTTTCAGGTGGATGAACATCAACCCGCGCAGGGTGGAGGATCGGCGCTTGGCGGCCAATTCGCGGTATTGCGCCACGCGAACACGCGACTGCAATACCGAATTCGTTCTCAGCGGGACGGACAGCAGGCCATTGCCCGGATTGTCCAGAGTGTTCATCTGACCGCTGGCGTCGCTCACCAGCAGGATGTTGCATCCCTGATCCATCAGCCCGGATGTGCCCTGGTTGTCGTAAACGCCTCCGTCGACTAATCGCACTACCAGCCCTTCATAGAGATTGGCGAGCACCAGCGGCTCGAACAATCCCGGGACGCAGGACGAGGCGGCGACAGCGTGACCGAGCCGAATCTGTTTGTGGCCTTCGGGCGCGTCCTCGTAATACATCCGGCGCAACCGGTAATTGCCGTCGACTTCTGAATCTATCGAAGACGGCGGTTCGCCCATCCACGTCGCCGTGAATTGCCAGTTGTGGCCCGTGTTGAGCGTCGTCGCGTTGAGGATCAGGATCGGGACTTTCGCGGCTCGGCGCCAGTTGTCGTTCTTGGGACTGAAAGCGTCCGGCTCGCCTTTCGGCCTGATTATCAGCTCATTCAACCATCGCGGTTCGGCCTCCTCGCCGTCCTTGACCAGCGAGAAGATGTTCTCCTCGTACAACTCGCCGACGCGCTGCGTGCGCGAATAATTCGACGAGAAGATCATCTTCAGATTCGTCCACGGATCGGCCAGCACGCTCGTACGGATGTTGGTCTGCACCCCGGCCAGAAACTTTAGCTCGATGCGCTTGACGATCTCGATGTAATCCTCTTTGGTGATCTCCTGGTCGGCCTTTTCGTGTAGCAGCTTGCGAACCTCCAGGTAATAATGCGCGCCAATAATTGAGCCTCCGGAAACGCAGGAGAGAGCCTCGACTTTTCGCAGCACATCCATCTCCGCCAGCTTCGCCAGTAAGCCGATGTGATAGAGCGCCGCGCGAAACCCGCCGCCCGACAAGGCCAGACCGATCTTGCCTGTGAAAGCGGACTCGCAGGCGGCTCGAGCCATGTGCTCGGCTGCTTCGGGATTGCGCTCCCTGCCGTAAATTTCCTTGAGCGATTCGCGCAGCGTCTGCCAGGCTTCGGATTCCTGCTCCTTGTCAGACGCGCCCGTCTGGCCGCCCAAGAGTCCCGCCAACTGCGCGAGTTGCCTGACGGTCGATTCGCGCTCCCATTCCGGAACGCCTTCAAGTTGAGCGGCTTCTTTCAACCATTTCCGCGCCTCAGCGTAAAGTTCGAGTCCGAAATAGGCTTCGGAGATCGTGGCAAGAAACCACCATTGCCGCGTGAGCGATGGATCTTCCTCCGCCATGCCGGACAGCGTCTTGGCGATCTTCTCGCGTATCTCACGCGCTTCGCCTCGACGATCCGCCGTGCTTTTCAGCGAAATATTGGCTTGACGTGATTCCCCCTCTTCCTGTTCGGCGATCAGATCGAGCACGAACGCGGCGTTGATCCCCGTATATCCGTGATCGCCTTCAACGCCCAGCTCGTACCCCCGTAAATAGAAGGCAAGCGAGCGTTCCAGATGCTGCTTCTGACCGTCGAGCTCCCATCGACGTTTGTAGATCGCCCCTGCTAACCCCAACGTCTCCTGGTTCGTCGAGGTCTGCGGATCGTCGACACTCCGCAGAATGTCGAACGCCTCATCGAGCTTTTCGTCCGGCGGCAGATCTGGGTCTTTGTAAGTGACCAGCGCGAGTTGTTGCGCCAGCTTCAAGCGGTTGGCTGCTTGATTGGCTTCGGTCTTGCTACTCCGCGCGCGCTCTAAAATCCTTCGCGCAAAACTGAAGGCCCGTTCGGCTTTGAGTTTTTTTGCCAAGTCGAACATGCGGTCGTAACTCGCGTCCTGCCCGGCGATGATCTTCTTGGCCAGTTTTACGTTTTCGGTCTCGCGGCTGATGTTCTTGTCGTTGTGGCTGTTGGGCATAAAGTGTCTCCTCGGAAAATTGGTTCGTAGTCCCGCATTTATGCGGAAGGGTGGGATGCAGATCCATTCCGTGACGCCAGACGCTTCCGCCTAAATGCTGGACTACGAACCGCGCTTTTCATTCTTTCAGTACGTCGCAACGCGACATGAATGCTCCTATCTGATGTTACTTCGGTTTTTTCTGTTTGCTTCGCGGTTCGTGCAGATACCTCTCGCGCTCGCCCGGCGTCAATTCGCGCTGCGACAGTTTGCGCGCCGACTTCACCAATTCATCGAAAGGCATAGACATCACTCGATCGCGCACTGGGCTTTCAAGCAAGCACCGCCTCAACGCGTCTTCGGACTGCGTCGTGCGAGCGATGCGCGCCGCTTTGGTCGCCAGGATTAAACTGAGGTCGGGATCAACCGGCAGCAGTGAAATCGAGCTGGCCGCCAATTCACGCGACTGAGCGGCGTCGCGTTGGCGTCCGGCGTCAATGGCGGTCGCCCGCGCCATTTGGGCGGACGCCTCCGCCCGCCTTCGCGCGCTTTCCGCCTCCCTGAACGCGTCTTCGACGACCTTTTTTTGCGCCAGGACTTCCGCCGCGCTCTGTTCAGCAATCTTTCTCTTCGCCTCTTCCTCCTTCAACGTATCGCCGGATACGACTAGCGCCCTTGCGATCGCGCGACTCTGATTCAGAGCGTAAATCGCCGACGGCAGAGAAAGAATGAAAGTCGCCGCGATCAATCCCGCCGCAGGCCTGGCTCGCTTGCGCCAGTTGACCGGCAAATGATCTTTCACCCACTGCTCATCGAACGCCGCCTCATAAATCCGGTTTCGCGTCCGCAACTCGGCGCCTTCGCGCCGCACGACGCCGGAAAGCTTCAGGCCAATTTTGACCGGCGATTGCTCTTCGTCCCGCACGGCGTTCCCCGCGCGAATCTCCCCGTAAATCGTCAGCGCGCCTTCGACGTCGGGGGCGCGTTTGGTCAGCATGTCGCGGACGAACTGCAGGTTGCCGTCCTGCTCGCCCGCCGCGTCCAAGAACGTGTCGGCGACCACGCGGTCGACGTCGGCCTCGGTCCAGCGCAGGTGGCGCGCCTCCACCATCGCCATGCAGAGGCGCTGCGTCAGATAAGGATGTCCGTTCGTCCACTTCATCGCCCACCGCAGAGCCTGTTTGGCTTCGCCGGGCGGGAGGTTCAATCCTTCGGCCAACGGCGCGGCCTCTTCGTATGTGAAATCGCCTAGTTCTACGCGATGCCGGACGTCGAACGGCGTGCGCTGCGGGTCGCGGATCAGGTCGCCGGGCGCGGCCACGCCGAGGAGCGCGAACGAAAGCCGCTTGAATTCGGGCTTGATCGCCCGCGCGTTGTACATATACCGGATTGCGGCGTAGAAGTCGTCGGCGAAATCGAGGCCGAGCGTGGCGCCAATTTCGTCAACGAAGACGACCACAGGTTCGGCCACTTTCTTCAGTAACACTTCCTCGAAGAATTTGGTCATGCGCTGGGTGGGGCCCAAGTACGCGTTGACTTCCCACCACGCGGCGGCGTCGACGCCGAGCGCCATCTGGCCTTCTATGATGGCGATCAGTCCCAGGTACCATTGTGCGGGCGTGACCTGCCCGCCGATTTGCGTCAGGTCAATTATCACCGAGCGGATGTTCTCTTTGGCCAGCCGGTCCATGGTCCGAACCATCAGGCTCGATTTGCCCGTCTGTCGCGCGGTCAGAACGTAGGCGAAGGCGCTTTGGCGACAGAAGTTGAATAGTTCGTCATCGGCTCGGCGTGAAAGGTAATAACCGCCGCCGGCCTGAACCGTTCCGCCGGTGGTGTAGATGGCGTGTTTAATCTCTGATGACATTTCAGTCGTTCCCTTTTCCTCATTCCGGGGCAGGCAGGATTTTTTTGTCTATGAATACGGCGTGATGTGGTTCGAGCGCCCGGACGGCCTGATCGACGACTGATTGATCAGGCTCGACTTTGTGCGTGTAGCTGATGAAGACGCGCGCCCGCTTTGTGGGTGGGGGATCAAACATTGAACCTCGCGAGTGAAAGAGATCATGCTTCGCGCAACGTCGGTTGCATGCGAAAGCGGATTATATTCAGGGTGTCATGCGTCGTGACATCTCCGTTTGGTTTTCCGGTCTTGCCGTCAGTTATTGCTGTACGGCATTTTTGATTGCGCCTGCGGTTTTGGCCTCTGCTGATTAGGGCCGTTCTCTAACGGGCGCTTGATATTAAAAGACGCCTCCGGCAGAGACGGGAGCCAGACTTCAATCAATCCCTGCCCAGCGCGAGGAGCCAGATTTTTAAACAATTTCAGTTCGAGGGGCTGTTCTATCCGATTCTCCTTGAGCGTCCTCTCGACAATCTGTTTAATCGTCTTGGCGTTCGACTCATCCTCACTGTAAAAGTAGCGCACATCGCCCCCGGTGTCCTTCGTTACCAGCGTAAAGTTGTCCGCCACTGTGTAATTCGGCTGTCTTCTGAGCGCAAAGGCGATTCTATTGAGCGCGGGAATGTCTTTCTTGTCTCGGTAATGCAAGTAGATTTTCGGATTGGCCAGGGTCGGGGGCGTGACTGCGATTGTTGATTTTGGCTTTAACGTTTGCAGCCATGACTTGGCGGTTTTATTGACCTCATCGTTCTTCTGTTCTCCCCCGCTATAATCTCGGGCCCTCTCAAAGTCGGCGATGGCCTGTTCGCGCTTCTTGGATTTCAAATAAGCCTCGGCGCGATGGACGTAGATCTTCGGATCATAAGGGGTCTGATCGATTGCTTTGGTATATTCAGTGATTGCCTGTTCGTTGTCTCCGGACCTGTCGCGGAGCCGAAAGGTTTCAGCGCGTTTTATGTGGGCCTCAGTTAGTTTCGGATTCAACTCGATCGCGTTGTTGAAGTCGATGAGCGCGTGGTCGTAGTCGCCGGACTTCGAACGGGCGGCGCCGCGCCAGAGATAGGGGGTTGAGTCACTGGGAGAGAGTTCAATCGCGTGATTGTAATCGATCACGGCCTTGTCCAGGCTGTTCTGCTCGGTCAGAACTTTTCCGCGCTTGGTGTATGCGTCGGATAGATTCGGATCGAGTTCGATGGCTCGATTGTAATCGACCAGCGCTCTGGCAAGGTCGCGCTTTTGCCAGTAAACGTCTCCACGTCCGACATAAGCTTTCACGTAGTTCGCATTCAGTCTGATCGCTTCATTGAAATCGGCCAGAGCCTCATCGAAGCGTTCCTTCCCGAGATAAGCTCGCCCTCGTCCGTAGTAGGCGAGCGCATAGGACGGATCGAGTCTGATAGCCTCATCGTATTTCCTGATAGCTTCATCGAAATTCTTCTTATCCGCCTCCTCATCACCCTTTGCTGTCACGGCGGTCGCGTCCCGCAGCGATGTCATTAGCCGATAGACCCACAAGGCGGCCACGGCCAGCGCCAGCAGCGTCACGACGGCGGCTATCGTCGTGCGCAGCCGGCTGCGCCGTTGGGACTGTCGACTGGATTTGATCAACACCTCAGTCTGTTGTTGCAACTCAATTTGCGTAGCGACGTGTCGCTTCTCACGCTCTTCGCGCTCGATATTTTCGCGGACGCGCCGCTCTTCTTCGGCGACGCAGCGGTCGATGTAGACGGCCTCGGTTTCGTTGAGGTCGTCGGAGCGGCTGCTTTGCCACCTCTTCGCCTGTTCGAGAGGCGCGCCGGTGAGCAGCGCCCCGCTGTCTTCGTTCAGGCTCTTCCATTCGGCGATGACGACGTTGAGCTTCTGACGCCAGAGCAGGAATTCACGGTCTTCCTGAATCCATCTTTGCAAGAGTGGCCAGTAGCGCAGCAGGTCGTCGCTGGAGAGTTGAACGGCGGCCTCTCCGGAACCCATGTCACGCTCGATTGTCACCAGGGGCGTGGCGCCGAGATTGTTCAGGATGCTTTGGCCGACTCTGTCGAATTCGGACAGCCTGACGAGCAACCGCGTGTCACCGCCCTGTTCGCCGGCGTCGGCCACGCGCACCAGTCGCAGCAGCGCCCGCCGCGCGAATTTCGCCTCTTCCGGCCTCAATCCCGCCCAGGTCGCGTCGGCCGATTGGATCAACAACTGCGTGGAATCGGCGGCGCCTTGTTTGCCTTCGAAGAGCGCCAGGACCGATTGGCGGCGCGATTCCAGATGCTCCGAGGCTTCCATTCGGCTGATCTGTTCGCCCGGCAGATAATCGGTCAGATAAGTCATCAGGCGTTCCGCCGGGGCCAGCAGCGAAGTGCTGTCGCTCTCGCCGGGGCGGTTGCCGAAGGTGGCCAGAATTTCTTGGTAGGCGTAGTAGGGCAGGTATTTGACCTGCGTGTCTTCCTGGAACTGCGCGCGCGACTGCGGCGGGAGGTGGGAAGGGAAGAGCTTGAACATCTCCTTGGCGTATTCGCGGCGCAGGTCGAGCTTGTTCTTTTCGAAAGGCTCGACGCGCATCGGGACGGGGAAGATGGCGATCTCGCGGCCTTTGCGCAGCCGCTGTTCGTAGATCGAATGCGCGACCGCGGCGCCTCCCTTGACGCTCTGGTTGTTGAGCGTGAAGCAGACGACCACGGCGTCGGGCATTTGCACCGTGCAGATGCCGGAGGTGTCGCTGACGCCCGTGCGGCTGTCGATCAACACGTAATCGTAATCGGCCCGCATCTTCTCCTTGACCGCTTCCAGAAAGACGCCGCCGCCGCGGCGCTCGTAGAACTCTTCCCAGTCGAAAGAGTTGACCCGCGCCGAATAGGAGGCCCCCTGCCGCCCGGCTGGCAGCAGGTCGAGAGTGCCGCCTCGGGGGAAGTCCCAATCGAGCGAAACGACGTAGGGCGAGATGTCGGCGTAGGCCTCGTGCCAGTTGTCGTCGCCCGGGCCGGCGTGGCCGATGGCCGTGGCGTCTCTGAATTCGATCAGCAGATCGATCAGCCCTTCCGAGCCGGTCAGGTCTTTATCGCTCAGGAACGGCGCGTAGTAGCGGTGCAGCCCCGGCGCCTCCAGGTCCCAATCGACAGTCAGGACGCGCTTGCCGCTGCTCGCCAGAATCCAGGCTATATTGGCTACTGCCATCGAGCGGCCCGAGCCGCCTTTGTATGAATAGAATGTGATGATGTTGCCCAGCGGCCCATCCGCCGGGAAGTCCCTGTTCCTGCGGGAACTCATTGCTCAGTTTCCCCCTGGCCCTTCGATGTTCGCGAGAGCGACGGCCTCGGCGCCTGTGGCCTTCCGCAGAACGTCCGCTCGTTTGATGATTTTGCTCCTGGTGACTTGCAGCATCGCGGCCAGCCGGTCTTTCATCTTCGTGGCCGAGTCGATCTGCGTGAGCAGATCGGGCGAATCGTTCGCCGTGCGGTTGACGAACGTGGCCTGCAGAAGCATTTCGAGCGTCTGGCGCTGATTGACGGCCTCGGCGTCCTGCGGGTTCCACGGCACGACGATGACGCAGTTGACGAACTGTTTAGGATCGACGACGTCGCGCATGTGCTTGCGATAGTCCTCCAAGCGCAGCGTCCAGAGGTCGACCAGAATGACGACGATCTTGTGGCTTTCCTCGGCCTCCTTGAGCCGCTTCCCCAATTCATTGTCGAGCGGGATCGCGCCGTCCGAGATGAGCCTTTCGCGCTGGATCACGTCCTGGACCAGCAGATCAGCTTCATCCCTCGGGTCGGGCAGCCAGGGGCGCCATTCGCCGCCGCTCTCGCCGTAGGGGTCGAGGCTGGCTCTGAAAGGCTGCAATTCCTGCCTGCGCCCGGCCAGAAAGATGAATTTCACGTAGCGCGGATTGGCGCCGGCGACTTGCGGCGGCCCCTGCGCCCCCTGCACATGGACTGGCGCCGGGTCGGCGGCTTGCGCGGGGAATGTCTCCGCGACCTGATCCAGAGGCGGCAGATTCGGCAACGCGGGCAGCTTGTGCGCTTGCGCCGCCTCAATCAAATCGTCGGCCAGGACGGAAATGAAGTCGTCGTACTGCTGCTTGAACTTTTTGTTTCGCAGCATTGTGCGCAGCCCCTGCTCGGCGTAGGCCTTCCCGTAGGCGTCGTATTTGTATTGAACCTTGCAGAGCGTCGCCGGGATGCGCGGCAATACGTAATCTTCCTTCTGCCACAAGACCGGAAACATCAGGCCGGGGAAGTCGGCGCCTTGAGGCAAGCCCTTCGCGTAAGCGTTGACGCGCGAGCTGAAGACGGCCCACTCCTTGCCGCAGAATTTTTTCTGAAAGTAGTACGGCGAGTAGACGGCTATGAAGACGCGGCTCTGCTGCAGCGCCGCGGCCAGCTTCTGATCCCAGATGGCGCCGGGCTCTATCTCCTCGCCGTCGAAGAACCCCACGTCATCGGGCGAAGCCGCTATCTTCCCCGCAATGTCTTTGCAGAGGTCTTCGTAAAACTTCCTGACAAGCCCGTCCAATTTATTGTCCTCGCGCGCGTAGCTGAGGAAAAATAGGTAGCTCATGTAATGATGAACCTCTCGGTAAAACTTCGGCCAAGATGTCCAGGTAATACCCCGGGGCCGCGTGGATTATAGTTGAAGCAGGCTCGTTTGCAACTTCAGAATTACTTGAGGCGTGTGCAAATAAAACCACTGTGCAATCAATACATTGATTGGCGAAAACCTGGGTACGCATCGCTTCCAGCGTGCAGTCTCGGCATGAGGCGCATTCGAGAATCAATGGGCGGCCTCCCCGAGACTGCACGCTGGAAGCGATGCGTACCCAGGCGTCTCCCGATTTATGCGTAGGATTCAAATAGTTAATCGCATTCGACTTTAATTTGCACAGTCTTCAATTACTTACCAGACCCCTGTCGGCAGGAGAGTTTGTGAACGATGGTTATCTTGAGCGGACGAATTTTGCGCCAATAAGACTACCAAGGAGATAATGAAACCAATCGAATAATTCATGGGGACCTCTTATCGTTCAGGAATAACGCTGAAGCGATTCGCGCCACTTGTCTTGCGCTTTGAGGATCAGTTCGATCGCTTCGCGCGCCGCGCCTCGACCGCCGGGCTTGTTCGTCACGAAATGGGCGCATTCGCGTATTTCGTCAACGGCGTCCGCGACGGCGATCGCCAATCCCACGCGTCGCATCACGGGCAGGTCGGGCAGGTCGTCGCCGACGTAAGCGATCTGGTCGTCGGCGAGGCCTTCGGAGGTTTTGATCTGTTCGTAAACTGGGAGTTTGTCATCGACGCCCTGGTGGAGGCGGTCGATTTGCAATTCGCGGGCGCGGGCGGTGAGGGCCGGCGAGATGCGGCCACTGATTATGCCGAGCTTCAAACCGGCCTCGCGCGCGAGCTTCAAACCTAGCCCGTCGTGGATGTGAAAGACTTTCAAGCCTTCCAGCACGCGCTTACCGTCGAAGGTGTAATCCAGGCTGCCGTCGGTCAAGACGCCGTCGCAATCCAGCAACAAAAGTTGTATATGTCGGGCGCGAGAAATGATGTCTTCAGTAATGTTCATTCGTCTTCCAATAGCTGAGATGGCTGGGCGAAGGCGACGTCCTCGTAAATGTCGTCCATCGCCCGAAATCGGGAATGGGGAGTGGGGAGTGGGGAATGAGTCTTCAAAGAAGTCGCTCCCCACTCCCTACTCCCCACTCCCCACTCCCCACTCCCGATTTTCTCATTATTTCACGTCAAACGTCGGCACCTCGCTCAGGAGCAGTTTACCACCCGTTCGGCTGATGATGTAGACGGCGCGTCCCGCGTAATCTTTGCCCTCGATCTTGATCTTCAGCGTCACGTCGACCGCCGTGCGGCTGGCGTCCCATTCTTCGGCGCGCAGGGCTTCGGTCACCCAGGCCGAGGGTTTTCTGACGACCAGGCTTTGGGCGAACTTCCTGAGGTTGCCCAACTCGACGAACGGATTGACGGCGGCGGCGCTGCCTTGCAGCACGGCGGCGTCGAATTTTTGCAGGAAGGCGCGAACGTCGTCGGGAATTTTCACGGCATTGGCGCCGCGTTCAGCCTTGAGCGCCCCGTCGCGCGCGGCGATGGTCGTCGCGGCGTCGAGGTCGGCCGCCGCGGCGAAGCGGAAGTGTTTCGCCGCGGCGTCGAATTTGTTCTGCTGCATGGCGAGTTCGGCCAGGCCGAAATGAGCCAGCCCGTAGGCCTGGATGGGCAGCGGCTCAGATTTGAGGGCGTCGTCGAATATTTTCGCGGCCTCCTCGTTCTTCTTCTGGGCGAGCAGGGCGCGGCCCAGCAGCGCCTGGAGCGTCGGCGCGCCGGGGGAGTTGGATGTGGCGGCGAGACCTTCGCGGGCTTTCGTCTCGGCCGTCGCGAAATCGTTTTTGCTGAAGGCCAGATTGGCTTGGCCGAAGGCTTCGGATTGCGACGGGCGGCGCGGAAAAACGTCGTTCGAGTAATCGCTCTGCAGACAGATTTTGTCGGGATCGACCTCGACGGTTTTGATGTTGACGCCGGCGGGAAAACTGATCGAGCCGTATTCACCGGCCTTGACCGTCACAGTCTTGGAAATCTTCTCCCCCTTGTCGTTTGTGGCCACGACCTCGACCGTGAAATCTCCACCCGGCGATCTGGACTGAGTGTCATCAAAGCTGCCGAAGTTGGCGACGGTCGATTCCACGCCGTTTGCCGTGTTTTGCGGCTGGCCGATGGCGAAGTCGGGCAGCGTTACGGTCTCGATCCAGTTATAGAAAAGCTCGTTGACGAGTTTGCGATCGGCGCCCGCGGAGACCAGGTTCTCTTTGAAGTTCGCGCAGCGCGAGAATTGGCAGAGCGGGTGTGTCTGCGAGGCGCCGCGCCTTTGTTGCCCCTGCCCCTGTTGCGTTTGCTGCGGCGCAAGCCATCCGGCCAGGCTGAGCGCGTCGACCCTGCTGCGCGAGAGCGACGAGCGCAGCGCTTTCTCGAAAGCTAAAACTCCGAGCGTCTTCTCGATCATCCGCCAGACCAGCGCGCCTTTGTTATAGACGCTGGTGGCGTAGTTGCGGTCGAGCTGGCTTTGCATCAGAAGTGGCGCGTCATTGCGCGCGACGGCCGCGTAGGCGCGGCGGAATCGCTCGAACGCCGCGTCGCGTTGAGGGAGGCCGAAGCGGTCGCCCAGGTATTGCGCCACCAGGTAGACCGGCAGCGCGTCGCGCAGCATCCCGGCGCCGCGCCCGCGCAGCAGGACCTGCCCGTCGATCCACGCCCTGGCCGCCGCGCCCGAAAGCAGCTCGATCGTCCCCAGGTCTACGGCGTCGCGGCGGAAGATGTTCTCGTCGATCGTGACCGCGCCGACCATCGACGCCGAGGTTTCGCGGGAGGCCGAGAACGAATCGGAGGTCGACGTGTTGAGCTGGCGCGCCTGCGTGGAGATGACGCGGAAAGGCTCCACCGGCGTAACGTTGAAGTATTTGGCGTAGAACCTGACGGCGCGTTCGGCCTCCGCCGCGATCCGCTCGGCCTGCTGTTTCCCGATCTCTCCCGAGCCGCGCGGGTAATAGATTTCCACCGGACAATCCGCGCCGCCCCCCGAAACGACGTCGTAATCGCCTATGATGAAGAAGGGAAGCGCGGCCAGCGATTGCTCGAACGAATTTTCGCTCTTGCGGACGCCCGACGAAATCACCTTCAACCCGGCAGGCGCTTCGACCTTCAACGAAAACGGCGCGGTGTCGGCCCCGTGATCGGCGTACGGCGTGTGCGTTACCGGAACCCAGAAGCTCGCCGGGAGCAGATACGTCTCCTCGCCCGAGACGTGCAGCGACGCGCCGCGGTCGGCGGCCGGGATCGAATAGTTCAGGTCGACGTCGAATTCGCGCATGCCAGTCATGGCGCTAGTCATCTCGACGTAGACGCGCGTCAAGTTGTTGCGCGCGTCCTCGGCGGTCTTGGGCTGTACGGCGGCGCCGTTGACCTTCATCGCTTCGACCTTCGCCTTCGGGTTGAGGTAGAACGACAGCCGCGGCTTGTTGTCGGGCGAGAGCAGGATCCTTTCGCCCAGGTCAGGGTCCGAGAGGTTGACCAGGCGCAGCTTCGCCTGCGTGTCGACCTTCTGTTCTTCGGGGACGACTCGCGCGTTGATCTCATATTTCTTGATCTCGAACTCCTGCGCGAAGGCGATTGAGGAGAGCAGAGGGATGGAAATGGAGCAGAAAAAAAGTTTCTTCATCATAGTTGATTCTTCGTGTTTTGCCGGCGATCAGAACTAGTCAAAACCTTGCCTGGCAATTTGCCAGTGATTTTTCCCCCGTCCACGACCAGCTCGCCGTTGACCATCACGTAAGGCGCGCCTTCCGCATATTGATGCGGGTCGGTGTAAGTGGCGCGGTCGCGGACTTTTTCGGGGTCGAAGACCGTCACGTCGGCCCAGTAATTCTCCCTGAGCATACCGCGGTCTTTCAAGCCGAGGATCTGCGCAGGCAGCGAGGTCATCGAGCGGATAGCGAACGGCAGCGAGATGACCTGTCGGTCGAGCGAGTAATGTCGCAGCTTGCGCGCGAACGTCCCGTAATAGCGCGGGTGCGGAATGCCCTCGCCCAGCGCGACCGTTCCTCCGTCGCTGCAGGTCGCCGTGAAATCCTGTCGCATAATGTGTTCGATGTCATATTCCGAGAGCGAAAATCCGCGCATCCTGGCCCCGCCGGGACGATTCAGGCCGTTCAGTTGAATCCAGACGGCCGTGTCAATCGGATCTTCTTTGCGTGTCTTAGCGATCTCGGCCAGTGATTTCTCATTTAGAGACGCGTCGCTGAATTCGAAGACGACGATTTTGTCCGCGCCTCCGCGACGATCGATTTCGTGCGCGATGTCGCGGCGGATCTTTTCGCGCGTGGCGGAGTCGCCAAGGCGCCGCGCGAAATTCTCGCGCATTCGTTTGAACGATTCTCCGCCGCCCCTTTGCAATTGGCCGAGCTGTCCGCCAGCGTCAACGCCTTCGTCAACCAAGGCCCACATAGGGATCAGAACCGTCTGGCCGTCGGAGCCGGAGGTCGGATAGGGATATTGATCGGCGTAAACCGGAACGCCGCGCTCGCGCGCGTCGGCGATCAATCGCGTGGCGGCGAACCCGCTCCCCCAGAAGCTCGCGCCTTTGGCCTTCAAATGCGAAGCGACTACCGTGATCCCCGACCTCTCGCCGATCTCGATCGTCTCTTTCACGGCCTGCAGCAGATCCACAGACGGCGTGAGGTCTGACGCGTTCTTCCACATCGGGTCGCGCCCTTCGCTGCGTTCGTGCGAGATGTAGACGGCTTGATACGGCGCGATGGCTTTCGCGATCTCGATCAACTCCCGCGTGTCGCTCCAGCGTCCCGGGACATACTCCAGGCCGGCGGAGAGTCCGAACGCCCCGTCTTCCATCCCCTGCCGCGCGAGCCTCTTCATCTCTTCGATCTCGGCGGCCGTGGCCGGTCGCTGGAAGTCGTTCTTCATCGCCGCCGCGCGGATCGTGCCGTGGCCGACCATCAGAATTACGTTTACGCCGACGCCCTGCTTTTCGTAAAGCCCCCTCTGTTTCGACAGCGGCCACATCGGCGAACGCCCGTCCTGATTGACGACCTCGGTGGTGACGCCCTGCGTGATCTTGTTCGGACTCGCGTTGGTTCGCGGGGAACCCAGCCCTTCGTCGGCGTGCGAATGAATGTCAATGAACCCTGGCGCTACGTAATGGCCTTGCGCATCGATCACGCGCT
>Ga0209382_10004084_pt1 | contig 19751 bp, 15 predicted proteins | sample SoiMetdeltSBSDD5_FD_187599 | JGI IMG/M metagenome (GOLD analysis project Ga0209382, IMG submission 187599) | Bulk soil microbial communities from a Populus tree surrounding site in Tennessee, USA - Soil MetaG P. deltoides SBSDD5 (SPAdes) (version 2) | ecosystem: Environmental > Terrestrial >... | reverse complement strand
TGCTCGTGATTCTTTATGCGCGGCAGCGTATCCACGATCACCCTGCGGTCGACCAGCACGGCCACACGGTCGCATGTCCTCGACAGGGTGTCCAGATCGTGCGTCACCATCACGATGGTGAGCTCGAGCGTGCGGCGTAAGTAGAGCACCAGCTCGTCGAACTCGGATGCCGCGATCGGATCCAGCCCGGCGGTCGGCTCGTCGAGAAAGAGCAGCACGGGGTCGAGCGCGAGCGCGCGAGCGACCGCGACGCGCTTGACCATGCCGCCCGAGAGTTGCGCGGGAAACTTTTCCGCAGTATCGAGCGGCAAACCGACCATCCGCAGCCGCAGCCTGACCAGCGCCGAGTAGTCCTCCTCCTCGAGATCCATCGTCTCGGCGACCGGCAGCGTCAGGTTCTCGGCGACGGAAAGCGAGGAGAAAAGTGCGCCCTGCTGAAAGGCCACGCCGTAACGACGTTTGACCTCGCGCAATTCCGCGGGCGTCATGGAGGTGACGTCGCGACCCTCGACTTCCACGGTCCCGGCGTCGGGGCGACGAAGTCCGAGCATGGTGCGCAGCAGCACGGACTTGCCGCTCCCCGACCCGCCGACGATGCCGAAGATCTCGCCCTTGTGCACCTCGAGGCTCACGCCGTCGTGCACGACCTGCGCACCGAAGCGATTGACCACGCCGCGGACCGCGACGACTGTCTCCACGGAGCTCAAAAGTCGATCTCGAGGAAGAAGATCGCGAACACCGCGTCGGCGAAGATGACCAGAAAGATCGACTGCACGACCGCGACCGTCGTCAGCCGGCCGAGCTCGCGCGACGATTCGCGCACCTGCAGCCCGCGCATCGTGCCGGTGAGCGCGATAAGCACGCCGAAGACGGGCGCCTTGATCAGGCCGGCCCAGAACGTCGTATCGCTGAGGGCGGAGTCGAGCCGCGCCACGAACTGCGACCAGGGCAGGTCTATCAGCAGGCCGGTGAGCAGCGCACCGCCGGCGAGTCCCATCGCGTCCGCGACGATCGTGAGCAGCGGCATCGCGATCACCAGGCCGAGCACACGTGGCAGCACCAGCACCTCGAAGGGATCGAGTCCCAGCGACTCGAGTGCATCCACCTCGTCGTTGAGTTTCATCACGCCGAGCTCCGCGGCGTACGCGCTCCCGGTGCGCCCCGCGACCATGATCGCCGTGAGCAGCACCCCGAGCTCGCGCAGCACACCGATGGCCACGAGATCGACCGTGAAGATCTCGGCGCCGAACGGCCGCAGCTGCTGCGAACCGATGTACGCGAGGATGATGCTGATCAGGAAGGCGATCACCGCGACGACGGGGATCGCCTGAACACCCGTCTCGTAGGCATGGCGCACGACCGAGGGCAACCGCAGCCGCCGCAGGCTCATCCAGGCCGTCCCCGCCGTGACGAGCGTGCGGCCCCCGAAGCCGAGTGCGGTGACGGTGCTCGCGAGCCGGGTGTCGATCGTCCTGCCGAAGCGGATCAGCCAGCGCTCCTTCGGCGGTGTGGCTGCCGGGGGCCCGGCGTCGGGCAGCTCATCGAAGAACGCGAAGTGACCAGGCGGCTTGCCTTCAATCGTGACCTTCCCGCCGGCGGCGCGCGCCTCGTCGAGCGCCGCACGAAGAAGCCACGCGGGCCCGATATCGAACTCGTCCGCGCGTGTAAGGTCGATCTGGAGCACGCCGGGCGCTGCCGCGCGTACCTTGGCGAGCGCTTCACTGAGTACCGGCAGATCCGCCATGCGGCAATCGCCGGCAAGCCGGAGCCGGCCAGCGGCCGCGTCGGTTTCAGCGACGAACGCCATGCAGGGCCGGCACAGGAATCCCGGTCATCACCGGAATGCTAGCATCGGCGCGGGTCCGGGGTGGGGAGCGATGAGCGGCGAATTCCTGACACAGATGCTGGTGCTGCTGGCGGGTTCCTTGCTGGTGCTCGCCCTTGTGCGCCGCTTCTCGCTACCGCCGATCCTGGGCTACCTGGTCGTCGGGATGCTGCTGGGTCCCCACGCGTTCGGCGTGCTCGACGATGACGAGTCGATCCGCACGCTGGCGGACGTCGGCGTGGTGTTCCTGGTATTCACCCTCGGGCTCGAGTTCTCCTTCGCGCGCATGGTCGCGATGAAGTCCGAGGTGCTCGGCGTCGGTGGCCTGCAGGTCCTGCTCACCACCGTGGTGGTAGGTGCCGCCGCCTGGGCGCTCGGCGCCACGCTGCCGGTCGCGATCGTGCTGGGAGGCGCGGTCGCCATGTCCTCCACCGCTATCGTCATGCGGCAGCTCGGCGATCAGCTCGAGCTCGGGCGGACGCATTCCCGGCTCGCGCTCGGTATCGTGCTCTTCCAGGACCTGGCCTTCGCGCCGCTGCTCGCGCTCGCGACCTCGGTCGCAATCGCGGACGACGTGCTGTCCGCGAGCTGGCTCGTCGGGATGGTCGTGCGCGCGGTGCTCGCACTCGTGATCGTGCTGGCCGCCGGCCGCTGGCTGCTGCGGCCGCTGTTCCACGAGTCTGCGCGGCACCGCAGCACCGAGATCTTCACCCTCACGGTGATGTTCGTGGTGCTCGCCGGCGCCTGGGCGACCCACGCGCTCGGGCTGTCGATGGCGATCGGTGCGTTCCTCGCGGGCATGCTGCTCGCGGAGACCGAGTTCCGCTACCAGACCGAGGCGGTCATCAAGCCCTTCCAGGACATCCTGCTCGGGCTCTTCTTCGTCTTCGTCGGGATGATGCTCGACCTGCGGCTCCTGGTGACCCAGCTGCCGTTGGTGCTGCTGCTGCTCGCGGCGCTGCTCGTGGTCAAGGCGGCGATCGTCGCTGCGATCGTGCGCGCCTTCATCCACAACACCTGGAAGGCGCTTCGTACCGGGATCACGGTGTGCATGGGCGGCGAGCTCGGCTTCGCGCTGCTCACGGTGCTGTTGAACGGCCGGCTGGTGCCGACGGAGCTCGTGCAGCCGCTGCTGACGGCGGTGGTGCTGTCGATGCTGGTCGGTCCGCTCCTGGTGCGTTACAACGGGCGAATCGCCGACCGCCTGCTCGGCCGCGAATCCACGCTGCCCTCCGACGGCGTATTCGAAACCGTCGCGACGCGCGAGATCGCAAAGCGCGAGCACGTGATCATCTGCGGGTTCGGCCGCGTCGGGCAGAACCTCGCGCGTGTCCTGGAGAAGCGCGGTTTCGAATTCATCGCGCTCGACCTGGATCCGTTCCGCGTCAGGGACGCACGGCAGGCCGGCGACCCGGTCGTGTACGGCGACGCCACGCAGGTCGACGTGCTGCGGGCCCTCGGTCTCGACCACGCGAGCGTGGTCGTCATCTCGGTCGACGCGCTGGGACCCGCGCTCGGGATCGTGCGCGCGGTGCGCCAGCTGCGCCCGAATGTGCCCGTGCTGGTGCGCACCGAGGATGACAGCGGTCTCGAGCAGCTGCAGGCGGCCGGCGCGACCGAGGTCGTGCCGGAAATCTTCGAGACTGCGCTCTCGATCGTTTCGCACGTGCTGCTCTTCCTGGACGTGCCCCCGGAGGAGGTCGCCGAGACGACCGAGGACATCCGCCATGATCGCTACGCCCTGCTGCGCAGCGTCTTCCGCCGGCGCGATGCGCTCGAGCCCGATCCTCAGCACGCACTCTTGCGCCAGCATCTGCGAACCGTGACCTTGCCGCCGGCCGCGTATGGCGTTGGCCGAACGTTAAAGGACCTGGGATTCGATAGCGGCAAGGTCGCGGTCAACGCAGTGCGGCGGGATGGGATCGTCGGCCGCGACCCCGACCCGACGACGCTCCTCCGCGAGGGCGACGTCGTCGTGCTCTTCGGCACCGCCGAGGACCTGGAACGTGCGGAGTCCCGCCTTCTCATGGGCTGATCGTGGGATAAGCCCAACAGGCGCACGAAGTGCGCTTCCTGCCAATCCTGCTCACATCGGCGACGGCGATCGGTGGACTACTGCCGCTCGCGGTCCAGGGTTTGGGACTCAGCCGGCTGGTCACGCCGGTGATGTACAAGGTGCTGCCGCCGGCGGTCCTGCGCCGGCCGATGCAAGCGACGCCGGTGCCGGCCCTGGCGCTGGTTGCGTGTCAGGCGCCGGACTTGCGCTTGAGGCTCGCCCCGCGCAGCAGCTCGGCGGGGTCGAGACCGAGTCGGTCGATGGTGGCGAGCACGCGCGGCCACTCCTGCTCGAGGAAGCGCTGGCGTTCGCCACGCATGAGCTGCCCGCGGCTGCCCTCGGTAACGAACATACCCCGGCCCCGCCGCTTCTCGACGAGCCCCTCGTCCACGAGCTGCTGGTATCCCTTGAGTACGGTGAGCGGGTTCAAGGTGAACTCCGCTGCGACACTCCGGACCGATGGCAGCGCATCACCGTCGGTGAGCTGACCCTCCAGGATCATGGCGACTACCTTGTCGCGAAGCTGCCGATAAATGGGCTGGCTGTCGTTCCAAGTAGGATCCATGCGGCCGGGCGCTCCGGTGCTTCGCTGCACTACTGTAGCAGAACACCCGGACCCCATTGCCCGGGGAGGTGGTCATTGTTCGCAGTACGCGGCGCTTACATCCCTGCCGATCGGTGTACTGGCACGGGGCGCCAGTGACTCCGAAGCGATCATCACACCCGCCAGAACCCAGATTGCCCAGGCCAAGGCGGCCGCTGCGAGTTTGCTTGCCGAGCGCATCATCGTGCCCTCGATTCAGCCATCCCTATTGGTGTTGTAGTGAACTACAACACCACACGGAAATCAAGCACTTTTTCGTGACGCGCCTCCCATTCCCAGGCGCTGCGGTCGACGGCCGGGGCGCTGCTAGTATCTGCGCCTCGCCGGGGCGGGTGCCGGCCCGGTGGGGTGCCCATGACCGGCCTTGGAGAAAGCCATGAAAACTCCCGTCAACGTCGCGATCACCGGTGCCGCGGGCCAGATCGGCTATGCCCTCGCCTTCCGCGTGGCATCCGGCCAGATGCTCGGGCGTGACCAGCCGGTCAACCTGCAGCTGCTCGAAATCACCGCGGCGCTCCCCGCGCTCTCGGGCGTGGTCATGGAGCTGAACGACTGCGCCTTCCCGACCCTGAACCGCGTTGTCGCGACCGATGATGCCCGCGCGGCCTTTCAGGATTGCCATGTGGCACTCCTGGTGGGTGCGCGACCACGCGGGCCCGGGATGGAGCGCAAGGACCTGCTGCTCGCCAATGCGCAGATCTTCTCGGCCCAGGGCAAGGCGCTCGATGCCGTCGCGGACCGCGGCGTGCGCGTGCTGGTGGTCGGTAATCCGGCCAATACGAACGCGCTGATCGCGATGAAGAATGCCCCGGCCCTGGCGCCCGGGAACTTCACGGCCATGGTGCGGCTCGATCACAACCGTGCGCTGTCGCAGCTCGCCGAGAAGACCGGCTCGCACGTGACGAAGCTCAAGCGGCTGACGGTATGGGGGAACCACTCCTCGACCCAGTACCCGGATCTTCACCACGCGACCGTGGATGGCAAACCGGCGCTCTCGCTGGTCGACCAGGCCTGGTATCGGGAGCAGTTCATCCCGGTCGTGCAGCAGCGCGGCGCCGCGATCATCAAGGCGCGCGGCGCGTCCTCCGCCGCATCGGCAGCCTCCGCCGCGCTAGACCATATCCGCGACTGGGTGCTGGGCACGCCCGAAGGTGACTGGGTCAGCATGGCGGTGCCGGCGGACGGCAGCTATGGTATCCCCGCCGGCGTTATTTACGGCTTTCCAGTCACCTGTGCGAACGGCAGCTACCAGATCGTGCAGGGACTGGCGATCAACGAATTCAGCCGCGACCGCTTGGGTGCAACGCACCGTGAGCTCACCGAGGAGCGCGATGGCGTAAGGGAGCTGCTCTAGGTCACGGTGCCATCGACCGCACCGGCGGGTTTTGACGCACCGCAGCAAATCTGCGGTATAGTCAATTCGGACCCTGATGTGGTCCGATGGACCCGAGGATTACCACGATGTTGGCATTGCTCTGGTTCCTGCTCGTCGTCGCGGGCGCGCTCGTGCTCGCCTATCAGAGGGTGTCGCTCCGGACCGCGACGATTGCCGCCGGGGCCGCGCTTGCCGCCTACAGTGTTGTCGGCGACGGGCCGCTAGGCTGGATGCTCCTGCTGTGGCTCGGCTTCGCCGGGCTGGTGGCGCTAAACGTCGATCCACTTCGCAAGCGCTGGATCACGCGACCATTCCTGCTCACCTACCGCCGGCTGTTGCCCACGATGTCGGACACCGAGCGGGAAGCACTGGAAGCGGGGACCGTGTGGTGGGATGGCGAGCTTTTTACGGGCGAGCCCGCCTGGTCGAAGCTCGCCGGCGCGCAGCCGCCGCGTCTTTCGGCTGAGGAACAGGCGTTCCTCGACGGCCCGTGCGAGGAGCTCTGCCGCATGCTCGACGACTGGGACATCACCCATGTCAGAGCCGACCTGCCACCGCAGGTCTGGGAGTTTCTCAAGAGGAAGGGCTTCTTCGCGATGATCATCCCGAAGAAGTACGGCGGTCTCGAGTTCTCCGCGTATGCGCATTCGTGCGTGCTGGTGAAGATCGCGAGCCGAAGCGGAGTCTGCTCCTCGACCGTGGCCGTGCCGAACTCGCTCGGACCCGGCGAACTTCTGCTCCACTACGGGACCGAGGAGCAGAAGAACCACTACCTGCCGCGGCTCGCGCGCGGCGAGGACATCCCGTGCTTCGCACTTACGGCGCCTCGCGCCGGCTCCGACGCGGCATCCATCCCCGACACCGGCGTCGTCTGCCGCGGCAATTACGAGGGTCGCGAGGTGATCGGGATCAGGCTCGATTTCTCGAAGCGCTACATCACTCTCGCGCCGGTCGCCACCGTGATAGGCCTCGCGTTCCGCCTGCAGGACCCCGACAAGCTGCTGGGCGGCGAGCAGACGGACTACGGGATCACCTGTGCGCTGATCCCGCGCGCCACGCCCGGTGTCACGGTCGGGCGGCGTCATTTCCCGCTCAACGTCCCGTTCCAGAACGGTCCAGTGTCGGGGAAGGACGTGTTCGTGCCGCTCGACAGCATCATCGGCGGGCCGAAGATGGCCGGCCAGGGCTGGCGCATGCTGGTCGAGCAGCTCTCGGTCGGCCGCTGTATCTCGCTGCCGTCGAACTCGACCGGCGGATCGAAGGCCGGCATTTATGCCTCGAGTGCGTACGCCCGGATCCGCCGCCAGTTCAACCAGCCGGTAGGGCGGTTCGAGGGGGTCGAAGCTGCGCTCGCGCGCATGGCCGGTTCGACATACATCATGGACGCCGCGCGCTCGGTAACGATCGCGGCGATCGATGGTGGCGAGCGGCCGGCGGTCCCGGCCGCAATTCTCAAATATCACTGCACCGAGCTCGGCCGCCAGGTCGCAAACGACGCGATGGACGTGCATGGGGGCAAGGGCATCATGCTCGGGCCGAAGAATTACCTGGGCCGCGGCTACCAGATCGTGCCCGTCGCGATCACGGTCGAGGGCGCCAACATCCTGACGCGCAGCCTGATCATCTTCGGCCAGGGCGCGATCCGCTGTCATCCGTTCGTGCTGCGCGAGATGAACGCGGCGAAGCTCAAGGACAAGGCAAAGAGCCTCGACGAGTTCGACGACGCGCTCTTTGGCCACATCGGCTATACGCTCTCGAACGCGGCGCGCTCCTTCGTGATGGCCGCGACGCTCGCGCGGTTTTCGCCGGTGCCTGAGTCGGGCGCCACGCGGCGTTACTACCAGCACATCAACAAGTTCAGCGCGCAGTTCGCGTTCGCGACCGACATGGCGATGCTCACGCTGGGCGGTTATCTCAAGCAGAAGGAGCACCTGTCGGCGCGGCTGGGCGACGTGCTGTCGGCGCTGTACCTGGCGTCGATGGTGCTCAAGCATTACCAGAACCAGGGACGTCCCGAGGCCGACCTGCCGCTGGTCGAATGGAGCTGCCGTACATTGCTGTACCGCGCACAGGAGCAGATGCACGGATTCCTGCGCAACTTCCCGAACCGCTGGGTCGCGGCGCTGATGCGGATTGTGATCTTCCCGCGCGGGCGGACGTATTTCGCGCCCAGCGATCGTCTCGGACGGGCAATCGTCGAGCAGCTCATGGTGCCAAGCGAGGCGCGCGAGCGCCTGTCCGCGGGAATCTATAAGACGATCGAGCCTTCGAACCCGGTCGGCCTGCTGCAGGAGGCCCTGGTGCTCGCGCAGAGCGCCGAGCCGCTCGAGAAGCGCATCCGCGTCGAGGGCGTCAAGACCGGACGGATCACGGCGACGGACTTTCCTGCACAGATCGAGGAAGCGCTCGCGCTTGGCCTGCTGGATACGAGCGAGGCCGGGCTGCTGCGCGACTACGACCGCAAGGTGATGGAGCTCATCCACGTCGACGATTTCGATGCGGGCGACCTCGCTGCCGCATCGCACACGGAAGCGACGCACCCGTCCTGGCGGCAGATCGCCTGAGCGGGGATCCATACTTACGGTGACCCGGGCCAGGCGGTACTCTTGCCGCCGTGGTCCGGCTGACAGAGAACGCAGGCGTCATCTACGAGGTCAACCTCGAAGCGGATGCCGCGATCGAGGCCGCGTTCGACACGTGGCTGCGCGATCACATCGCGGACATGCTGCAGCTGCCCGGCTTCCGCGCGGCCGAGATCCTGGGTGACCGGTCAGCGCCCGCCGGCAGGATCCGCCGGACGGTTCAGTATCGGCTCGCCGACCAGGCATCGCTCGACACGTATCTCGCCGTGCACGCGCCGCGGATGCGCGCGCGCGGTGCTGAGCTGTTCGGCGATCGCTACGCCGCCGATCGACGGATCCTCGCGCATCGCGAGGATTTCATCAGCGGCGCGGTGTCCACTGAAAACTGCCTGAACTGCGGCGAGGTGCTCACCGGCCAGCACTGCTCGCGCTGCGGGCAGCGCTCCAAGGTGCAGGTGATCTCGCTCTGGGGACTCATCAAGGACTTTCTCGGCGACGTCTTCGACTGGGACTCGCGCATCTGGCGAACGCTGCGTCCGCTGGCGTTCCACCCGGGTCTGCTCACGCTGGAGTTCCTGCGCGGTCGTCGCGCGCATTACACGCCGCCATTCCGGATGTATCTGATCCTGAGCGTCGTGTTCTTCCTGATCGCGTCGATCTGGGATCCGGGCAAGGACCTCGATCTGCAGCTCGGCGACGGTGGTGCATCGCTCACGATCAACGACGATGCCGTTACCAGGCGCGGCGCCGTGACGAATGGAGGTGCAGACCGCGTGCACGTCGAGGTGTCACCGGACAAAGCGCCGGGCTCCGCCGATCCGCCGCCCCCGCCCCCGCCGGATCCGCCGGCCACCCCATCTGAGACCCCTGCGCCGCAGCAGGCCGCGCGCCCGGTCAACTCCGCCCGAGGCAAGCTGATCGAGAACATCGTGCGCCGTCTGCCCGAGGGTGAGCGGGACGGTGTCCGCGCCGAGCTCGACAAGGAGCTGGCCGAGGTGTCGCCGGAGCAGCTCGAGAAAGCGCAGAAGGTCATGGCGGACCCGTGCAGCGAGGAGAACATTCGCATCGACGTCGGCTTTCTCAACAAGTACGAGCCGCGGCTGCGGCAGGCGTGCAACAAGATCGCGTCCGACACGCAGTCCTTCGGCCGGGCGCTCTGGGAGAACCTCCCCAAGATGATGTTCATGTTCCTGCCGCTGATCGCGCTGGTGATGGCCGTCCTGTACCTGGGCTCCGGGCGATACTACGTGGAGCACCTGCTGTTCTTCCTGCACTACCACGCGTTCTTCTTCCTGGCCGGAATTGTGGTGCTGCTGCTCGACCGTCTCGGTGCGGCGACGAGGGGCGCGGTGTCCGGGTTCTTCGGCTCGGTCGAGCAGCTCGTCATTTTCGCGCTCGTGTTCTACGTTCCGATCTATCTCTTTCTCGCGATGCGCCGCGTCTACGGACAGGGACGGATCTGGACTGCGACGAAGTTCAGCGCACTTGTGATCTCCTACCTGGTGTGCCTCGTGCTGACTGGCGTTGGTTTGCTCTTCTACACCGCGCTCACGCTCTAGCGTGCGGAGCGGACCTGAGCGCAGAGCCCAACGGAACGAAGATCCAACCTCCTGGTCGAACGACGAGAACAGCAACCAGGGCTCGCATGTCCGGCGCATGGCAAGGGGCCGGTGCCGTGAGGGGCGGTGATGCTGACCATGCGCCGGGAATCTCTTGTGCGATGCGCCGCGGCGCTGCTGGTGCTAGGAGGCCACGCACTGCTGATCGTGCTGCTCCTGCGCAGCCATCCTCGGCCAGCCAAGGGCGACGCGAGTGTGCCGAGTCGGGGCACACTGGTAATGCTGGAGTTGCGGCGTCTGTCGGACGTGCCATCTATAGCGGCGCCCGAACACAGGAGAGCCGGCGTGACAACGCCTCGTGCGCAGCTCCGCTTGCCTTCTGCACAACACGGTGCGCCTCCCGCGCCGGACACGGCGATCCAGGCGCTTCGCGTGAACCCGCCGGTAGACTGGTATCGTGAAGCCGAGATCGTGGCGCGCGAGGCCGGTGCCCGGGTGCTCCCGCCCGCCAGAACTGATTGTGACGAAGTTCCGCGGCCCGGCTCGCTGCGACCGAAGTGTCGAAAGGACCCAGCCGAGTTTCTCTGGGACCCGGAGCCGAGGCGGTTTGGAATAGAAGGTGGCATCCCTTACGTTCGCGTGGGCCCTTGCGTCGTGGCGCTTATTGCTTTCGGTTGCGGGATCGGCAAGACCGACGCCAATGGCGAGCTGTTCAAGGATATGAGGCATCCGGATCGCCCGACGAGCTCGGTGCCGGACGTCAACGAGGGAAACCCGTAGCGCCAGGTGCGCGAGGGTCGCGTACGATGCCGCAGTCGGATCCGCGCTGGATACTGCACGTCGACATGGACGCGTTCTACGCGTCGGTCGAGCAGCGCGATGATCCTTCGCTCAGGGGTCGGCCGGTGATCGTGGGTGGCATCGGTCCGCGCGGCGTCGTTGCCGCCGCGAGCTACGAGGTGCGGAAGTTCGGTGTGCGCTCGGCGATGCCGATGCGCGAGGCGCTGAGCCGCTGCCCGGATGCGATCTGCGTCCGACCGCGGATGTCGCATTACCAGTCGGTGTCGCGGCAGATCTTTACGGTGTTCTCTGCCTTCACGCCGCTCATCGAGGGCCTGTCGCTCGACGAGGCGTTTCTGGACGTGACGGCGAGCATCGCGGCCTTCGGTCCGGCCGATTCGATCGCGGCCGAGATCAAGCGGCGCGTCCTTGCGGAGACCGCACTCACCTGTTCGGTCGGCGTGGCACCGAACAAGCTCGTGGCGAAGATCGCGTCCGAGCTGAGAAAGCCCGATGGCCTGGTCGTGGTGCGGCAGGACGGGGTCACCGCGCTCCTCGATCCGCTGCCGGTGCGACGGCTGTTCGGACTCGGCCCCAAGACCGCGCCGCGGGTCGAGGCGCTCGGCATCCGGACACTGGGCGAGCTCAGACAGGCCCGCACCGAGGTGCTGCGGCCGGTCTTCGGTCGCTACGCCGAGCGAGTTCGAGAGCGCGCCGCGGGGATCGACGACCGTCCCGTCGTCCCAGATCTCGACGAAGTCCAGATCAGCACAGAGGAGACCTTCGATACCGACATCGAGGACCACGCGCAGCTGCGATCGGCACTCGTCCAGCTCGCGGATCGCAGCGGTGCCCGGTTGCGCGAGCGCGGCCTCGCTGCCTCGTGCGTCACGGTCAAGATCCGGCGCGCAGACTTCACCACCTACACGCGCCAGCGGCACATCGAGCCGCCCACGCAGGAAACGCGGGTGATCTCCCGCGTCGGCGTCGAGCTGCTCGATGCCTGGCTCGCGACCCAGCCTACATGCGCGCTGCGCCTGCTCGGTGTCGGCGTTAGTGAGCTCGCCCCCGCGATACAGCTCGATCTCTTCACCTCGCCCGAATCGGCGCGCAACCAGCACCTCGATCGGGCGATGGATCGCATCCGCGGCCGGTTCGGCCGGTTCGCGGTGGCGCATGCGAGCTCGCTGCCGGATGCAGGCGAGGACCGCGCGGACGACGAGCATCCCCGCAAGCCCAGAAATTGAGCGCTCGTACGCTGGCCACAGGAGGCCCGGAAGGGCATCATTGGGCCCCGAATGAGGCTCCGGATCGTCAGCTAAGCCCGCATGTATACAAGCTTTTTCGGCCTGCAGGAAAAGCCTTTCGCGATCACACCGGATCCGCGGTATCTCTATCTGAGCGAACGGCATGCGGAGGCGCTTGCGCACCTGCTGTACGGCATCAACGAGGCGGGCGGCTTCATCCAGCTCACGGGCGAGGTGGGCACGGGCAAGACGACGATCATCCGCAGTCTCCTGGAGCAGCTCCCGGCACACGCCGACGTCGCGCTGATCCTTAACCCGCGGGTCACACCCGCCGAATTCCTGCTCACCATCTGCGAGGAGCTGCGTATCCCGGTGCCCGAACCCGGCCGCGGCAGCGTCAAGCTCCTGATGGACCTGATCGGCCGCCGACTCCTCGACACCCACGCGCGCGGACGGCGCGTGGTGCTGATCGTCGACGAGGCGCAGAACCTGAGTGCGCACACCCTCGAGCAGGTTCGGCTGCTCACCAATCTCGAGACGGCGACGACCAAGCTGTTGCAGATCATCCTGATCGGTCAGCCCGAGCTGCGGGACCTCCTCGCACGGCCGGAACTGCGCCAGCTCGCGCAGCGCATCACCGCCCGGTATCACCTCAACCCACTGTCCTCGGAGGAAACCGCGGGCTACGTCAAGCACCGCATGCGCGTCGCCGGTGCCACCGCGGAGGCGTTCACACCGGCATCGCTCGCGGAGGTTCACCGGCTCTCGGGCGGCGTGCCGCGAATCATCAACGTGATCTGCGATCGCGCGCTGCTCGGTGCATTCACGCACGAGGACCACCGCGTGGGCGGCAAGCTGGTGCGCGACGCCGCGACGCAGGTCTACGGCCGGCCGATGCCCGCGCCCTGGCTGCGCTGGGCGATCATTGGCTCAATCGCGGCGGCACTTGTGCTTGTGGCCGCAGGCCTCTGGTCGCTGCTCGCGAGTCGCCCGCCGGCTTCGACCGACGCAACGGCCGCCGACGTGGCTCCGGTCGCTTCGAACCAGATCGCTCGGGCGGAGACCACGCAGGCACCGCCGCCAGCGCCGCCGTCCTTCGACGAGGTACTTGCCCGACACGGCAACGACACCACCACCGAGGCTGCGCTCGGCAAGCTGTTTGCGTCCTGGGGCGCAACCTACGATCCGAGCGGCGGCCGCGGCTGTGACCAGGCAGCGCACCAAGGGCTCGAATGCCTGTTCCAGAAGGGCTCGTGGGCTCAGCTTCGAACCCTCAACCGCCCGGCGATACTCACGCTCACCGACGACATCGGTCGCACCCACCAGGTGCTCCTCACCAGCCTCGGTGAGGAGACCGCCACCATCGACCTGGGCGGAGAATCGCGCAGCGTGTCCATCGCAGGGGTCTCGCGCTATTGGTTCGGCGATTTCCTGCTCCTGTGGCGTCCGCCGCTCGCCGTCGCGAAGGCGCTCGCGCCTGGCATGCGCGGGGCCGACGTGCGTTGGCTGCGGGAGAACCTGCGCGTCGCGCAGGGCCTGCCGGCCGCGCCCGCCGGCAGTGATTTCTACGACGAGGACCTCGCGCGCCTGGTGCAGGATTTCCAGCGCCAGCACCGGCTCAACATCGACGGCGTCGCCGGTGTACAGACACAGATCGTGCTCGACACGGTGGTGAACGCGACCGGCTCGCCGACCATCGTGGCGCAGATTTCGGGAGGCTGAGGATGTCGTTCATTCTGGACGCGCTGCGCAAGTCCGAGCACGAACGCCAGCGCCAGGGCGGGCCGGGACTGGCCGAAGTCGCGGTTGCCGCTCCGAAGACGAAGACCAGCGTCTGGGCCACGGCGGCCGTGGCGCTGCTGGTCGCGAATCTGATCGCGGTCGGCGTGCTGATGCTGCGCCGCGGACGCGCGCCGGATGCCGCTGATGCTGCGAGCATCGCCACCCCATCGCCGACCGCCTCGCAGTCGCCTGCCGCACGCACTAACACTCCAGCCCCGAGTGCAGCCGCGGAAACCGCGACGGTGACTACACCGGTGCCCACCACATCAGCGCCGCTCGAGCGCGAGCCGGCCGGGAATCTGCCGCCGATGCTGCAACCCGCCGATGCGACCGCGCCGGGCGCCGGCATGCGCAATCCGCTCGAAGACGAGATGGCCGGCGGAACGATACCCGCGGACCCCGTGCTCGCCGAGCGCGGTGCTTCCGTACCCGTCGGGCCGCCGGCGGTGACCGAGTACGGCACGCGCCCGGGCTCGGTGACCTACGAGGCGCTGCCCGGGAGCGGCGCGACGGCTGCCGAGGCGGGCTCCAATCTGCCTACGATCGACGACGTCGCGCTGCAGGGCGGGGTGCCGGAGATGCACATCGATCTGCACGTGTACTCGGCCAATCCGCAGGAACGGTTCGTCTTCATCAATAAACGCAAATACGGCGAGGGCGAGACGCTCCAGGAAGGACCGCGCGTCGATCAGATCACTCGCGACGGGGTGGTATTGAGCCATCATGGGCGGCGATTCATCCTGCCGCGCCAGTAGGGCCAAGGCACGCGCGACCCAACAGACTTGTCCGCCGCTGCCATCGCCGCCGAGAGCCTCGACGGCCTGCGCCTGAACCGCGCGCTCAGGGCCGGCATCGTGCGGCTGCTCTCGCGGCAGGAGCATCTGAACAAGATCAACGTATTTCCGGTCCCTGACGGCGACACCGGCACCAATCTCGCGATCACGATGGGCGCGGTGCTCGGTATCCTGCAGCGGGCGCCGGATGCGCATGCCGGCAACACGCTCACCCGGGTCGCGGACGCCGCGCTCGACAACGCACGCGGCAACTCGGGCGCGATCCTCGCGCAGTTCCTGCTCGGGCTCGGCGACAAGCTAGGACACCTTGCGCGATTGAACCCGCTCGATCTGGCCGAAGGTGCGCTCGGTGGCGTAGCTTACGCGCGCGAAAGTCTGTCGGAGCCGCGCGAGGGCACGATTCTCTCGGTACTGACCGATTTCGCGCAGGCAGCGCATGCCGCCGCAGCGGGCGCAACCGAGTTCCGACCGGTGCTCGACTGCGCCATGCGAGCGGCGCAGGCCTCCCTCGCTCGCACTACCGAGCAGCTCGAGGCGCTGCGTAGGGCCAACGTGGTCGACGCGGGCGCGCTGGGTTTCGTCGAGCTCGCGAGCGGTCTCGCCGACTACATCGCGAGTGGCAGCGACGCCGAGCCCGATCCCGGCAATGCCGGCGTGATCGATGCCAGCAGCGTCGCGACCGCCGGCAGCGAGGTGGATCTCGAGTACCGCTGGTGCACCGAGTGCGTGGTGAGCGGAGAGAACGTCGACCGCCGCCGGCTGCGCGAAGCGCTTTCCACCCACGGCGCCAGCCTGGTCGTCGCCGGGCTCGCGCACAAGGCGCGAGTACATATCCACGCCAACGATCCCGCCGAGGTGTTCAGGGTCGCCCGGCAGTTTGGCCACGTTTCGGGCGAGAAGGCTGACGACATGCACCGCCAGCAACGCGCGGCGCACGCGAAGAACCGGCGTGTCGCGATCGTCACCGATTCTGCCGCCGACATCCCCGAGGACGAGATGGACCGGCTCGACATCCACATGGTGCCGACGCGGGTTCACTTCGGTGACCGGAGCTATCTCGACAAGGTCGGCATCACCGCCGAGGAGTTCTTCAACGAGATCGAGCGCGGCGCGCATCACCCGAAGACGTCGCAGCCTCCGCCGGGCGATTTCCGGCGGCGCTTCGAGTTCCTCGCGTCGCACTATGACTCGGTCCTGTCGATCAACCTCACGCGCCGGGTCAGCGGCACTCTCGCGGCGGCTGAATCCGCGGCGGCGCGCACTAGCACCCACGGCGAGGTGCAGATCATCGACAGCCTGAACGCCTCGGCGGGTCAGGGGCTGGTCGTCCTTCACGCGGCTGAGGTTGCAGAGACAGGCGCGGGGCTGACCGAGGTTGCGGCGGCCGCACGCACCATCCTGCACGCCACCTACACGTTCGGGCTGATGGGATCGCTCGAGTACGCGGTTCGCGGCGGGCGCGTCCCGCGCTGGGTCAAGCGCGTCGCGGACGCACTTCGCCTGATGCCGGTACTCGGCAACGACGCATTGGGCCGCATCCGGCCGGTGGGCGTTCTCTTGGGCAGGCGCAACCTGCGCGAGAAGTTCGCGCGTTTCGTCGAACGCCGCATGGCCGATGACCGGAGCTATCGGATTCTCATCGGACATGCGAACCGCGAAGCCGACGGCGACTGGCTGCTCGAGCGGCTGCGCGGCGACAATGTCGGCTGGGGCCGCGTCGTGCCGCTTGGCAGCGCACTCGGCGCGCACGGCGGACCCGGTATGCTCGTAGTCGGCCTGCAGGAATACGTGCCGCCGCCATGAAAATAGAAACGCTCGCCATCCACGCCGGCCGCGCGCCGGACCCCGCCACCGGCGCTTTGCGCGCGCCGATCCACCTGTCGACCACCTTTGAGCGCGCCGCGGACGGCAGTTATCCGCACGGTTACAGCTATACACGCGCCGGCAATCCGAATCGCGCATCGCTGGAGACGGCGGTTGCAGCGCTCGAAGGCGGCGTCGCGGCGGTGGCTTATGCGTCGGGCAGCGCAGCCACGCTCGCCGCGTTCTCGCTTGCAACCCCCGGCGGGCGGATCGTGAGCTCGGCTGACGCCTATCACGGTTCGCTGCGGCAACTCCGCGAGCTGCTGCCGCGCTGGGGCGTGTCGGTGGAATTCGTCGACACGACGGATCTGGACGCCGTGCGTGCGGCGCTGGGTTCCCCAGCGAGCCTGCTCTGGGTCGAGACACCCTCCAATCCGCTCCTCAAGGTTAGCGACATCGCGGCGCTTGCCGAGCTCGCGCATGCCGCCGGCGCCCTGCTCGCCTGCGACAACACGTTCGCGACGCCGGTGCTGCAGCGGCCGCTCGAGCTCGGCGCAGACCTGGTCATGCACAGCAGCACGAAGTACCTCGGCGGCCACAGCGACGTTCTCGGCGGCGTTCTCGTGCTCCGCGATGCCGACCCGCTTCCGCGTCTGCAGGAATTCCAAGCCTGCGGCGGCGGCGTTCCGTCTCCCTTCGACTGCTGGCTGGTGCTCCGGAGTCTCGCGACGCTGCCGCTGCGGGTGCGCGCTCAGGCCGCAGACGCGAACGCCATCGCCACCTTCCTGGCGACGCATCCGCAGGTTGAGCACGTGCACTATCCCGGGCTGGCAGGCCATCCGGGACACATGCTGGCAAGCCGCCAGATGCGCGGCGGTTACGGAGCCGTCGTGTCGTTCACGGTGGCGGGCGGCGCGGTGCAGGCGCTCGACGTCGTCGCGCGCGCGAGGGTCTTCACCCGGGCAACGAGCCTCGGCGGGCTCGAGAGCCTGATCGAGCACCGCGCGTCGATTGAGGGACCCGAGAGCACGACCCCATCCAACCTCATCCGGCTGTCGGTGGGACTCGAGCATGTCGACGACCTCACCGCGGACCTCGATCAGGCGCTGCGACGCTGACCGCGCCGCCGGTGCGCGCCGCGTAATCGGTGCGCGATCAACCTTCCATCAGGAACGTTATCTTGAGGCGCACGCGGTATTCGGTGATCTTGCCGCCCTTCACGTACACCTCCTGATCTGCGACCCAGGCGGTCTGCAGGCCGCGCAGCGTCTTGGAAGCGCGCTTGACGCCCGACTCGATGGCGTCGTCAAAGCTCTTCTTCGAAGATGAGGTGATCTCGCTGATCTTGGCGACTGACATGTTGTTGCTCCTTTTCCCGTACCGGCCGCAGTATCTTCCGCAGCCGCTGCATCCTACCGGACCAGGTGCCGGGTCCGCAGTTCGCTCTCCGCACCGCAGCCGGCCGCGTCGCGAGGCGACCGTGCACATGGCTTTTCTTCACAATCGCGCGCGCGAACCGTGCGATTGTGCTTGCGTTGCGCATCGCGTATTCGTATTGTTAACTCGACCTGTACACGCGGGTCCCACATGGCGAGAGACCTCGAACGCCTGCCGCTCAACGCACTCAAGGTCTTCGAGGCCGTCGCCACCCATCTGAGCTTTACCGCTGCCGCTAACGAGCTCGGCGTCACGACCGCCGCGGTGAGCGCACAGGTCAAGTCGCTCGAGAGCGAGATCGGCGTGGCGCTCTTCCGCCGCCATACGCGCGCGGTGGCGCTGACGCAGGACGGCGCAGAGCTTCTGCCCGGTGTGCGCCGCGGTCTCGACGAGCTACGTCGCGCTGTAGATCGCATCCGCCGCGAGCGCGTAGGCGGGCTCCTGAACCTGAGCGTGCCGAACGAGTTCCTGCAACGCTGGCTGCTGCCGCGGATGTCGGAGTTCACGCGCCGGCACCCCGAGGTTGAAGTGCGGTTCGGCGCCGGGCGGCCGACGCTCGACTTCAGCCGCGACGATTTTCACGTCGCGATCGTCTACGGCTCGGGCAAATGGCCAGGGATACGCACCGAGCGCCTGCTCGATGAATGGGTCTTTCCCGTCGGGAGCCCGGCCCTGCTCGATCGCCTGGGTCCAATCGACACCGTGGCCGACTTCGCCCGCTACCCCTTGATACACAGCCAGTCGGAGCCATGGGCGGACTGGCTGCGGCGCGCGGGTGGGGACACGACCCGGGCCGAGCATGCGCCGCAAGCAGAAGATGCCGCGACGACGCTTGCCGCTGTCGAGCAGGGCAAGGGCGTGGGGCTCGCGCGCTGGTCCCTGGTAGCTTCCGACCTCGCGGCCGGGCGGCTTGCGCGCCCGATGCCGCTTGCGGTCCACCAGCACAACGCCTGGTTTCTCGCGGCGCCGCCCGACGCCTTCGCCCTGCCGAAGGTCGTGCGCTTTCGCGCCTGGCTCGCGGAGTGCTGCCAGGCGTTTGCCCCGCCAACTGGCGAGATGCTGCCGGCCGACTGACTCAGCCGGCCACCGGCAGGTGCAGACGGACGCGGACCGGGCGATGATCGGACCCGATGTCCGGACCCACCTCGCTCGGCTCCGAGCACAGCTCGCGCGTGACCAGCACGTGATCGATCCGCATCGCTAGCGGCCAGAAGCCGGCACCCCAGCTCGGCGCCCAGGCGGCGCGCGACCGCGTCTCCCGCAGACCTGATTCTTCGAGCAGTGCGCGGAACACCGGCGAGTACGGCGTCAGGTTGAAGTCGCCGCCGGCGATCCACGGGCCGGGATGCTGCCGGATCTCCTGCGCGAGCCTCGACACTGCAAGATCGCGGCGGCTCATCAGTCCGGGCAGCAAGGGCCAGTGAGTGTGCACGGCTGCCAGCATCAGTGTCTGGCGGCCGACCTGGAGCGACCCGACGAGTGATGGCAGGCCGTCGGCGGCGAGGTCGCGCACGGCCAGGCGATCGGTCGGCCAACGCGACAGCACACCCAGACCGTAGGGGTCCGCGCGGATGAGGAGCCGGCGGTGCGGATAACCGGGGACCGCTTCGAGCGCGGCCGCCCACCCCGGCGTCACTTCCTGCAGCAACACGAGGTCTGCGGGCTCACGCGTGAGCCAATCGATGAACGGTCGCGAGTCCGTGTTGTGGTAATCCAGGTTGGCAGTAACGACCGTGAGCGCACCACCGGTGCAGTGCGCACCCGACGCGAGCGTCTCACGGCCTGAACCGCCCGGCCACAGGTGCACCACCGCGATGAACGTCGCAAACACCGCGAATCCCGGGCGGCGCATCAGCAGGAATGCGATCGCGAGCAGCGCGGCGGCGACGCCGTACTGCGGACGAAAA
>Ga0209382_10004083_pt1 | contig 19757 bp, 17 predicted proteins | sample SoiMetdeltSBSDD5_FD_187599 | JGI IMG/M metagenome (GOLD analysis project Ga0209382, IMG submission 187599) | Bulk soil microbial communities from a Populus tree surrounding site in Tennessee, USA - Soil MetaG P. deltoides SBSDD5 (SPAdes) (version 2) | ecosystem: Environmental > Terrestrial >... | reverse complement strand
GTGAACCCGTTTATGACGCAAATTCTCTACCCGTCACAGCTTGAGGGGCAACTCAAAGCCTTACGCCTGCCCGGTATGGCAAAGGCGTTATCAACCCGCCTCAAACAGGCGGAATCAGGCAAGCTCAGTCACGCTGAGCTGGTGGGGTTGTTGTGCGAAGATGAGGTAAATGCCCGAACCGATACCAAACGGGAGAAGCTTTTCAAAAGCGCGAAGCTCCCATCAAGCAAGGGACTGGAGGATTTTGATTTTACCTTTCAGCCCTCCATCAACAAACGGCAGGCCATTGAGCTGGCAACCTGCCAGTTTTTGGAAAGCGCGACAAATATTCTGTTTATCGGCCCGCCGGGAACCGGCAAAACCCATCTTTCGGTTGCCATTGCCCATCAGGCATTAGGCGCTGGCAAGACGGTGCTTTTCACCACCGTCTGGGACATGATTAACAAACTCCAGCAGAGTAGGGCTGACCTGTCATACCAGCGCAAAATACAGGCGTATCTCAAGCCGGATTTATTGATTTTAGACGAGCTTGGCTACCGCAGCATGGCAGCATCAACCATCGAGGATTTCTACGAGATCGTTTCCAAGCGGTATGAGAAGGGTTCAATCATCATTACCACCAACCGGCCAGTTTCGGAGTGGGACAAGGTCTTTATTGATAAGCGACTGGCAACAGCCATTGTGGATCGATTTATGCACCATCATCGTTTGATTGAGATTACTGGAGAGAGCTGGCGACATAAACATCGGGACTGAGGAAAAACGCACTAAAAAATCTCAGGAATGAGGGAATATCTCAGCGATAATATTTCTTACCGCTACCTGATTTCCCATTGCTGCCCGGAACTCTATTCTACTGCTGGTGGATGATACTTGTCTCCTGTCGATGGACGCTTTAAATGCTACATCATAGCGTTCCCAATCATCCATGGGAAAGGGTTGCCCTCGTTTTAGACCTTGGAGTTTTTCCCAAAAGTCGAGGTCGATCTCTGTTAAATGCTCATAATTGATGCGATCTGTATGTGGATCATATCCTTCTTCTTCCTCTTTCCTACCACCTTCTATCCAAGCGCGTTTTTTCTCTTGCTCACCATCAATCCATTTCTGCACATCGGTACGCAGACGCGCATATCGCATTTCGCTGGTTTCCTGCGAAGAAGGTACGTTTGCTCTTGATGGTCTTTGTCTTTCCATTCAGGAACAGATTATATCATACACGTTATATGTCCAATTTTATTTTATAATTCTGCCGAAAATATGTCCAAAATTATCTTATACTTGACAAGTGGCTTCTGGTGGGCTTTACGGGGCATTTGCAGGAGGAGTTGGGTGACGACCCTGTGACAGCACAAAATTATTTTCCCCGACAGGGGGAGGGAAACGGTACCTGGCACACTGTGACAGCCTCTTTCCATTCAGGCCGACACTTCAGAGTCCCAAGACATCCTTCAGCTCGCGCAGTCCGCCTTTGTGGCTTCTGAGGTAGACGGTGAGCTTATCATCCTCATCAGTGTAACGAAGCCGGTAGTCCGGCAGGTGGTTGGAGGCGGCAAGCTTTTTTATAGCACTGCGGAATTTTTTCAGCGGGGCTCCTGACCCGCTTTTTTTATGCAGCAGCGGCAGATGTATCGACCAGACCGGCTGATGGCCGCAGTGTTTGCGGCAGAGTTCATAGACACGCCGTTCAATACCCCCGTCCAGGCGGAAGTAGTCACGATGCAGTGTCAGTACCTCCATGCTCGTTATAGCGCGGTAGAGCCAGTCAGAGAGCTTCACCTCAACCCGCACCATGCGGCTGTCTACCGGGGACTTCTCAATGATTTTCCACCACTCAAGGAGACCAAATCCATTATGGACACGAACACCCCCGGTCACAATATTCGTGGTGATGCGCACCCCGGAGAGCCGCCTCCAGCGCTTTCGCAATAATTCATAGCCATGCTTGCTTGTGTCACGATTGGTTGAGACGAGAAGATCATAGGCAATAAACCAGATAATCTGCTGCGGTTCGCGGCCTTGCTTCATCCCTTCGATCAGCTGCGAGCAGCAGTAGATGAGGACGTCCTTATCCCAAATGGTGGGCAGCCCCAAAACGCTTGGTGTAATTGTGATAGAGTTCCCGTTATGTTCGTAGCGCCTGATTGTGGTATTGGGAATTTTCGCAAGGGAGAACATGGGATGTTCCATGCTCGCCTGGTCATCCTTGAGAGTCCACGTCGTGAGATCAGCGATGAAAAAATCAAGGTTAGGATGACGCTGTTTTTGAAGCATGAGCCTCCTTTACTTCGTGATTTCAGGGACCGATTTAACTGTAAGTGATTACCAAACAACCCGCACCAAACCCGTAACCACCCCTGAGTTTTCCACAAGAGGGGGGTTCTTTCGTGATTTCAGGGACCAATTCTAGCAAAATCTTCGTGATTTCAGGGACCGCTCTTTCGTGATTTCAAGGACCGAGGTTGCAGATTGGGCATTGATTTTATTAGCTTTCCGGCTCTTTTTTGCAGCATAACACGCGCGCGCGTTATTAACCGAGATATCTTTAACCGACACGGGGACAAAATCCGAAGAACCGGAGTCCTTTCCGGCCTCTTTCGGAGGGAGTGTAGTTCCGAGCCTGTCGCTGTCAAGACCAAGCCCTTTGGGTTGCTTCGCAAGCCTTGACAGCGACAGGCTCTCCACACCAAGGAATCCTGTCGAGGCCGGAAAAATGCCTGAGGAAAGGCATAGGTTTTGGAAAGGGGAACGGCAGCACTCCCGCTGGTCGTGACATTGCTCAAAAACTGGCACCCGTGACCGGGCTCACCTGCGGAGAGCGTTACCCCGGTTTTTCCAGACCTGACTCCCAAAAGGATTGTAATTGCGAAGGAGCGCAACCTAGGGTATAGTCGCTCCAACATGTAGCTATGTGTGGGGTACGCCTCAGCTATACTTTCTTGCAAGAAATGGCAGCTGAGGCGTTTCTCATTTCTGCCGATTTTCCGCCGTTGGCGCCGGCGCGCCGCACGCACAATTTCATTTCCTTTTCACCGTTTCCCTGGCATATTGCCGCCGCAGGATGAGTCCTTCCATTCCTCATCCTGCTTACTCCGCAAGATTCTCTGATCGAAGTTGTTGCCCGGCAACACCTTATCGCCTGTCAGGGTCTTCAACCCTGTGAAGACCTGTTTGAAGGGCAATTACAGAGGCAATTGAAGGGGGTGCGCATGGACTCGGCTACTGCACAAGTGTTCAAGGCAATGCTTCAGATCGGTATGCTCTTTGTACACGGGGTATGTCCAGAGTTCGTGTAAAAAATTACACACGTTACTGTAAGCAGGAAACGTCCTCGCTATGACCTACTGCCATCAAATGCTGCTCACATGCGGTGGGCGGTCGCATCAGCGATGATTGGGGTTATAATCTGAGTTCTCTTTGATGTTCGCGAATGTGGTTCCGAGGCGCTGGCAACGAACCGGTCTGACCATTCGGCTGGAAGCCCTTACGTGCATAGAGCGCAATGGCTTGCTGGTTATAGTCCCCTACGTCCAATAAGAGACGACTTGCCCCGCTGGAGCGTGCACACTCGATAACGGCATCAATAAGCGCATTCCCCACACCTTGGCCCCTGGCTTCTGGCGTCACCCACATCGAAATCAACCATGCGGTGTCATGATGGTGTTCATCGCTCGCGCAACGCACAAGGCCCAGGTCCTTACCGTCGTGTACCGCAACGAATGTAGCGATTTCCTGGAGTTGTTTTGACCACTCTGCAAGCGGATGGGCAGCGACTTCCGCATAGGTACTGCCAAACGCATCAGGCGTATCGGCCAGAGCACGAAGCCGGATATGGCGCAGACGTCGCGCCTCATCAATGGAGAGACGCTGAATTTCCATCGTGATCTCGTGTGATGCTATGGTGCTTCGCCAAACCCTTCATCCCACATCATCCCGCACTATCAAGCGTTGCCAGCGCATGGCCCATGACACCCAGATACAAGAGAGCGGATCAATATCTCTCCGTCAGACGGTCCGCGTTTCTCGTGCCAATGCATCATAAAGCGTGCTGCGTTTCACGCCAAAGGTGCGGCAAACAGCCGCTTTGCTCACGCCGTTTTGCATCGCGTCCTGAATCGCCTCCATCGTCTCTTCACTGATGGCATACGGCCGTCCGCCCCACTTGCCCCGTTTCTTTGCCGCTTCAAGTCCGGCCATGATGCGTTCTTTGGTAAGCGCCCGCTCGTATTGAGCCAGTGCGCCGAACACACTGAAGAGAAACTCGCCGTGCGGGGTGGTGGTATCCATCTGTTCGGTGAGCGAGCGAAAGGCCACCCCGCGTAACTGCAGAGCGGTGACGATGGCGAGCAGGTGAGACAGGGAACGACCTAGCCGGTCGAGCTTCCACACCACCAGGCAATCACCTGACCGGACATATTCAAGGGCCTGCGCAAGCCCAGGTCGGTCGTCTCGCGCACCACTGGCCTTGTCCTCGAACAGGTGCCGTTCATCCACACCCACTTGGATCAAGGCATCGCGTTGCAAGTCCGTCGTTTGACGATTGCTGTCACTCGATACCCGCATATAGCCCACGAGCATATCCGAAAAACTCCATCCTCATAATTTCTGTATAGACCATCGATCCGACAGTGTTTTCCGTATGGAAATTGGCAGAGTTTTGGGGCAAAGTAAAGCGTCAACGGCAGGGTGTCGGCAATCAACCCTTTTTCGGACACCTGAGAGAGAAGGCTGCCAGATGGCCTCGATCGAACGGACCGCCTATCCTCGATTCACATCCGTACTGACCGCTCATGAACTCGAGGAGCTTTACTGTCCAACAGAAGAAGACCTCGCATTCGTTTATAAACGGGCTGAGAACCCGGCTCAACAATTAACCTTGTTGGCGCGACTCAAATGCCATCAGCACTTGGGGTATTTGCCAACTGTAGATGAGATACCTAACTCGATTCGCATCTATCTCTGTCAACAACTCCGCTTGCCAGCTCATACCGATTGGGTCCCGGAGACCCAGGTGAGCCGCCACCGTCATCGCCTCTCGATTCGGGCCTATTTGAAGGTCTCGTCTTATTCGTATGGCGGCGAACGTGTGATCACTCATACAATCGAACAGGCGGCCTACACGATGAGCGATCCCGCCGACCTTATCAATGTGGCTATTGAGCGTCTCGTTGAGCAACGTTTTGAACTGCCGGCGTTTAGTACCTTGGACCGTCTCGTCGGTCGCGTGCGTCACCAGGTGCATCAGCATCTTTACGATCAGCTCACCCAGGGGCTTTCGCTGGCCGACATTGGGCGGCTTGAAGCCCTTTTGGATGTCCGTAATGGCCGTACCGAATTCAGCCGGATGAAAGCCACACCACGCGGCGCTTCGCTTCAACATATGCGGCAGTGGAGCCATCGCTTGGGCTGGCTCGAATCTATTGTGGAGACCGGTCCACTCTTAGCCGGTATCGCCAGGACGAAAGTGCAACAGTTCGCTGCTGAAGCCATGGCGTTGGACGTGTTAGACATGAGGCGTATCCAGCGAGCACCCCGGCGCCGAGCCTTGCTCGTTTGTATGCTGCATCAGGCTCAAGTGCACACGCGGGATCAACTCACCGAGATGCTCCTCAGACGCATGCGCCGTACCCGGACCTTGGCCAAGGAAAAACTCAAAGAACTCCAGGACCAGCACCGTGAACTGGAAGAACATATGCTGGCGGTCTTTGCTGAAGTCATCGATGAGACCATCCTGAACCCTGAAGATAATGTCGCATTGGGTCAAGGCGTGCGAGACATTTTAAAAAATGAGGGCGGTGCTGAAGCCCTCAGGGAACGTTACGAGCAGGTCGCTGCCTACCACAACAATAATTACCGTCCTCTCATGTGGCCAATTTATCGGCCCTACCGAGCAGCGATGTTCCAACTCAGCCGGCTCTTAAAGTTCCAGTCAGCGACCCACGATGAGTCGCTTATTGACGCCTTAGAATACATCCAGAGTTATCAACACACGCGCCGTGATGACCTCCCTTATGTCATTTCTCTCGATTTCGCTAGTGTCCGCTGGCAGGCCCTGATGAAATCGCGTCAGAACCTGGAAACCGTTTTGCATCGTCGACAGCTGGAGGTCTGCGTCTTTCATTATCTGGCCCAGGGCCTGCAAAGCGGCGATGTCTACGTCAAGGGCTCAGACGCCTATGCCGACTATCGCAAACAACTGCTGCCGTGGCCGGAGTGTGTCCCCCGGCTTCCCGCCTATTGCCAGGTTCTGCAGATGCCCGAGACCGCCACCTCCTTTGTGGTTCACCTCCAGCAGCGCCTGAGGGAAGTCACCGAACGGGTTGATTCCTCCTTTCCGGACAACTCGGAACTGACCCTTGATGAAACGGGGACACCTCACCTGAAACGCCTTAAAGCCCAACCGATACCCGAAGCACTCGAAACCCTGGAAGCCCTGTTGAAAGAACGGATGCCCGAGCGGCACTTACTCGATATCCTCAAGAATGTGCAAGATTGGGTCGGCTATACTCGTCACTTCGGCCCGCCTTCAGGGGCCGATCACAAATTGCCAGACCCCATTTCGCGCTATCTGCTGACAGTCTTTGGCTATGCCTGTGAACTCGGGGCGTCGCAAACTGCTCGCCATGCCCCTAACCTCGTGAGTCGTCAAATCCTGCGGCGCATTAACGCTCAGCATATCACCTCGGCCAAGCTTGAAGCGGCTCTACGCGATGTGATTGGCGAGTACACGCGGTTTGAACTCCCGTTTCTGTGGGGCAGCGGGCAGGCCGCAATTGCCGATGGTACGCATATTGAACTGATTGAAAACAACCTGCTGGGGGCGCGCCATGTGCGTTACGGCCATTTTGGAGGCATCGCGTACCACCATATCAGCGATACGTATATTGCCCTGTTCAGCCACTTCATTGCCTGCGGGGTGTGGGAAGCGGTCTACATTCTTGATGGCTTGCTCAGAAACACATCTGCGCTCCAACCCGACACCTTGCATGCCGATACCCACGGCCAATCTGAGCCAGTCTTTGGCCTGGCGGCACTTCTGGGCATTAAACTCATGCCCCGGATGCGGACGTGGAACGATGTGACCTTCTACCGAGTCGATCGCAACACCACCTACCAGCACATCGATCGCTTGTTGACTCAGGTCGTCGATTGGGACCTCATTGAGCGCTATTGGCAGGATATGATGCAGGTGGTCTTATCGATTCAGGCAGGCAAAATACTCCCCTCTATGCTTTTGCAAAGGCTAGGCGTTTATAGTCGAAAGAACAATCTTTACAAAGCTTTTAGCGAAGTGGGCCGGGTGGAGCGAACCATCTTCCTCTTGGAGTACATGTCCGATCCCGCCATGCGCCAGCATATCCGAGCCGAAACCACCAAGGTGGAATCCTATCATACGTTCACGGATTGGCTTGCCTTTGGCGGACCTGTCTTACGTAGTGGGGATCCTGTGGAGCAAGAGAAGCGCATGAAATATCGAGACCTCGTGGCCAATGCGGTGATGCTGCACAATGTGGTGGATATGACCAATGCATTGCATGACCTCCAACGAGACGGGGTTCGTATCACCCCAGAATTAGTGGCTCGTTTCAGTCCATATTTAACGGAACACATCAAGCGCTTTGGTCACTATCTCGTTGATATGAATGCGCCACCTGTGCCTTTTGACATCAAGCCCTTGTTTATGACGCTGACATGAGTTGTCGGATGAAATTTTTTACACGAACTCTGGACAGACCCCATGAAGGTACAAGAGCGAAGTCGGAGTCGAAAGTTGACCTATAGATCTAAGAGGAGTAATATGTCGCTGCAGGTTCCTGGCAGAGCGGGGGCCTGAACAGATATGGCAGAACGACAGCCTAATCACATCCCACATTCGCAGCACGACTCACCAGAGGGTTCACGTGGAATTCCCCCCAGCATAAACGAGCGGGCTAACCCCCCGCCTGATCAGTGCCTTCGCCCACTCAGGTAAGGTAAAGTAGTGCTTTCTTTCTTCAGCGGTAAACACCGGCGGGGATTCGAACGCTGCAATCTCGTCCATAGATAAAATGCTCAGGATCGTCATGGACTATAGTACTGAGCAGGAGACCGTTATTATACTGTTTTCATCATGTGAGGGAAATGGGCCGCTTTTTGGAAGTATTGAAGTGAAGTCGAATTACTTTAGGACAGTTGAGAAAATCCTATACAGGTACAGCCTCATTGGTACATCGTAAAAAGATTCTTCTGCGACAAGAGGAGAAGGTCTGCGGGAAAGAAAAAGTGGGAGGTAGTCTTGTCTTATAGTTGCACGCTCATGTCGCATTTTCCCTGTTTGTTGAGTTTTACCCAGTATTTATTAAATATTTCCCTCTGTGCGCACATCCCGCACCCATTCACATAAGCCATTGAATTTATTGGTCATTTCCTTTAGGGGACATATAGACCTAAAAAATAACGAAAATAGAATCAAGAGGTTCCAAAGGGGTGCGGAATGTGTGTCTGTGGGGTGTTGAGCGGGGCGATTTTTATGATGATGGTGACGGAAAGTATATTTTGTATACACCACATAAAACACTCGCCATCGTAACCTGGTACTACTTCATGCTCTTTTATCCATACTCAGGCGGTTGGACATATATAGCGAATAAAAATGGATACATCAAAAACAGCGACTCATACCCTGCCTGAAGACGCGAAACATCGCCTACCGGCAGTACCCTCGCCTCCGGTTCCCCGGTGGGTTGTGTGGCGTGTACCTGTGGCACGCACATAGCACACAGTTTTGACTTACGCCCTGGAGAGAATCCTGCCAAGAATCCCTTCCGGGGCGTTTGTGTTTTTACCCGCCGCCTTTGTATCCCAGTCACCAATTTCCCGCAAGCATTTTTTGCTTGACCCATCCCGCCACACAGGTGTATACCGCCTGCACCTAAACACGGCCACCGACAGCTCTGACGCGCCGCCCATGCCACTTCCTGCTACCCGAATTTCTGATATGTGTCAGGATGACTCCTGTTACTCATGTGCCATCCTGACCGCCCGACACATCCCGGGATGCTAAGTTGTTGATTTTATTATCGAATTGTGCCGTCAGCCTGCCGGGTCAACCCGACACCCTCCCGACAGGTTGCCCGACACGTTACCCGACAGGGAGAGAGGCTATGTGGTGGTTTCATACGTTTTTCGGAAAGATGTTTTTGTGGCAGGCTGACAGGCTTCTTTCCCTCATTCTCTTCCTCGGTCGTAAAGGCGGTGAAGGCGCGGGGAATGTCTTAACCCGTCCGTCCAAAAGCCAACGAGAAATACAGCGAAATCAGGAAGCCGAGAATAAACGGATGGCCGGATGCAGGGAAGTTGTGATGCAATATCTTGAGGCAGCCGGATATATCGCGCGTGAAGTTATTTCACGCGCGGAACTTGAGAAGCTCATTGATTCCGGAATACACCCGGACAATCTTGCGAGAGAAATTCAACGGCGGATTGACGCTGCGCCGGGCGTTATGCTCGGCCACATGCAACCTCCTAACGGCCACATTGCCTTGAAACTTCCCGACTCCCTCAGGGATCGCCACATGTATATCATCGGCAAATCAGGAAGCGGTAAAACAAACCTCATCCGCCTCATGTCCTTGCAGGATATTCACGAAGGTCATGGAATCGGTATGCTCGCCCCCGAACAGGAATTATTAACAGAGGAAATACTTCCATATATCCCCGATGACAGAATTGATGACGTCGTGTATTTCAACCCTGCCAATAGTCAGAATCCTATACCCTTGAATCCGTTACATCTTGACGCGGATTCAGATATTGATCTTTGTGTCGATGATACTATGACTATTTTTAAGCGGCTAATGGGGGACACCCAGCCGAGAATGGAGGAGATACTCCGACAATCCCTCTACGCGCTAATGGAGCGGCAGGGTTCGACACTTCTTGATGTTGAAAAACTATTATCCCGAACTGATGACAAACTTCGAAGCGAGATCATTCATAAAACACAGGATGAGCAGACGAGGTATTTTTTTGAAAGCACCTATCCGTCATTCCCGAAAGACGCGCATTTACCAATCACGACACGCATAAACCGCCTCATTCGTCCCCGCGCGGTGAGAAGCATTCTTTGTCAGCCGGGAAAATCTTTTAACTTCAGGGAAGCGATGGATGAGGGGAAGATACTTTTATTTAATCTGGCCGATGGTATTTTAGGCGAACAGACCGCGCAGCTTTTAGGACAACTCGTTATCTCAAAATTACAGCTTGCCACCATGAGTAGAATGGATACGCCAGCCGCATTAAGAAGACCCTTTTATCTCTATTTGGACGAATTTCAAACATTCATAGGGGTTGCTGAAAACTCCTATGCCACCATGCTTTCAAGATCGAGGAAATATAAATGCTCGATGATTCTTTCACATCAGCAAACGGGACAACTGACAAGAAATTTACTCGCTGATATTTTCGGCAATGTGACCACCCTTATTAGTTTCAGCGTTGCCTACGCGGACGCGCAGCGTCTATCGCAACAATATATTTGGATGACCAATGGACAAAAGCAGCCTGTTCCGGTCGAAGAATTTGTGAATCAACGTACAGGCGAGGCAATCGGCAAGATCGCTGAGACTGTTTTTACCCTTCGCACACCTCTTGTGCCGAAACAACCGAATCCGCGAATGGTTGATTATATTATCAACCGTTCATCCCAAAACTACGGATTACATTCGTATTCCCACGCCGCGTGGGAAACGAATATTAAGCGGAATATCCCGAAACAGTTACCGGCCAAAGGGGGCGAGGACAGAGCTGAACCAAAGGACATATTCGAATGAACCAAAAACTGACAACACGCGATGTAGCGTTACTCAAGGATGTATACCAGTATCGCTATTTTCAACCTCACAGCTAAGGGGATTGCATTTCCCATCAGAGAAAACCACATGGCGGCGTTTGGTGAAATTAACACGACTTGGCTTCATTAAACCGTTTTCGGTTGTCAGTATTCCTGAATACATATATCACCTCGATAAAAAAGGAGCTGAGGTTGTCGCTTGTGAATTAGAAGCTGAAGTTGAGGATATATGGAATAGACGCACCAATCAGCCCAAGGACTATTTTTTTATCAGGCACTTCTTAGCCATTAATGACTTCTGGATTTTGCTTAAACAAACCTGTCCAAAACACGATATGGAACTTGTTAAATTCGTCCCTGAATATTATGGCGAGAAAACAGAGGAAAAACATGTCAAAAGAGTAATCCGGCTAGATTATACTTTTGGAAAGGGACATACGCCAGACGCAATTTTTTCTCTTCGGAAAAATGGCAAGACTGCCCTCTTCTTTCTCGAAATTGATCGTGGCAGCGAGGTTGTTTCTGACCCTGAGCGGGGCTTATTAAAAGCCGTTGTCTTTTATCTGAATTACTGGACTTCCCAAAAATGGAAGCAACACAGCCCGTTTTTCGGTGATGATTTTAAAACATTTCGTGTGCTTATAATCACAACTTCAAAACAACGGATACATCATTTACGGGAGGCAACAACAGCATATCCATTCCATGATTCCCATGCCAAGCGATTTCTTTGGGCAACAACAGAGCAGGAGGCAACAGAAGATTGGCTGTTTGAGTCAATCTGGCAATCACTTGAATTAAGCGATTCAAGCCTTTACAGGATCGGCTAAAAGGAGGAAAAAATGGCTTCTCTAAGACATGAAGGCGTACTGCAAAGCTGGAACCGGCTTGTTGAAAATGGAGCGGGACACGGCAAAGAGATCCTTGACGCGGTTGAGGAGAAAATTCGAGCATCAAAAATGCCGGATATTCTTTGGAATCAACGCGAGGCCTCAAGTGGTTTTATGGGCGCGAAACGCTGGTTTCTTGTTATCGGGCATCGTAACCTCAACGATTACCGAATGTATATCGGCGCGAGGGATTTTGGATTGCATCTTGACGTTTCATGGTATTTAACCGTGCAGCCAAGCACACTCAAACGCGCATTTTCCAAATATACGATGGGCAATCCCAACGCTATCTCTATGCAGATGGACTTTTTCCGCCAGCAGGATTTATCGGCTTGTGTTGGGTATGCTCATAAATGCGTCATGGAGGAAGTGGAAAAATTGTTGCAACAACTCGGGCAAGACCCGCGAACGCTGAACACCAAGAGCAAGGGGTTTTTAGAGCTGTGGTAGGACGGGATTGTTGGTGGGGTGATGTCACGCATTTTTCTCGGCCTGTTTCACTGTCTCTTTCACTGTTTCCGCAGCTGCCCGTATTGGCGCCGAGAGAATCGCTTCGAGCATTTCGAGAAGAAAGTCAAGCAAGGTCTTTGGCTCCTCTTGCTCTTGTCCTTGCAGCGCGGCTTGTCTGATCGCATTGTCAATCCATGTATAGTCAACACTACCACCGCTTCCCAGGCCACGCTTCGCCTCCTGCACCTGTCCCAAAAGCGTCTTAACACCGGCTTTATCACCAGGATTTATGGTTTGGAGAATCTCTGAAACCTGGGGCGTCCATGCGGGATGTCCGGCAAGTTTCTCAAACGCCTGTTGTTTCTCTTCCGGCCCGACATTCAGCTCGGTCAACTTAGCGCCAACTTCCCCCATGGCAAAGAGCTGTTTCTCTTGCGGCGACAATTCTTTCTCCAGGGTTTTTTTCCGCGCTTCCCCCACGTCCTCTTTGAATTGCTGGAGCTTACGCGCTCCCTCCCGTTGCGCTTCCTCCAGCCTGCCAAGATCAGTATCAAGGGATTGCCGGTAAGGCACATCTGCCGAGAGGTCTTTCCCGAGCGCCTCTTTTGTCAGGGCAATCTCTTCTTTTATCGCCGCCTGTGTGCCAAGCATATCCGCCGCCCATCGCGCCCCATAGGGGTTCGTTGCCGCCCACGCGAACACCTCCTGACGCTCGTTGGGCTCAAAGCGCAACTTCGTCACCGACGAGCCGATCTGCCCCATTGCCATACTGTGTTTTTGTTCTGCTGTCAATTCCGCAACGGGTGGTATGCCGTATGCCTCGCTGAGACTCTTGCGGACCCGGTCAAGGCGCGGCTTTTGTGCCGCCTCTTCCCGATCCATTATTGTTTTGAGGTCCTCCTCTCCTTGCAGCTTGTCAGCACGATAGGCGTTGTATATCCGTTCATCACGGCGCTGCGGGTTCTCAGTGAAGCGTTCTGCCGTTCGCGCCTGCTGTGCTCCTTCCGGTATGTATCCCTCCCGTCTTACTTCTGCCATAGTAGCGTCTATACTACACTAAATATCCTAAGAGTCTTTACAGCAGGGTTACAAAATCATCACAACCTACGGAAGTGGAGGCTGTATATATTAAATGCCTGTTTTTCCTATACAAACGTGAGAGCCCTATAAGAAAATGGCCAATTTTACAGTACGGTGAGTCAACGCTGGCGGGGGGGAATCTGAAGCCACACTAGAGAGGAGAGTTCATCATGTGGATTCTTGGCAGACCCTCACATACAACCTTTCATTCTCTGCTACTGACAGATACATATCGGATATTTTCAATCAACTGAGGATGCAACCGATGGCCAAGGCACCTCAGCCGCAAAAGCCATAGGCAGCTCGCTGGCAACGCTCTACTTGACCTCGCCGTTGGTACTGCTCTTTGAGACGACCTTCATCGGCCTGGCTTGCTCCTGCTCTTTCTCGTCAGGCTGATCCATGGCGCGTTTGAATTCACGCAGCCCTTTGCCCAGTCCTTTGGCAATATCGGGGATTTTCTCTCCACCAAAGAAAAAGACGGCGATAAGTAGAATCAGCATGATCTCTTGCACTCCTAAGCCAAACATACTCCCTCCCTCCTCCAAAGTCTCTTCTCTCCGCTCTCATGCATGTGCATGAACACCACTCTTATAAAACACACATCAGGATTTCCCAGATTCCCCCGGATGGCGGAATAACTCATCAACCCTTTGATTTGGCCAAGGTTATTTTGTGATGGATCAGACGACCAACCATCCATCGTGGGGTCTGACTTTTCCGTATCGTGATTTCAATGAATATGCATGCGGCTTTGCGGATGGTACCCCGTGAAAGTACTTTAACGCTTGGTGTGAGTTGTTAAGATGCCGTCATTGAAAACAAAGGAGTTATCCTCTGCTCGAGACGTGATTCGGTCTGTGTGTCGGTACATCCGCCTGTGCTTTTCAAGGACTTGGCTAATTCACACCAAGCGTTAGAGTGTCTTATTGTGCCTCATGGCCGTTTTTCCCTGTTTGGTGCGTTTTCCCCTCAACCAGTCCCCATGAGGTTCGGTCACTGAACGACCCGCAGAGATGCAACGGCCATTACGGAGAGGCGAGCCTCACGCCTTCAGGTCTGTGATCCGCATAATGGCGACCACGCTCCTCACACCACCGTGTTCTGTAAGTAGAGACTCCACTCGACGTTCAGCTCTCTCAGCCGGCCGATCAGGGTGCGGAGCATATTCGCGTACACGGTCTTCGCTATCCGGTCATGGGCGTGCAGGATCGCCTCGAAGGCGGGTTGGGGGATCCTCAGAAGCTCCCCGGCTTCGGTGGCCACCACGGACGCGGAATGCGGCTGGGGGGCGAGCAGGGAGTATTCCCCGAAACAGTCCCCGGCCCGCAGCGCATTTACCTGGATCTTGGTCATCCGGCGCTCGACGGCCCCGCCCACGAGCTGAGGGACGTACACGCCCAGGGGCAAATCCACTTCGAACTGCCCCGTGAGGATAATATACAGGGCGGCGCCGACCTGGCCTTTGGCGATGACCGTCGCGGTCTTCTCGCACGTGACCCGCTGAGCGGCTTGGGAAAAGATGCTGACTTCTCCGATACGTGATTTCGGTGAGCATTCATGTGTATTTCCCGCCGATAGCCCATGAAAGTGCTTCACACTCAAGGGATTATGAACACGCGCCTAGCATTGTTGGGGAGCAAGGGCGTGTCCACTGGCATTGTGTTACGCCAGCGCGTCCAGCAGTGCCTTTGCCTCTTGCAGATCAGCCGTGTCAAAGCCCTCCGTGAACCAGCCGTAGACCGGTGCCAGCAGCTCACGGGCTGCGGCGCGCTTGCCCTGCTGCTGCCACAGGCGACTGAGGCTCATGGCAGATCGTAACTCGAAGGACTTGGCTTGTTGGTGGCGAGCGATGTCAAGGGCGTGATGGAAGCAACTCTCGGCTTCAGTGGCATTGTCTGAAGCCTGCTGTAACAGGAGTGCACCTTGAAGCCTATAGAGTTCGGCTTCACACCACCGTTCTCCTGTTGTCTCGACATGTGTTAGCGCTTCCGTGAGCGCTGTGAGACCTGCCTCTGGCTGTCCTATGATGCCATATGCCTCTGCGAGGAGCGAGAGAAAATACGGTCGGAGTGTCTCTGTTCCCGTGCCACGAGAGGCTGTCAAGCCTTCGGTAATCTGCGCGATTCCTTCTTTCGCCTGTCCCTGATGTGCCAGTGCCCAGCCGCGTAGCATAGCACCGATTGCCATCCAGTGCGGAAATCCCTGTTCCTGAGCGAGGCGGGTAACGCCGTCAGCGCATTCCTGGGTACAACGTACCTCACGGCGGAACGAATGGAATATAGCAGCAGTACTCAAGGTAAAACTCAGGCTAACGGAGTGCGTACTCTGCTGCGCCAGGATTATCGCTTCCTGGCTCCGTACCAGCCCCTGGTCAGGATAGCCCATGAACCATAGCGCCCGAGCGTCACAAATGTGGCTCAACACGCCAGCATTCTCCCCATAGAGGAACGCAGAGGCACGGTGCTGCTGGGCATCGTAGAGTGCTATGCCCTGGGTAAAGTGCGTGTGCGCAGAGGCTAGCTCTCCCAGGAAGAACAAGGTCGCCCCCAAAGCACGGTGCGCCGCCAAGTGCAGGACAGTGTCCTGAGCTTGTTGCGCCAGTGTCAGGAGCTGCTCGCCCAATGTGTGCGCCGTCTGCAGCTCGGCTCGCGAGTTATAATACTGCCACAGACCGCGCAGCACTGGGAAAAGCTGGTGAGGATCGTCGAGGTGTTGACAGAGATGCCGAGCGCGAGAGTAGGTCTGTTCCACCTCAGGCGCCGCTTGACCTTTGGTGGCATTTAGCGATGCCCCTATGGCGATAAGCAAGTCTACTTCTCGCTGTACGCGCTCAGGTGTCTCCGGTACTATCTTGAGCAACTCCAACCCTGTACGCAGGTGCGCAATCGCTTCTGCATGTGCTGAGCGTTTAGCGGTGCCCTGACCAGCGTGATACCAATAATGCACCGCCTTCTCCGTAAGCCCTGCCTCAGTATAGTGATGAGCGACCAGTTCGGGCTGTGTCTCAGCGGTCTCTGGGAACTGGGTTTCCAAAACTTGGGCAATCCGTTGGTGGTAATGTTGCCGCGTACTTTTTAATAAGGATTCATAGGCGCTATCCCGAATCAGTGCATGTTTGAAAAAATAGTATGCCTGTGGTGGCAACCCTCGTTGGTAGACAATCTCTGCCTCGACCAACCTGCCCAACTCATGCTGTAACATCATCTCGTCCACTTGCGAAACGGCTTGGAGCAGATCATAGGCAAACTGGCGACCAATTATCGCGCCTATTTGTGCAATACCTTTGGCAGTGACCAAGCGGTCAAGGCGTGCCATTAACGAATCCTGCAAAGTGGCTGGAATGGTGAGCGTGGACAAAGCTCCTACAAGCTCGTAGTGCCCATCAGGTGCTTTGAGCTGTCCTGATTCGAGAATGGCTTTCGTCATTTCTTCAACAAACAATGGCACACCATCCGTCTTGGCAATAATCTGCTGAAGCACTTCTGCTGGAAGGGTTTTGCCATCGCTTATGCCTGCAACAATCTGTTCCACTTGGGCATGGGATACCCGATTAACCGGGATCTCCGTGAGATACGAACGGTGGTGCCAGGCAGGTTGGAAATGCGGTCTACAGGTCAGCAGCACAAGCATGGAAGCGGTTGGTGTCTGTTCGATCAGCAGATTCAATAATTCCAGGGTTGTTGGGTCAGTCCAATGCAAGTCTTCCAGGATAAAGAGGACAGGCTGATGTTCAGCAAGTTCCAGAAGGATCGCGACAATGGTTTCCAAGGTCTTCTGCCGTTGACGCTGCGGTGATAAATGGAGCGGAGGGTAACGATCTTCTGGGATAGGCAATGAAAGTAAAGGCGCGAACAGGGGCACCGTTTCCTCTAAAGGCAATCTATACTGACGCAGCGGCTGTTCGAGTTTGCCCAATTTCTCGTCAGGGGTCTCGTCGTGCTGCCATTGGAGGGTACGTTGGAACAGATCCATCAAGGGGTAGAGCGCGGTGTTCTGATAATAGGATAAACTCCGACATTCCCAGCGTGTGTGCGGTTCGTGGACGACGTGGTTCTTCAACGTTTGGACTAACCGGGACTTCCCAATCCCTGGTTCGCCCGATAAGAGCATGACTTGTCCTTGTCCCGCTTTGACTTGCTCCCAACGTTCCAGGAGGAGCGTGACTTCCGATTCGCGACCGACTAGCGGTGTGAGTCCTCTTGGCTCAGCAACATCCAGGCGACTGGTGGCGCCACTCTCACGTAAAATTTGGTACACGGTAATAGGCTCAGCAACCCCTCGCAGTGTCTGTACCCCCAAATCCTGGTACTCGAAATAGCCTTGGATCAAGCGATAGGTCGCTTCACTGACAGCAATCGTATTGGGCGCAGCCAGTCCTTCAATGCGAGAACAAACGTTGGGGACCTCACCCAGTGCCAACTGTTCCTGACGCCCTGCTCCACCCATCTCCCCCACAACGACCAGTCCCGTATGAAGACCCAGACGGAGAGCAAGTTGGATACCTTTGGCGTGTTGCAGAGCTGTATTCAGGTCTCCCATAGCAGCAAGAATTCCCAAGCCTGTGCGTACTGCTCGTTGGGCGTCATCTTCATGGGCGTGGGGATAGCCAAAGTACACGAGGAGTCCATCACCAAGGAGTTGGGCGATGTACCCGTCATAGCGTCGAATCACCTCCGTACAAGCCGATTGATAGGCACGGACGACGTCCCGGTACTCTTCGGGGTCTAACTGTCCCGAGAGTTTGGTGGAGTCCACCAAATCACAAAACATCACGGTCAGTTGCCGTCGTTCCGCGTCGGGGGGAGGTGCCGTAGGGAGAGGTGTGACCTGCAAGAAGGGCGGTTGCTGGGCAGCAGGCTGGCGGAGTCTCTGGCCTAATTGAGTGCTTACTGTCTGTGTGTCACCCGTCCAGACCAGTACAGAGCCTTCGTCGTCCGTGGCAAGTCTTTTGGCTTTGACAATTTCGTCTTTGAGGTCTTCGAGATATTCGTCATCGAGGTTAAAACGTCGTTTCAAGGCGCGATACGAGACACGTTTTTCCCGCTGGAGCAGTTCGAGTACCTGGGCGAGCATCGCATCGAAGGTCATAGGTGACCCTCCGTTCTCTGGGCTTTTCCTCTCTGTGAGCGCTAAGATGCCACAAGATGGCACGGAAGAAAAGGGCGACTGACGATAGAAGAGATCATCTTCAGTCTCAAACACTACTGGTGCTTTGTAAACTCTGAAGTCTTTGAGTTGAAAGCACTTTCATGGGGGGGTAGACGAGCAAGCCGCATGAACACAGGCCGAACTCAGAGATCGGAAGAGTCAGGATAGTGATCTCCTCAGGCGTCAGCCCATGCAATATGGCTGCCCTGGCTAGGGCCTGGATGATTTCGTCTGCACACATGGCGCTGCCCTCCTGCGTAAGTCCATGGCATGTCACCGACCAAGGCCGATGCGTCGCTCGCTCACAACGCTCATTGGTGTAGCACGAGCATAATCCATGCCAGAGACAGGCCACCTGTAGCCTCACGAGGGCACAGACTGCACGCCGGAGGCCTGCGCACACACCGTGTCACCACTCGTGGCTGGACCACCTGTTCCCGGCAGTTTATGGCGTATGGTTTACGTGTTGGGTTTGGGCCTCACGATGCCCCCGACGCTGCTGTTCCAAGCGGATGAGGTGTCCGGTAAGCCTGCCAGCTTCCTGAGGCCTCTGCTTGGGAAGGGCATGCAAAAATCGTCCGTTTTTTGCGACAATACCCTTCTCTCACAACACATTCGGACTGCATTGCAGAGTTTGAGTTATTGACTGGCAGTCACGTCAGGGATATAAGGTCTCTGTCATGGCGCCCTGCGAGTGCTGAGAATGGATATTAGGCAAAACTGCTTGAAAACCCTGCTAATATCATGCTGCCAGCGACTAAATAGGATTCGTGGGTGACCTCTATGGAGACCGACAGCCTACGAACCGCTCTATGAACTCGTGGGCGTATTGCGGAGTATTTCCGCCCGTAAAAAGAAGCTCCCTTCGGTCACCACAGAGCCCGTGTTCTCCGTCACGACCTGGGTGATCCCAGCGTCATCGAGCGGGCCTCTGGCGACAACGCCTCCTCCCAGTGCGGGATGAGGACTCGGGCCGTGGATTCCAGGCGCAGGATCACCCCCACCCCCACCAGACTAAACGCCATGGACAGCAGCAGGACGAGCCAAAACGAGCCCGTGGCGTAGAGCACCAGGCCGGCCAGCCCACTCGCCACGGCGTGCCCGAGCAGGGCACCCATCATCTCAAAGCCATACAGGGTGCCAGTGGGCCCCGTCCCGAAATACTGGCGGTTCACCACCAGGTACGCTGTCATCTCCCCGCCAAAGCCGATGCCGAAGAGGCTGCCAAAGAGGTAAAACGTCCACGCCGCGTGCGCCCACCACAGGACCGGCACCGTGCAGCCCTGGATCACCAAGGCCGCGGCGATGATCGGTTTGCCCCCCCAGCGCTCCGCCACGATGGGCGTGAGGAGGCGACT
>Ga0209382_10004082_pt1 | contig 19764 bp, 14 predicted proteins | sample SoiMetdeltSBSDD5_FD_187599 | JGI IMG/M metagenome (GOLD analysis project Ga0209382, IMG submission 187599) | Bulk soil microbial communities from a Populus tree surrounding site in Tennessee, USA - Soil MetaG P. deltoides SBSDD5 (SPAdes) (version 2) | ecosystem: Environmental > Terrestrial >... | reverse complement strand
AAGCGGCGTTGAAGGTTTTCGAGAGACTCGGTGCAAGTCTGGTTGAGGTTGATCTGCAGACCGCGACAATGCAGCGTGGAATCTGGAGTCAGATCGCATCGCCCGAAGCATTTTCATTCCATGAGGTATATCTGCAAACGCGCGGCCAGGACTACGGCGCGGATGTGCGTGGCCGGTTCGAAGTGGGCCGGTTGTTGCTGTCGGTGGACTATGTGCGCGCCCAGCGGGCGCGGACCGTGATGAAGAATGAATGCCGTGATGCGCTAAAGCGAGCGGATGTGATCATCACGCCGACGCTTCCCGTGCCACCCCCGCGGATCGACCAGTCGACGGTACAGCGCGGCTCGGGCCAAGAGCCAGTCGGAGTGGCGCTGACGCGATTCACACGGCATTTCAACATTACAGGCTCACCGTGCGTTTCAATTCCTTGCGGATTCACAAAGGAAGGAATGCCGATCGGCATGCAGATCGTCGGCGCGCCGTTTGATGAAGCCACGGTGTTACGTGCTGCTCACGCATACGAACAGGACGCCAAGTGGTTCCAACGCCGTCCGACCGTGTGAGCGGGGCAAACCGCAGAGACGCAGAGGATGAGTAAAAGAAAAAGGGATCTGACCAATTCCTAATTCTTAATTCCTAAATCCTATCCGAGGAGACCCGCACGATTGAACGTTCTTCTCGGATAGGACTTAGGAATTAAGAATTAGGAATTGGTCAGATCCCTTTTTCTTTTACTCATCCTCTGCGTCTCTGCGGTTTGTCCGCTCGTACTCTACTTACCGAAATACTCTTTGCGGGCGCGGACCAGGTAACGCGGGTTTTTCGTCTTAATCGAGATGCGATGCCACTTCCCGTCCTGCAGTGCGTGCGTCGGGTAATAACCGATGCTGTACTGATTGCGAAGTTCCGACGCGATCTCGTCGAGAATCTGTTCCACCTGATTCCCCCGTCCATCCGTCCAGGTTCCGGAAAGCAGCCAGGCTTTCGCACCGCTGGCATCAGCGAAACCGCGCAACACTTCCATATCCACGCTGTCGCGATTGATGGATGCGTTCGGACGCTGTTGTGGCCTTTGCATTTCGAGTGCGTATGGTCTTCGGCCGGGAATCGGAATCGGGAAAGGAAGACCGTTTGGAAACGGTATTCCGATCCCGCCACCACCGCCGCCTCGAGTTGGCGGGTTCCGCCGGCCGCTGGGGCCAGGCATCGTTGGAGGCGTGGTCTGCGGATAGTCTTCGCTCATCGTGTAAGCCGCCGGCGAAATTCCGACGCAATAAACAAGAATTTCGGATTCGCGCACGGCGAGCAGAGCTTCGTCGTAGGTGAGACGGCTCGAGGTGTCTTCGCCATCGGTAATCAAAAGTATCGCCTTCTTGTCGTGCGCGCCGCTCTTGACCTTCACGAGACTTTCTTCGAGCGCATCGTAAAGCGCGGTGCCGCCGCCAATGGTAGCGCGGCGCAGCGCGTCGGCAAGCCTCTCGCGGTCGGCTGTGAAGTCCTGCCGCAGCATCGGACGATCCGAAAAAGTCATGAGAAAGATGTCGTCGTCCTCATGAATGGTTCGGATGAATCGCTCGACGGCGCTTTTGGCCGTACTGATTTTGCGTTCCATGCTTCCGGAGGTATCGAGCGTCACGCCGACGCTGACAGGGAGATCGTTGGATTGCGTGAGGTGGGAGATGGTTTGGGTTTGACCGTCCTCCTGAATGATGAAGTCGTCTTTGGTCAGTCCTTCGACATACCGGCCTTTCTCGTCTGTCACCGTTGCGACGACATTGATGAGAGCTACGTCGACCTTCAATTGCGCATACAGGACAGAACTCAACAAACCCGCTCCGGCCAGAGCGACAGTTAATCGCCGCATAAATGCCTCCAGGGGGACGAGACTGGAGCATTTTGACGCAGGACTAGCCAAGACGGAAGCGTGTTCGTATGATCTTTGCCGTGTTTAAGAAGGTTTTAGTCGCAAATCGGGGAGAAATTGCGGTCCGCGTTATTCGGGCGTGCCGCGAAGTTGGTATTTCTACGGTGGCCGTGTATTCCGATGTCGATCGTGGCGCACTGCACACGCGCATGGCGGACGAGGCGTTTCACATCGGACCCGCGCCGTCACGCGAGAGCTACCTGGTCATTGACAAGATTATCGATGTAGCGCGACGCGCGAAAGCTCAGGCAATCCATCCGGGATACGGCTTTCTTGCTGAAAATGCGGGGTTTGCAAAGGCTTGCGCGGATGCCGGAATCACTTTTATCGGCCCCTCCGCGGCGTCGATCAGCCTCATGGGATCGAAGGTCGAATCGCGGCGCGCGGCCGCGCAATACGGCGTGCCGATGGTGCCGGGAACGCTCGATCCCGTGGAATCTGAAGCCGAGGCCCGACGGATCGCGGAGTCCGTCGGTTTTCCAATTATGCTGAAGGCGTCGGCCGGAGGCGGCGGAAAGGGACTGCGCCTGGTCCGCGGCGCGGACGAACTTGAAAGCGCGTTCCGCAACACGCGCTCGGAAGCCCTCGCGGCCTTCGGTGATTCCGCGGTCTACATCGAAAAGTTCGTCGAACAACCTCGCCACGTCGAGATTCAGGTGCTCGCCGACCATCACGGAAATGCCGTCTATCTCGGCGAAAGAGAATGCACGATCCAGCGCCGGCACCAGAAGGTCATCGAAGAGTGTCCATCGCCGATCATGACCCCCGACCTGCGTCGCAGGATGGGCGAGGCCGCATTGAAGGTGGTTCGGGCTGCGCAGTATTACAACGCCGGTACCGTCGAGTTCCTCGTCGATAAAAACCTGCAGTTTTACTTCATGGAAATGAACACTCGGCTACAAGTCGAGCATCCCGTCACTGAGATGGTCACTGGCCTCGACCTGGTCAAACTGCAGTTGCAGGTGGCCCGCGGCGAAAAGCTGACCCTGCGGCAGGAAGATGTGGTCATGCGCGGCGCAGCACTCGAATGCCGCGTCTATGCCGAGGACCCCGAAAACAATTTCTTTCCTTCACCCGGAAAGATCACGCAGCTGCAAACGCCGGCCGGTCCTGGCATTCGCGACGACAGCGGCGTGTATGAAGGTTGGACTGTTCCGATTGAATACGATCCGCTGATCTCGAAGCTCGTAGCATGGGGCGCGAACCGCGACGAAGCGATCGGCCGTATGAAACGTGCGCTTCAGGAGTATTACGTAGGCGGGATCAAAACGAACATCAGCTTCTTTCTCGAGATTCTCGAGGATTCGAATTTCAAGCAAGGATTCTTCGACACCGGTTTTCTCGATCGGTGGTTCGCGAACCGAAACGGTTCACAACCGATTCCCGAAGTGCATCACGACCTGGCTGTGCTTGCGGCCGCACTTCAATATTCCAGCCGAACCATTCCAGGCGGAGCTTCGAACAGCACGCCCTCGAATCCGTGGAAAACCGCGGGCCGCTTAGGCGGATTGAGGCGGCGATGAAGTACACCGCGGTTGTCGCCGGCAAATCCATCGAGATTGAGTTCGAAGCGAAGAACGGCACGATCGAAGCCCGAATCGGCGATCGTCGATATACGCTCGAATCGAGCAATGTCGAGCCGGGCGTCTATTGGTTCAATCTGCAAAACCAATCGATCGAAGTGCGCGTGACGTCGGCGGGTGAAACCTTCACAGTTTCTATTGCCGGCCAAAGTCTGCCGGTCGAAATTGTGGACGCGCGCAGCGCTTTGAAGAAAGCCGCGCAGCGCGGCCACGAAGGCATGGTAGAAGTGCGTGCCCCCATGCCGGGAAAGGTCGTGCGGCTCCTCGTAGCCGACGGAGCCGAAGTGAACGCCAATCAGGGATTGCTTGTAATGGAAGCAATGAAGATGCAGAACGAGATCAAGTCACCGAAGAAAGGCGTTGTGCGAAAGTTGAGTGTTTCAGAGGGCGTGGCGGTAAATTCGGGCGATTTGCTGGCTTCGATCGAGTAATCCTACGAAATTGGGGTCAGACGTATCTGGCACCTATTTTTCAAATTATCGAGCTTATGAAAAATAGGTGCCAGATACGTCTGACCCCAATTTCCCTACTACTGCGGTTTGCCCGCGCTTTCGAGAATCCGTTGGGCCAGATAGTTGGTGATCTGCGCGCCGTTCTGCAGATTGGCGGAGAACGCGTTTTTGTACAGTGTGTCTTTCCGGTTGAAGATCACCTGTCGCACCTGGGCCTGCACGCGCGGATCGGACAACTCTTTTTGGCCGCCAGGATCCTTCTCCAACAGCTTCAGGATGTGAAATCCGAACTGAGTTTCGATGATCTGCGGAAACGTTTCGCCGACCTTCATACGCTTGACGGCGGCAGCTAATCCCGGAGCGGTATTGCCGATCGTGTCGATGGACTGAAAGTTCAAATCACCGCCGCCGGGTGCGGTAGACGGGTCTTCCGAAAAACCGCGAGCGAGCGTCGCAAAATCCTGGCCGGTCTGCACTTCGCGGAGCAGTCGGGCTGCCTTGGCGCGCGCTTCTTCAGGCGTTTTCGCGTCGTCCTTATTCCCGTTGTTGAGTTCGGGAACAACATCGGGCGTCACGAGAATGTGCGCAATGTGGAAGCCTTCGGGCAGATTGAAGTTTTCTTTGTTCTTGTCGAAGAACGCCTTGATCTCAGCCTCGGACACCGAAATCTTGGAGGTGATTTCCTTATTCACGAGCTTCTCGATGGTCAGCCGCTTCCGCATTTCCGCTTTGACGTCATCGACCGTCATTTTCTGCTGTTTGAGCGTTTCTTGAAGCTGCTCTTCCGTGCCCTGGCTCTTGAACTCATTGAACTTGACGTCAACCTCGGCATCGGTCGCGTTCAGGCCGGCTTTGGTGGCCATCTCCATGACGATGCGGTCGTTGATCATCTGGTTGAGTAACTGAAGCTTCAGATCCTGAGCCTCTTCATTGGACGGCGGCTGCTCGGTACTTGTTCGGGTCTGGAATTCCTTCTCCAACTCGGCCATGGTGATTTCTTTGCCGTTGACGCGGGCCGCGACGTCGGCAGACGCGGTGGTCTCAGAACTACAAGAAGCGGTGACTAGCAGGGCGGCAAGTGCCGCCAGAATCAAAATTGATCTCACGGAAGGACTCCAATCCCTTAAACAATAACGGCCATTGTAGCACGTCCGGACGCGAAAGGTCCGTGCTCCGTATGCTATACTCCTGAGTCTGACTTTTCAGCGTGGGCTACCTGCGCAGATAAGCTGAGCGAATGCAAGCCCGACGCGAAGAGCAAGCGCGATAGCGCGAAGCCATAACAGAGGGCGCAGCCAGTAAGCATAAGGAAACGGAGAGTTTTTCGTCATGGCGCAGCGATGCGAAATTTGCGATAAAGGTCCGATCTACGGACATCGGGTGAGCCACGCGCACAACCTGACCAAGCGTCGGTGGAATCCCAATCTGCAGCAGGTCCGAGTTATTGAAGGGAAGACACATAAAAGGATGCGCGTTTGCACCAACTGCATCCGGTCCGGCAGGATCACGAAGGCCTGAATCCGGCCGACGAGGCCAAAAACCGCCAGACTATTCCTCAGACTCGTTTTAAATCATTGAATGGAACGATTCTGCGGCGTCTAACCAACTATGACGGTGCGGTGCCTGATATTCCTCCTGTTGCTACCTGTGGTCACTTTTGGGCAGCAGCGGTTCTACGGAACTCGGGTTAATAGCCTGACTCTGACCGGCGCCCTCAGTCAATCCGACCTCCAGGTTATCCCTCTTCGAGCCGGCGACATCATTACCGAAGAAAACGTCCGGGCCGCCATCCAGGCTCTTTACGATACCGGACAGTACAGCTTCGTTGCGGTCGATGCCCAAGATGCCGGGGGAGGCACGACCAAACTTGAGTTCCAAGTTCGTCCCTTCTACTTCTTCAGCACCTTCCGATTGGTACCGGAGGACCTTATTGACCGGCCACTCTCCGGGTTGCTGCGTCTTCCTTACGGCGAACGCTTCTCCAACACCGTCGTCAACCGCATAGCCACCGACGCTGCCGAATTACTAAAGGGCGAAGGATACTTTGACGCCATTGTCACGCCCGACGTTCGATTCGACGACACCACTCGCCTCGCCACGGTCACGTTGAACGTCACAACCAGGGGTAAAGCCACAATTGGATCGGTAGTCGTAACCGGGGGCGAGGAAACATTTGAGCGGAAGGAATTGTTGGATGCCTTTGATCTGAAGCCGGGTGACGTTTACGCCGGAGACGAATTCGACTCGGGCCTTCGAAAAATTCGCGAGAAGTTCGTCAAGTTGAAGGCCGGCGCGTTCTTGAATACACGCGTCGACGTAGCCCAGGACTACAAGCCAGCCGACAATCAGGTCGATCTATCACTGACCGTGGACCCCGGGCTGTTCGGCCTCGTCGAAGTGATCGGGCTCGAGATTGCCGAAGACAAGATCAAAACCCTTGTGCCGGTGTTCGAAGAAGGGGCCGTAGACGCCGATCTGATTGAAGAAGGCCGCAACAACATTCGCACCTACGCGCAACAGCACGGCTACTTTGAAGCCACGGTTGATGCCGAGCGAATCGATGCGGAGTTCGACAATGCGGTCCAGATCAACTATCGCGTGAACGCAGGTAACAAGCACCGCATCAGCGACGTCGATATCAAGGGCAATCAATATTTCAAAGAATCGGAAATCAAGTCCCGCATGAAAGTGCATTCGGCGGGAACCTTCAGCTCCGGCACTTATAGTCCCGACCTTCTTAATCAGGACGTTCGAACGATCCAGGCGATGTACGTCAACGCCGGTTTCGACGGCACGCAAGTCGTCCCGACAACGGAAGAGGTCGATCATGCGCTCAAAATCACCATCAGAATTACCGAAGGACAACAACTGCCGATCGACGTCATTACTTTCCGCGGCAATGCTCAGGTGAGCGAAACTGAACTGAGGGAGCGGGGTGCTCTGAAGGAAGGCGAGATCTACACGCCGGTTGCGGTCGAGAGAGCACGCTCGGCCATGACCACCATGTACTACTACAAGGGTTTCCCGGACGCGCGCGTAGAAGCGCAGACACAACGGAATGTTACGAATGGCGGCGTTCAGGTGGCGTTCCAGATCACCGAAGGTGACTCTTACAAGATCGGTAAGATCTTCGTTTCGGGAAACACGATTACCAAAGACAAGATTGTTCGCCGGTACGACAAACTATACGAGCAAACGCCATATAATCCGGAAGCCATTCTCGAGTCGCAACAACGCCTCTACGCGACCGGCCTCTTCTCGCGTGTCGACATTGTTCCGCTACACGAGAACCAACGCGACATTCGAAACATTCTCATTCAGGTCGAAGACGCTAAGCCAATCTTGCTTGCGCCGAGCATTGGTTACCAGGAACGCGAGCATCTCCGTGGGACACTTGAAATCACACATAACAACTTGTTCGGACTGGACCGCTCGACGACGCTCCGGCTCCGCGGCAGTATCCGCGAGCAGCAAGCGCAATGGACTTATCAGGAACCCCGGTTGTTCAATCATGACCTTGAAGGGGTCGCATCGCTTTTCTTTGACCGGTGCAATGAATGTTTTCCGACCGTACAAAAGCCGCTGAAAACAACTCAATGGAACGCTTCATTGCAAGTCCTTAGGCGTCTCAGCGAGTTTCGCACGCTGACCTTTTTGGGCAGCTATCAAACGGTTAATCTCCACGATCCGCGATTCATTGAGCGCCCACAATTTAAAGATGAATCAGGTACCATCCAGATTTCGCTGCTCGGAACGTCCTTCGTTCGAGACCATCGCGACAACCCGATCTATCCAACAAAAGGAACATTCGTAAACTCGGCGTTTCAAGTGGCCAGCCGGCGATATTGGTCGGAGGTGAATTTTACTTCGTTTACAAGTCAAGCGTTATGGTTCAAGTCTTTCGGGAAAGCAGTGTGGGCTAACTCGCTGAGGCTTGGCTGGAACAACCCGTACGGAGTTACCGAAATCCTTCCGATCACGCAGCGATTTTTCGCCGGCGGTGCCAACACTTTGCGGGGTTTCGATCTGGATGAGGCCGGCCCGGAACGGGGTGCAAATACTTTAGGGATCGTGAACGTCGAATACCGGTTTCCATTGCCGATTTTTCGCCTGAAGGACCTTGGTGCAGCATTGTTCTATGATGGCGGAAACGCGTTCCAGACTTTGACGCCTGCGGCCTTGAACAATTACACGAATTCAGTCGGAGCGGGACTGCGTTACAACACGCCACTGGGTCCCGTCAGATTCGATATGGGCATTAACCTGCATCCACGAATTAGACCTGATGGCACGCGTGAAGAGCGCTTCCAGTTCTTCTTCACACTGGGGAACATGTTCTGATGCGACGAACTCTTCCATTGCTGCTGTTTCTGGTTCTCACCGCGGTTGTGGCCGGTGCAGAGATCATCGACCGCATCCTGGCCGTCGTGAACAACCACGTCATTACTTTGAGCGACGTACGCCGAGCCGACCGGGTTCGCACGGTCCTTAAGTATCCAGCCATCGACCAGAAGCAATTGGTGCGCGAGCTCGTTGACGCAGCGTTGATCGAAGAGCAGATTGCGCAATTCTTCGGCATTGACGTCACCGAAGCTGAGGTCGACGAGGTGATGAAAGACGTACCTGATCTGCGTGGCGTGCCGGTCGATATCGTTCGTGACGCCGTCCGAAGCCGGTTGCGCGCCGACGAGTTCTTCGAACTGCGGTTCCGCCAATTCCTTCGGGCGACGGACGCAGAAGTCGCCGACTACTACAACAAAGTCTTCGTGCCGGCAGCACAGCAAAAAGGAGGTCCGGTTCCAACCCTTGCACAAGTCACAGACATGATTCGAGACAGCGTCCTTCAGGAAAAGGCAGCCCACGAAGTAGAGTCATGGCTCGAAACAATAAAGCGAAGGAGCGATATTGAGATTTTTGACTAGAAGAAGGGTTATTGCCCTGCTCAGTTTTATCGCGCTCGCCTTCCTTGCGCTTGTCGGCGGCCTGGTGATCTATATCAATTCGCCAAGCTTTGAACGGGAAGCTCGCGGATACATTGTTCGCCAGATCGAAAAGCAAACCGGCGCCGAGGTCACGCTGGATGATTTCAACTGGAGCTTGCGCCGGCAGCGTGTGCACCTCGGAGGTCTGATACTCCGCGGACTGGAACCGCGAAACGGTCCGCCTTTGGCTTCACTCCCGGCGATCGACGTGGGCATCAATTTCCGCAGCTTGTTTCAGAAAAAGATCGATCTATTCGAACTCACTCTCACCAAACCCGAATTTCACATCTTTATCGACGAGCAGGGTAAGACCAATTTTCCAACGCCGCCTGAGCGTGGACCTCGTGGGTCGTTCGACTTTGAAGTCGCAGTTGATAACTTCAGGTTTATCGACGGCGCTGCTTTCCTCAACGAGCGCCGCGTAAATATCGATTTCGTCCTGGCGAATCTCGCCGCCGATTTAAGTTACCGGAGCACGACGAACGTCCTGACATCGCATCTGCGCTATGACGGCCAGTACATCAGGCCGGACAATCCGACGATTCCATACACATTCGACGCCGACATGGACTATACCGTCGGTACGCTGATCGCCCATCGCATCCATCTCCAAACCGGCAAATCGCTGCTCAAGATGCAGGGAAAAATAAACGACCTCTTAAAGAAGACCATAAACGGGAAGCTCGACTACGCGGGAACAGTCGAAGTCCCGTTCCTGAACCACTTTTTTCAAAAAGAACAATTTGCGGGGACCGCTGACGTTGCGGGTTTTCTGGAATTCTCGGGTGGGTACTTTTTCAGCAAAGGGACGGCCACATCCGAATCGATTACATTCAACGAGTGGACCACGAAAGAATTTCGTTCCGACTACAGCTACTATTTCCCGGAGAAACGCGCCGCATTCCACAATCTGCACACAAATATCTTTGGTGGTAACGCGACCGGCAGCGCAGCAATTGAAAATGTCCCCGGTGAGTCCCGGATTGTTTTGGATTTGGGATACAGCGGCGTCGATGCAGCAGCACTGGCAAATTCATACCCCTGGGATCCGAAGTATCGAATTTATTCAAACGTCACCGGCACATTAACCGGCTGGTTTGAAGGAAAGATGGAGCGTTATCTATTCGCCGGCAACGCGAACTTCAAACCGTATACTCCGCCGTCGGTCGCAGGGGTTGTGCCGCTCCCCATCGAAGGCACGACAGGGTATCAGATCACGCCCGGTCAGGCGCGCGTCAGCAATGGAGACCTGCGCTTCGGTTCCACGCACGTCCAAGCGGATGGTGTGATTACTGAGAAAAACACCGATCTCAAAGTAGTGATGGATTCGACCGACCTGAGGGACGCCTACTTCATCTACGACGATGCGAATGGCGCCGGTACATTCGAAGGCACTCTGACTGGGCCGCTTAAGACGCCGGTATTGACGGGCAACTTCACGTTGAAAAATCACTCGTATCAGAAAAAGTGGACGATTGAGGAGGCAGCGGGACATGTGCGGCTGGACACGTTGACGGAGATCGCCGACCTCGAGCGCGTTCGCTTGCGGCAAGGCCGCTCGGAGATCGTGGTTGGCGGAACAACGGCGCTCGACGGTTCGCCGGCCGACCTCGATATCCAGGCGGAGCGCGTATTTGGTGAAGACCTGCGGGCGTTTGTCGATCGTAAAATCGGCGGCACGTTCGCCGGCCGAATGCGATTGACGTCGTTCGACCCGATGAAAGTCGAGGGAGATCTACGCGCAACCAATCTTGTCATTGACGACCGCGACGTCGGTAATGCGTCCGGACATCTGCGCTATTTCGATCCAGTTATCGACCTCTCTGCCCTCCAGATCACGCGCAACGGATCGTCGCTGTCGGGCAACGTGACCTACAATCCGACCTCCGAAGCTGTTAAGTTCGCGGTGAGGATTTCTTCAGTCAACTTCGATTCGATCAAATGGATCGGTCTGCCTGAGGCCTTGAAGGGGACGATTCGCCAGGCCGACCTTCAGGGGGATGGCACACTTAGACAACCCAACGTGAAGGGTACCGGAGTTATTGAGAATCTCGCCTTCAAAAGTGAAGTGTTTCCGATGGTGCGTGTCAACGTCACTTCTTCGGGCTCGGACGTGAATGCCTCCATCGAAGTGGCGCGGAATTTGAGTCTGGATGTGAAAGTCAACGCGGCCGGCGCGGGATACCCGTTCACGGCAAACGCCAAATTCACGCAGTACGCACTCGAACAGATCGTCGGACTCTCTCAGGGAACCTTGAAAGCGACAGGCACCGCGGTTCTGAACGGACTGCTGAATGATCCGTCGAAACTTCGCGGCCAGGGACAGATCGACACCGCAGAGGGTGTTATCCAGGGACGCAATATCCTAATCTCGAAGCCCTTCACGTTTGATTTCAATCCCGAACGTTTGATGGTGTCGAACATCATTTTGACAGGCGATGGAACGTCGGCCACGATTGGCGGCACGATCGGTCTGACCGAGAACACACCTTTAAATCTCGATGTCGTCGGTCAGATCGATTTGAAATTGCTCTCGGCGGCGGCCACCACACAATTCGAAACGGCAGGAACCATCAACGTCAATGGCCACATTCGCGGAACTGCGCAGAACCCTGATCTGTCAGGCCGTGCCGAAGTATCCAAGGCTTCTTTGAGCAAGCCGGGTTTCTTTACGAGCCTAACCGACATTAATGGCGAACTGGCTTTCGAAGGCAACCGCGTGCGGCTGGACAACATGTCGGGTCTGATGGGCGGTGGCACGGTCCGAATGGAAGGGAATCTGGCGCTTCAGCAAGCACAGATTCAGGGCATGAACATCCGGATCGAAACCAACAACGTTCGCATTCGATATCCGGAGGGCCTTCGGACGGTGCTCAACGGCACGCTGGTACTGCGCGGTACGAGCATTGCGCCGATCCTGGAAGGCGATCTTGAAATCCAGCGAATGGAATACCGCAGCAGCTTCGAAGACTTTCTGACGATGGTCACGGGCCCGACAACGATACAGGGTCCATCGCAGCTCGACCAGCTTCGCCTCGCGCTCCATGTCGAGGGAGGCCGTAATATCACGATTCAGAATGAGCTCGCTGACGTCGAAGCGCGAGTAGACATCGACATAAAAGGAACTGCGGGACATCCCGCATTAACAGGGCACGTGGAAGCCAGCGGCGGAACAATGACGTTTCAGGGCAAGAAATATACGATCACCCGCGGAAACGTGGATTTCGTGAACCCATTGCGGATTGAACCGGTCGTGGATTTGCAGGCAGAAACCGACATTCGCGATTATCGAGTCATTCTCGCTGTCACGGGACGCGGCGATCAAGTCCGCCTTAATATGCGGTCCGATCCACCGCTGCCGCAGATCGATATCGTCAATCTCATCGCCGGCGGAAAGACACGGCAAGAGCTGCTGGAATCAGGTACGACACGCACTGCAGTAACCGAGGAACAATTATTCAAAGGCAGCGCGGCATCCATTCTGTCGGGCCTTCTCCAGGAGCGCATCGGGGGTGGGGCGATCAACCGGCTTGGTATCGGCAACATACGTGTAGGGCCAGACCCTTCCTTGATCGCGGCCAGGAATCAGGCGGCCATTCGATTGACGTATGAATATCAGGTGACCAAAGATTTATCCGTCACCTACTCCAGGGACTTGACACAAGCGAATCCGGAAACGACGTCCGGAGCCAATTACGATCTCATTCAGATCGAATACTTCGTTTCGAAGAACATCTCTGTGATCGCGTCGAGAGACGAAGCCGACGCCAAAAGTCTGGACGTACGATTCAAGAAACGCCTGAAGTAACGTCGTTACACGACAGCGATGCAGTCGATCTCGACATCCACGTCTTTGGGTAGACGGGATACTTCCACTGTCGATCTTGCCGGTGGGCTGGTGTGGAAGAACTCCGCGTAAACAGAGTTCATCTCGGCGAAAGCTTTCAGATCCCTGACAAATACGGTCGTTTTCACCACGTTCTGTAAAGATGCGCCGCTCGCCATCAGGATGCCTTGCAAATTTAACAGGGCTCGCCTGGTCTGGGCTTTGATGCTTCTGTCTTCGATAAGATTGCCGGTTGCGGGATCCAACGGAACCTGTCCGGATACGAAAATCATATCTCCCGCCTTGATTGCCTGAGAGTACGGACCGATGGCGGCAGGTGAAAGAGGAGTCCTGATGACGGTCTTTTTCATGATGGTTTTCCAATTTTCGACGGAGTATTCACAGGTCGCGAAGAACGGCTGACGTCGTACACGCCGTCCAATTTCTTGATGGAAGCAATGACGCGTTCGAGATGCTTCATATCCGGTATCTCGACCGTGATGTCAATCGTGCCGCGCTCATCTGCGGTCCGCGCTTCGACGTTCAGAATATTCGAATGCACATCGGAGATGACCGCGGCGATTTCCGCGAGCATACCCGGCCGGTCTTCTGTAAGGATGGTCAAGGGAACGGCATACGCTTCGGCTGAAACCGCAGTGGTCGCCCACTCGACGTCGATCTTGCGGTCGGCGTCATACAACAGGTTCTGGACGTTCGGACACTTCTTCGAATGGACCGCCACGCCTTTGCCGCGCGTGATATACCCGATGACTTCCTCACCGCGAATCGGATTACAGCATTTGGCGCGATAAACGAGAAAATCGTCGAAGCCTTTGACCTTGAGCTTGGCTTCATTGCCGAAGCCGAGCACGCGCTTGACGACCGACGTGATGCGCGATTCTTCTTCAGGCGCTTCCTTCATTCCGTCCGGTGAGATGCGGGCGATAAGCTGTTTCGCCGAAATCTTTCCGTAGCCGATGGCGGAGAGCAGATCGTCGATCTTGGCCGCGCCGTAATCCGGCAGAGCCTCGCGCAGCTTTGCATTCTCGAGAACGTCGCGAAGGTTTGTTTTATATTTTCGCGCCTCCTTCTCCAGCATCTTCCGGCCGAGCTCTATCGCCTTTTCGCTTTCCTGAACGTTCAGATAATGCCGAACTTTGTTTCTGGCGCGTGAAGTCTTGACCGACATCAACCAGTCGCGGCTGGGATTGTGCCCAGGTTGGGTCACGATCTCGACGATGTCGCCGTTCTTGAGTTTTGATTTCAGCGGCACCATCCGGCCGTTGATCTTGGCGCCGACACAGGTATTGCCGACCTCGGTATGAATCGCATACGCAAAATCTACGGGGGTCGCGTCACGCGGAAGCGTGATCACTTTGCCTTTCGGCGTGAAGATGTAAACCTCTTCCGGATACAGATCGACCTTCAGCGTGCTCATGAAGTCCGCCGGGTCCTTCATCTCTTGCTGCCACTCGACGAGATGGCGGAGCCAGGTGATGCGCTCGTCCTCGCGATTGTCGGCGACGAGTTTCCCGTCTTTGTACTTCCAGTGGGCCGCGATTCCTTCCTCTGCAATTCGATGCATATCGTTCGTTCGAATCTGTACCTCGAAAGACTGCCCGCCGGCGATCACGGATGTGTGCAACGACTGATACATGTTCTGGCGCGGCATGGCGATGAAATCCTTGATACGCCCTGGTACCGGCCTCCATGTGTTGTGAATCACACCGAGCGCGGCATAACAGTTCTTGACGTTGTCGGTGATGATCCGAAGCGCGAGCATGTCGTAGACACGGTCGATCGTGATGCGTTGCTTTTTGAGTTTTTGGTGGATTGAGTAGAGCCGCTTAATTCGCGATTCGGTGTAGCACGGGATCTCGTGTTCCCGCATTTTCTCTTCGACTGTAGCGGTCACTTCCGCCAGGAACGCCTCATGCTGCCGGCGTTTTCGTTCGACTTGTTCTCTTAATTCCTCGTAGGCCTTCGGGTCGAGATATGCGAAGGAGAGATCCTCGAGCTCGCCGCGGATCTTGCCCATGCCGAGACGATTCGCCAGCGGTGCGTAAATGTCCATCGTTTCGCGGGCGATGGCTTCACGCCTTTCGGCGGGCAAATACTGCAAGGTTCGCATGTTGTGAAGACGATCGGCGAACTTGACCATGATGACGCGAATATCGTCGGTCATGGCGAGCAGCATTTTCCGGAAATTCTCTGCCTGCTTTTCTTCCTTCGAGGTGAATTGAATCTGGCTGATTTTCGTGACGCCGTCGACGATGTGCGCGACATCTGCACCAAACATTTTTTCGACATCGTCGAGCGAGACCAGCGTGTCTTCAACCACGTCGTGCAGCAGGCCGACGCTGACCGTGGTGGCGTCCATCTTCATTTCGGCGAGGACGTTGGCAACTTCAAGGGGGTGCGTAAGGTAAGGCTCTCCCGACGCCCGAACCTGGCCTTTATGTTCCTTGGCGGAAAAGATGTACGCGCGCCGGATCAAATCCAGGTTGTCGCCGGGATGGTGCTTATCAACTTTTGCGAGAATATCCTCCAGACGGATCATCAAGATCAATTATAGGGCTGAAATAGAAAGGGCCCAGCGTTAGTAACGCTGGGCCCATCAGGACTTTTCGCGGGCTACTTTGGACTTTCCACGGTGATGCCTTGAGCAGCCTTGACTTTCTTTTCCTGGTTCTTCTTGCGAGTATCCAGCGCTTTGGTGAACCAGTCGTCCGCCTGTTTCGTTAACAGAGCCTTCTGATCTTCGGTTTCGGCCAGTCTGGCCTTTTCGCGAAGGAGAAGGTTCTTGTAGCTCATCGCCTCGTCGTAATCCTGGTTTAAGGCCAGAGCTTTGTCGGCGTAGGTGATGCCTTCATCGACGAGCTTGATCTGTTCTTCCAACGGCGGGGGTTCCGCTTTGTTGGAAACCATGATCCAGTTAACCGAGGCGACCGCGTAAAACGGAACCGGGTTCTGCGTGTCGAGTTGCGCCTGTTTCAGATAGAACTCGTGAGCTTTCTGAAACTGGAACGTGTTCTGATACATAAACGCCAAACCGGCGATTGCGCTGACATTGCTCGGTTCGCGAGTCAGAATATTCTCAAACGTCTGGACCGCCAACTGGGCCATCTTCTGGTTTTCCGGAGACTGCGCGCCCGGAATGAACTGCTGTGAATAGGCGGTGCCCAGATACAACTCGGCCATGGTCAAGTTCGGATCGAGTTCCATCGCCTGCTTGAAGTGATCGACGGCACTTTCGTATTTAGCGTTCTTGAATGCCTGCTGGCCCTTGATCAGTTGATCGCGGGCCTGCAGCTTGGCGCAGCTGACGGAACCGAGTGCCAGTAATGCCACGAAGCCGAACGTCAGTAGTTTCTTGCTCATGCTTAGCCTCCTGTTCATTACCGGGCGATGATTTCTTCGGTCATCAAACCGACTTTGTCAATTCCGACGCCCTTCGCAATGTCGATGATTTGAGCGATTTCATTGAAAAGCAGGTCGGGATCACCGTTAACGAAGATCACGCGCTCGTTCCGTGTTTTAAAGATCTCCGACAGCTCACTACCGAGCGTGCCGATATCTACTTCCTTCTGGTTCACCTTCAGGACGCCGGCTTTGTCCTTGCTGACGACGATGGTCTTGTTCGCCTCGTCCGGAGGCGGCGGCGGAGTCCCGGGTGGTGGCGGCTGCGGTACAGCAGCATCCAACCCTTTCGGGGTTATCGGTGTGATCGTCATGAAGATGACGAGCAGCACCAAGAGAATATCGATGAAAGGAGTGACGTTGATGTCCCCCTTCGGACCAATCTTCTTAATTTTTCGTGACATCGTTGGTCCCCCTATTGCCGCACACGGTCATCGACGCGTTCGGTCAAGAGACCGACCTTATCGACGCCTGCGCTTCGAATCGTATCGACGACGGTTTTCACATCGCCGTATTTGGCTCGGTAGTCGCTTCTCACGAAGACTGTTTTATCCATCTTCGCAGAAAGTATGTCTCCGACTTTGGCGGCGAGATCCTCGATATTGACTCTGTCTTGTCCGAGCCAGAATTTGCCGTCACGCGTAACAGCGACTAGCACTGCATCATCGTGATCGGCGTCCGGCATATCGATTGGATTCTGTGTTTTGGCCAATTCGACGGGGGTACCCTTCTGCAACATCGGCGTGATCACCATGAAAATGATGAGAAGAACGAGCATCACGTCCGCCATCGGCGTTACGTTAATTTCAGCGGTGACTTCTCCTCGGCCACCGCCACCTCCCATTCCCATGGCTTACCTCTTTCCGCTACGGGCGTTCTGCTGTTTGATAAAGTAGTCAATCAATTCCGACGACGAGTTTGTCATCTCGATTGCGAACGCTTCTACTTTGTTCGTGAAGTAGTTGTACGCCCACACCGCAGGGACCGCCACGAAGAGACCGAACGCCGTGGTGACGAGAGCTTCGGAAATACCGCCTGCAACAGCCGACAAACCGGCGGTCTTTTCAGTCGACATGCCCTGGAACGCGTTGATGATGCCGACGGTCGTTCCGAACAATCCCACGAAAGGAGCAGTTGCTCCGATGGTCGCGAGACCCGACAGACCGCGCTTCAATTCGGCGTTCACGATAGCTTCAGCGCGTTCGCAAGCGCGGCGCGAAGATTCGATCTGCTCGCCGGCGAGTTCATGCGAAACACCGTGTGCGCGGAATTCCTGCAAACCAGCCTCGACCACTTTGGCCAAGTGGCTCTTCTTGTTCTGCTCCGCAACGCTGATGGCTTCTTCAATTTTTCCTTCCTTCAGACAGCCGGCGACCGCGGGTGCGAATTCGCGAGACTGCTTGCGGGCGGCACTGAAAGCAATGTAACGATCGATCATCACGCCGATCGACCAAGCCGAAAGAACGGCGAGCATGATAACCACGCCTCTGGCGAGCCATCCCATCGATCCCCACATGCCGCGGAGGTCGAACGAGACCTCCTGCAGGAAGATAATTGCAAGAAAGTTCAAATGATACATAAGGTCAAAGTCCTCCTAAATCCTGTCTAGCAGGTCGTATGAAATTCGAAAAATTGTTTGGGCCTTCCCGGCTTATTGCTGGAAGGCGAAATTCACGGTGACCGTGGTTACAACTTCCACCGGCTCGCCGTTAAGCAAAGTTGGCTTGTATTTCCATTGGCTGACCGCGTCGATTGCAGCCTGCTGCAGCAATGGGTGTCCGCTAATGACCTTCACTTCAGTCACAGCTCCATCCTTACCAATGATCGCTTCCAGAATGACAACACCCTGAATGCGCGCCTGTTTGGCAAGCGGTGGATACACCGGCTGAACCTTCACGATCTGCATGGCCTGCTGGACATTTCCGCCCTGACGAATCCGCTGTGGCGGCGGTGGCGGCGGTGGCGGCGGCGGTGGCGGCGGCGGAGCAGCTGCATCATCCGATGCCTTCAGGACTCCTCCGAGAACACCTGACAGCACGCCCGAGCGGGCCGTACCCCCGACGACACCAACTGACGGCGGCGGACCTTCGTCAACAACGATCTTGATGTCTTTCGGAATTTCTGTAGGTGCCACCATGGCGCCCGGGTCAACCTGGACGACTTTCTGTACCACCGGAGCTGGTGCCGCTTCTTGCGGTGGCGGCGGTGGCGGTGGCGGTGGTGGCGGCGGTGCTACCAGAAACGTCATGAGCTGTTGCGTCGGTAGCGCAGCGTCAATCGAAAGCAACGGGACCAGAATCAAAACGACGATAAGGACGACGTGCACGATCGCCGAAACGACCACGGTCGCACCTTTCTTTGTTTTCATCTGCCCTGCGGATTCAATTAAAGAATCCTCAAACATACCGTGTTCTACCTCCCTTCCTGATCTTCCAAATACCCTGAAACTGGACCCCCAACGCCCGGTCTAAGGGAGACTCCACGAGCGGCGAAGAACCATAAAATGCCGTCACTTAGACTTTATGTTGTTATGTAAAGGCAGGCATTTGTAACAGGAAGCCGTGATTTATATCAATGCCTCGCCCAACTGTCAACAGCAGATCGTTCAATCCGGTTATTTTACTTTCGCCGGTTTTGGAGTCTTTGCTGGAACCTTTGTTGTAGACACCGACGGCTTCGCAATTGTTCCACGCAAGTTCGAATAAATCAGCACCAGCGGTGAAGCAATAGCGACTGACGAATACGTTCCAATGATGATACCCACCACCATCGCGAACGCGAAGTGATTGATGATTTCCCCGCCGAAGATGAACAGCGCCAACACTGTCAGAAACGTCAGACCCGATGTCAGAATCGTCCGACTCAGCGTCTGGTTGATACTGTCGTTCATGATCGTTTCGAGATCGTCCCGGCGGCGAATCTTCAAATTCTCACGCACGCGGTCGAAAATAACGATGGTGTCGTTCACCGAGTAACCAACCAGCGTCAGCAGGGCCGCGATCACGGTGAGGTTGATCTCGCGGTCAAACAGCGAAAACATGCCAAGCGTCACGAGCGTGTCGTGGAAAACCGCAAATACGGCCGCCGCGCCGTAAATCCATTCGAAGCGGAACGCAATGTACACAAGGATTCCGCCAAGCGCATAGAGAGTCGCCATCACGGCTTGCCGCCGAAGATCCTGGCCGACCTTAGGACCGACGGACTGCGCACTGCGGATCTCGAACTGGCCGGGAAACGCCTTGTTTAACGCCTGCGTGACTTCTTCACGTCCGTGGCTCGCATCAACGACCGCGTCGCCAGCGCCCTGATACTCAATAAGAAATTCGTTTTGTCCACTGAGAAGGGACTGGATTTCTCCGTTCGGAATGGCGTCACGAACCTTTCCGATGTCCGTGGGTTCCTTAAAGGCCACGCGAAGGATCGTGCCTCCCTTGAAGTCCACGCCATAACGAAATTGTCCTTTCATCAGCAGCGATATACCGCCGACCAAAACAAGGAGTGTAGTTATGGCAAAAAACAGCTTTCGTTTGCCCAGCCAATCGACGTTAATTTTTCCAAATAATTCGACCATCTCAAT
>Ga0209382_10004081_pt1 | contig 19765 bp, 15 predicted proteins | sample SoiMetdeltSBSDD5_FD_187599 | JGI IMG/M metagenome (GOLD analysis project Ga0209382, IMG submission 187599) | Bulk soil microbial communities from a Populus tree surrounding site in Tennessee, USA - Soil MetaG P. deltoides SBSDD5 (SPAdes) (version 2) | ecosystem: Environmental > Terrestrial >... | reverse complement strand
AACTCGGGACGTGGCTGGGAACAGCCGAGCGAAAGACGACGGACTTCCTCGCCCAGCCAGCCATCAAAGACCAGCTCGTCAGGATCAGAGACACCGCCACACGGCTGCTCGCACAGATCGAAAAGGGACGCGACCGTTCGCGCTGATCTCGCCCGGTACTATTCGCCGCGCAGCGTGCAGATCGGATCGATCGACGCCGCGCGGCGGGCCGGGATGTAGCCGGCGGCGAGCGCCGACAAGGACAGCACCGCGCCCAGCGCGGCCACGATGCGTGCGTCGACGGTCGCCGTGCCGAGCAGCCCCCACTCGATCACGCGTCCCAGCAGAAGCGACAGCGCGATCCCGAGCGCGACGCCGGCCGCGGCGAGCCGCACCGTGTGTGAGACCGTCAGCTTCATCACGTCCGCCCTGGTCGCGCCGAGGGCGATCCTGACGCCAATCTCGTGCGAGCGCTGGGCGACCATGTACGCCATGACGCCGTAGACGCCGCCGGCAGCGAGCATCAGCGCGAGCGTTCCGAGCACGCCCATCACCGCGGCGATGTATTGCAGCCCCAGGGTGCGCTCGCCGAGCGCGGCGCGCAGCGTCATGAGGTCGTAGACGGGTTGGTTGGCGTCAACCGCGCGAACAGCGGCGCGGGCCGCACTCGAGAGCGCCGCGGGCTCGCCGCCGGTGCGCACCATCAGGCCGAAGATCCTGGTCGGCGACTGGGTAAATGGGACGTACGCGGTGGGGTAGTTGCGACGGTTGAACCAGTCGTGCACGACGTCTCCGCAGATGCCCACAACGGTGAGCCATGGGCCGGTGCCGAGCTTCAGGCGCCGGCCGAGCGGATCCTCGCTGGGCCAGTACCGCTCTGCGAGCGATTGGCTGATGACGACCACCGGCTGCGCGTTCTTGCCGTCCACCGTCGTGAAGGCACGGCCTCGATGCACGGGGATGTCGAGAACGGCGAAGATCTCCGGCGTCGCGCTGCGGAAGTCCACGCTCGGTGGAAACGCAGGGTCGGCGTTCGGCCGGCCTTCGATCTCCAGCGGGTGGGAATTGTTGTTGCCACGGGCCGGCACGATGTTCATCACCGCCGCCCGCTCGGCCCCGGGTATCGCGGCAGCGTGATCGAGCACGCGCTCGACGAACTCGCGCCGGGCGTCGTCGCCTTCGTAAGCCGCCCGCGGCAGGACCATCTCCATGGCCAGCACTCGGTCCGGGTCGTAGCCCTGCGGGCCGTAGAGGAACCGGTGCGCCCCGATCGCGCCCATTGCAGACGCGACCAGCAGCGGCAGCGCGAGGGTGATCTCGGCAACGACGAGGGCGCGGCGGATTCTCTGGCGTCCGCGTCCGGCGCTGGCGCCGCGTGCGCCTTCCTTCAGTGTGTCGGCAAGCCGCGGGCGCGTGCACTGCAGGGCGGGAACGATACCGAACAGCACCGCGGCGCCCAGTGCGATCAGCGTGGTGATTGCCAGGATGCGCAGGTCCACCTGCATTGACATCCACCCGGGCACGAAGCGCGCGATGCTGGCGGGCATGCTTCCCTTGAGCGCGTCGAGACCGATCCACGCGAAGAGAAGCGTCGGTGGAATGGCGGCGAGCGCGAGGACGGCGGATTCGATCAGGAGCTCCCGTACCACGCGCCGTCGATCGGCGCCCATGGCGAGGCGCACCGCGATGTCCCGCTGCCGCTCCGCCCCGCGCGCGAGGAGCAGGTTCACGACATTGGTGCAGCCAATGATCAAGACGAACAGGGCGGCCGACTGCCACAGCGCAAGGATCGGCGTGAGAGCGGGGTCGAGCATCCCGTCGGAGAACGTGTAGACGCGGACGCCGCGTTCGCGATTCGTGTCCGGATACTGCTGCTGGAGCCGCTCGGCGATGACCGTCATCTGGGCTCGCGCCTCTTCGAGTGAAGCATCGGGCGCGAGCCGGCCGATCACGGTGAGAGACCGGTTGGTGCGCTGCCTGGCCGCATTCGCATCGAATTCGAGCGGCGCCCACACTTCCGCGCCCATGGGGAAATCGAACCCCTGAGGCGCGACGCCGACGACTTCGTACGGCTCGGCGTCCAGCGTGATCGTGCGTCCGACGATGGCGGGGTCGCCTCCGAAGCGCCGGTGCCAGAGCCCATCGCCGATGACGGCGCGGCGATGGCGGCCGGTCGTTTCCTCGTCTGCCAGGAACCCGCGGCCAAGCGCCGGCTGCACGCCGAGCGCCGGGAAGAAATCTGCGGACACGCGGAAGCCTTGCACCCGTTCCGGCTCGTCGCGGCCAACGAGGTTCACGTCCCACCAGGAGAACGCCGACATGCGCTGAATCCGGTCGCCTTCGCGCTTCCAGTCGAGGAAATTCGCCGGCGACACCTGTTCGCGGCGGTACTCGGAATCGCGAGAGCTGTCGGACAGCAGCAGGATCCGGTCCACCTCCGGGAACGGAAACGGCCGGACGATCAGGGCGTCGACCATCGCCAGGACCGCGGCGTTCGCGCCGAGCCCGAGCGCGAGCGTCAACACGATCAGGGCGGCAAGCCAGGGGCGCTGCAGGTTCGATCGCAGCGCATATTTCACGTCGAGGCCGAGGGTGCGCATCAGGGAATCTCCTCGCGGCGCTGAAATCGCGGGTGGACGTTCGACGTGGAGGCAGCGCCAGACCGCGCGCGGGCCGTAGCGCGACGCAAGCCGAAGCGCCTGGGTGCAGTACCAGATGGCCGCGGTGAACCGGCCGGCGGCAGCCCGCCGGGCGTGCTCTTCATGGAGATCGCCGAGGATGGTCTCGGCCCAGTGGGCCTCGAGCATGGCCGACAGCAGGCGTTCCGCGACGGTCGGCGGCGTCGCATCCGGGCGCCTCATGACTCGAGCATCCCTTCCAGTCCGCCCCACAGCTGCAGCAACGCCCGCCGCGCCGCACGCACCGCTGCGAGCCCTGTGGCCGTGACCGTGAAGTACCGTCGCGATCGGCCGCCGCGCTCCGCGAGCGGCTCACTGAACCGTGAACGCAGATAGCGCTTCGACTCGAGCCGCTCGAGCGCGGTGTAGAGCGCGCCGCGGGCCACGCTTCGCCCGGTTCGTGCCTCGATCTCCTCGCGGATCGGGATCGCGTAGGCGCCGTCACCGAGACGCAGCACCGCCAGGAGGACCACCTGTTCAAACTCCCCGAGATAGAGCGTCGCCATCTGCTGTTGCCTGCATTGTAGGCAAAATACGGAGCCCTGCGCGTTTTTGTTCTGAACGAATTGTTGGCTGGTCAGCCGGCGCGCTCCCTGTGACACAATGCCCGGAGCGAACATGGCCGACGCGCTGACCGCGTTCGCGGCCCATGCGCGCGATCGGTCGTGGTCCAACGGCCCGTCCCCACTCGGAGGACCCATGCGCACGCGCCTGGCAATTCTTTCCCCGCTTCTCGCGCTCCTGCTTTTGACGACATCGGCCAGAGGCGTCACGAAAGGTGGCGTGCCCGACGCGGGAGAGCACTCGATGGTCGGTCAACTCGTCTTCTACGTGCCCGACGCGCTTCCATCGCCCTACGGTGCGGACCAACCGGGCGGCTGGTTCAGCTGCTCCGGGACGCTCTTGAGCGGGACAGTCGTGGTGACGGCCGGCCACTGTACGTTTGCGATCGGCCTCGACAGCGTGTCGACGACGACCGAAGAAAACCGCTTCACCGCCGAAGACGGCAACGGCACCGGCGGCAACGATGTCTGGTTCAGCCTGAACGAGGACGACGACCACTGGGACGGCTGGCCGCTGACGTTCGACGAGGACGGCAACCTCAATTTCCCATCCCAGCAGGCCCGTTACCGAGCTCGCCGCGACTTCCTCAATGGAAACCCGCTCTGGGTCCGCGCCACCGCGTTCCCGCATCCCGAGTACGACGACCGCGCGTTCTACCTCCACGACGCCGGCGTCATCGAGCTCGACGAGGCCCAGCCCGGCCCGTACGCGACGATCCCGACGGCCGACTACCTCCAGAAGTACGCGGGCCGGCGCAACGAGCACCGCTTCGAGGTCGTGGGGTATGGCCTGGAGCGAGCCCACCCGGTCTTTGAAACCGGGGGCGACACCAGGCTGAAGGCCGAGCCCCGGCTCCTCAACCTGGTCAGCAACCCGAAGGAGACGTACATCCAGCTGTCGAACAACCCGGTTACCGGCGGCACCTGCTTCGGCGACTCGGGCGGGCCGACGTTTGACAATACGAACTCGCTGCTCGTCGTCGCCGTGACGTCCTTCGGCTACAGCCCCAACTGTACCGGCGTCGGCGGCGCGTATCGCCTCGATCAGCCTGACGACCTGGAGTTCCTCGCGGACCACGGCATCACTCCGTAGCCCGCTGTGATGCCGACCGCGTCGGCCTGACGTTTTCTGATCGTGCGAGCTCAGCCTTTGACCGTGTAACCGAGTCCCTGGAGGATGACGCGCACCCGGTCCCGCCTCTCGCCCTGCAGTTCGATCCCCGTCTCCGTGACGGCGCCGCCCGTCCCGCACTCGCGCTTGAGCCGCGCGGCCAGCTCCTTCAGGAATGCGTCGTTCCTGGGCAGATCGTAGAGGACCGTCACCGTCTTTCCGCCGCGTCCCTTCTTCTCGACGCGCAGCTTGGCGACGATGCGCGCGGGCAGAGGCTCGGTCGTCGTGCCCTTCTGGCTGCTGCACATGCATGAGCGCTGAGGCCAGCCACAGACCGGGCACTTGCCGTCGGTGGCGGTGGAGTAGACCGTGCGGACGTTGTCTTTCGCGCTCATGGACGGCCTGTGTTGCCGCGCCTCGGCTTGAGGTAAGAGTGTCGGGATCATAGCGCGGACATCCAGGCAGCCTGGTCTGGAACGAGTCGACCCGCCGTAGCGTGGGCCCATCATTTCATGCTTGCTATCGGATTCTACATAGGTAGGATCCGTCAGAACGATGACCTATCAAACCGCGCTGGTCCTCGAGGCCCTCGCCGCGGGCCGGCACCACGGGTGGGACATCATGGATGCCACCGATCTGCCAAGCGGCACGGTCTATCCGATCCTGCGCCGCTTCGAGGAGCAGGGCCTCGTGCGCGCCAGATGGGAACGCGAGGGCGCGGCGCGCCGCGAGCAGCGGCCGCCCCGTCGTTACTACGAGTTGACCCCGGCCGGCCACAGCCGACTGGCCGATGCGCGGATGCGGTTCCGCGCGATGGCCGGGCTCGGCGCGCACATGGCGCGGCGAGTGAACCCCGCATGATGCACCGTCTGTCGCTCGCCCTCCTGCGGCTGTTCGCGACACTCGTGCCGCTGCGCGATCGCGGCGAGTGGCTGGCTGAATGGGAGTCCGAGTTGCAGGCCCGCCGCGCGCGGCTGGCGTCGCGTCAGCGCCTAACGCCCGAACAGGAGCTCGACATGTTTCGGCGAGTGCTCGGATCGTTTCACGACGCGGCCTGGCTGCGCCGGCAGTTCACGCTCGATGCCGACGTGGTCCACGATTTCAAGCATGGCGCGCGGCTGCTGCGGCGCAGTCCCGGCTTTACGCTGCTGACGGTCGGCGTTCTGGCGATCGGCATCGGCGCCACGACCGGGATTTTCAGCGTGATCGACGCACTGCTCGTGCGCGAGCTGCCTTATCGCGATCCCGAACGGATCGTGCTCGTGTTCGAAACCGACGCAGCCAATCGACGCGCGATCGAGGGCGTGGCGCCGGCCAATTTCCTCGACTGGCACCCACACGTGCGGTCGCTGGAGCCGGTGTCGGCGATCGAACCGTTCGGCTTCACCTACACGGAAGGGTCCGAGCCGCAGTCAATGCCCGGCGCGCGCGTCAGCAGCGGGTTCTTCGAGGCCTTTGGCGTCGCGGCGATGTACGGCCGCACCTTTACACCGGAGGAATTCACCGCCGGCCGCAACAATGTCGTGGTGCTGAGTTACGGCACGTGGGCGCAACGGTTTGGCGCCGATCCCACAGTGGTGGGCCGCGTTGTCCGCATCAACGGCCAGCCGACGACCGTTGTCGGCGTGATGCCTCCGTCATTTGCACCGCGGCTGATGACGACGTTCAACGAGCGGGGCGTCTGGGCACCGAAGGTGTGGGCCGAGCACGAATACAGGTTGCGCGGCTCGCGGCACTTCAACGCTGTCGCGCGGCTAAAGGCTGGATTCACGAGTGACCAGGCGCAATCCGAGTTGGAGGGGATCGCGGAACGGCTGGCGCAGCAACACCCGGGTGCCAACCGCGGCAAGACCATGCAGCTGGTCACCCTGCGCGATCATCTCGCCGGCGATCTGCGATCGTCGATCAACGTACTCGGCGCCTCCGTTCTTCTTCTGCTCGGGATCGCGATCGCCAACACGGCGAACCTGATCACGACGCGAGCCACCGCGCGCACGCGCGAGATCGGCGTGCGCAGCGCGCTCGGCGCCGACCGCGGGCGGCTGGTGCGGCAGTTGCTCGCCGAAACGCTCTTGCTTGCCGGCGTGGGCTGTCTCCTGGGGCTGCTCGTGGCCTACGGTACAGCCCGGTTGATCGTCTGGCTGGCTCCTGGCGACATACCGGCGCTGGGCTCGATCGGATTGAACACGCGCGTGCTGCTGTTCTCCACGGCACTGACGTTCATCGTCGCGATGGTCACCGGCATCGTGCCGGCATGGCGTGGAGCGGGTATTCGGGCATCCGAAGCGCTCACGAACCGCACGACGGGCCACGCGGGTGCGCGTCCGGGCGGAATCGGGCGATCGCGGTTCGCGATCGCCGAGCTCGCGCTGGCGTTCGTCCTGCTTTCCGGCAGCGGCTTGCTGTTTCGGAGTTTTGCGACGTTGCTCGCGACCAGCCCGGGATTCGCGCCCGAGGGCGTGGCAGCGCTGCAGATCTTCGTGCGCGGGCCCTCTCGAACGCCGGCGCAGATGGCGGCGTTCTATCAGCAGGTGATCGACGAGATGAAATCAGTGCCGCAGGTACGCGATGCCGGCGCCGTCTCGGTGATGCCGTTTCTCAACACCACGGGCGGGAGCTCCGTGCCGATCGTGATCGACGGGCAAGCCGTGCCGGCGCCCGGCAACGAACCGTCTGCCCTCGTGACGGTTGCGACGCCGGGATATTTCCCGGTGATGCGAATTCCCCTGGTCGAAGGCCGCCTGTTCGAAGGGCACGACGATGCCAGTCGCGCGCCGGTGGCGCTCGTGTCGAGTGCGTTCGCGCGACGACATTGGAGTACGGGATCGCCCGTGGGCCAACGAATTCGCGTCCAGATTCAGGGAAATCCGATTGCCGCGGAGGTCATTGGCGTCGTCGGTGATGTTCGCCACGACACACTCGATCGGCCCGCCACCATGGAAGTGTTCGTGCCGCATGCGCAAGTGCCGTACAGCGCCATGACGTTCGTGGCTCGCACGTCCGGAGATCCGAAGGCGGCGCTGCCGGAACTGAAGGCGCGGATCTACCTGTCGGCTCCAGGTCAGGCCGTCTATCGGACCGCGGTGCTGCAGGATCTGGTCGCGAGCACGCTCCACGATCGCCGCTTCATGCTCACGCTGGTGGTCGTGTTTGCCCTCGTCGCGGTGGGGCTGGCGGCCTCGGGCGTCTACGGCGTGATGAGCCTCGTGTCGGCACAACGGACCCGGGAATTCGGTGTGCGGCTGGCGCTCGGCGCAAAACGAGGTGAGATCCTGCGGATGGTGATGCGCCAGGGCGTGGCCTTAACGACCACCGGCATCGCGATCGGTCTGGCCGGCGCGCTGGTGTCGGGCCGGCTTCTGCAGCGATTCCTGTTCGGTATCGGATCGAACGACGTGTTGACGCTCTCGGCCGTGTGCGTGACGCTTTGCGGTGTCGCCGCGCTCGCCTGTCTGTTGCCGGCACTCCGCGCCACCCGGGTGAGCCCGATCGCGGCGTTGCGTAGCGAGTAGCGCGCCCGGACCCCTTCCGCGGCTATACTTCGGCCCATCCACCCCAGTCATGACTGTCCAGCGCCTTCAGGCGTCCGCCGATCCGCCCGTCGACCGGCTCACCCGCTTCGCGGACCGGGTTGGGCGGTTCATCCCGGATGCGATGACGACCTCCGTCGCGCTGCTCGCGCTCGTGGCGATCACGGCCCTGGCGATGGGCACGACTGCGCTCGACACGATGGCGGCCTATCACCGCGGCCTCTGGATGCTGCTGCCGTTCACGATGCAGATGACGTTGATCCTGGTGCTCAGCTCGAGCCTGGGCGCCTCAACGGTGTTCAAGCGGATCATTCGCTGGTTGTCGCACACCCCTCGAACCGTGTCCGGTGTGCTGGCGACATCGATCCTCTTGACTGCGTCGCTCTCTTACCTTTATTGGGGTCTGGGCCTCACCCTCGGCCCGCTGATCGCCATTCACTTCGCCCGTCAAGCCGAGAAAAAGGGACTCGCTATCGACTTTCCGTTCCTGCTGGCGACGGTCGGCGCCGCGCAGTCGTTGTGGCAGTTCGGACTCTCCGCGAGCGCGCCCCTGCTCATGAACACTCCAGGCCATTTCCTGGAGAAGACCACCGGCCTGATGCCGCTCCGGTCGACGATCTTTGCGCCAGCGGCGTTGACGTTCGTGGCGGTGTTCCTCCTCGCCCTCTTCGTGACTGCCCGCCTGCTTCTCCCGCGTAATCCGCGCCCGATCTCCGGATTCCGCGAGGCGTGGCAGCTCGGCGAGGATCCGGTGCCCGCCGCTGCGCCAGACCTGCGGCAGAATCCCGTCCCATCGACCTTCTCGGAACGGATCGAGAGCTACCCGCTCCCGACGCTCCTGCTGTCGGCGGCGCTGGCGGGCTGGCTGGTCTACCACTTCACGGTCGCCAATGGCGGTCTCGAGTTGAACTCACTCAATACCGCCCTGCTGCTGCTCTGCCTGTTGTGCCACCGGAATGTGCACAACTTCTCGAGGACGCTTCCGGCAGCCGCGGTTTCGGCATGGCCGGTCGTGGTGCTCTACCATCTGTACGCGGGAGTCGCGGGGGTGATTCAGTTCACCATGGTCGGCAACACGCTCGGCGAGTTCTTCGCGTCCATCTCCAACCAGCTCACGTTCCCGCTGCTGACCGCCGCATCCGCTTCGCTCGTCTCGATCTTCGTCCCCTCGAGCGGCGGCCAATGGGTCATTCAAGGATTCATCACGGCGAAAACGGCCGCCGCCGTCGGGGTCACCGCCCAGCGAGGCCTGCTGGCGCTGAGCGTCGGCGACCACATGGGCAACCTGCTCTCGCCGTTCTGGGTGGTGATCGCGGCAGGCGTCGCACGCGTCGACTTTCGCCAGTTCATCGGCTACAACGTGGTCTACGCCGCGCTCTGGTTCGTCGTAGGCGTGCTCTGCTTCACGTTCCTGCCGGCGTAGGGAGGCGAGCCGCGTGCGGCTCAGCGACAAGATAACGTGGAGCGGCGCGTAGGCGGGCCGGAAGCGCAGGATGTGACGCCCTTGCAGGCTTGCCTGGACGCTCAATTGCCAGTTTCGAACACCGCGGCCTCACCGACCAATTCGGACGTCTTCGCCTTCGTCGAAAGCAGCAGGCGGTGCGGGTGGATGCTGTATTTCCGACTGAGATTCACGACCAAGTCGAGCCGCCCGTCGCGATCGATGTCTCCCGCCCACTCGATCTCAAAGTGCGGCTCGTCGACGAAGCCATCTGTTGAATACAGCATCTGTTTCACCGTCCCGTCGCTGAGCACTACTTTGGCGTCAGTGAGATCCGCGCGCGCGCGCTCGAGCCGTACTGTGTACCGCCTTTTGCCCAACGCGATCTCGAGTGGCCCCGAAAACTCCAAGTCGTGATTCACGACGGGCGCCGATTCCATCCGGCCCGCACGCACCGTCGGCATGCAGCGAACGGCGTAACTGAGAGTCTTTGGCCGCCACTCCACGGTGACGCGATCCTCGTCATGAACGTTGTTTCTGTCGTCGAGCGGCCGAACGATCAGCTCGACGGGGACGAGCCGAGTACTCTCGTGCGTCCACCCGACCCAATTTTTCCCGCCCACGACCCAGCCTCATCCTTCCGCCAGTGATCGAGTTCGGTTTCCGCAGACGAGGTGCCAGTGTCCAGCGGCGCGAACTGGGGCTTGCAGGGGATGGGCTGTGCGACTGACGCCAGTGCAAGGAAGAGCAGAAGGATCGCCATGCACTGATTATCGTCACGACGTCGCGCCGACCCTAAGGCAGGATGTCGCGGCCCGTTGTTCCGCAAGTTCGCCAAACCGGCCGCGCGCGACAGCACTCCTTCAGCGAACTTTCGATCCTCATCGCCGATCGAGGCTTCCACATTTGCGCTTTCCGCAGGGCACAAACCGATATCCGCCGGCAAAGTTTGTAACCGCACACATCAGTGCAGCTCTCTCCCACTCACGCAATGCGTCCGGTCACGCGCGGCTTCCGCGTGGCACGCCCGTTGCTCGAACCGGCACCGCCCTCAACCAAATGTGAGATCCGCATGAAAGACGTCAGAGGGTGGGTTTATGACAGGACGAACCATCGCCGCCGTTACGTCAGGAATCGTCGTCACTGTACTGACGGCCGCCGCTGCGGGCGCTTTTCTCATGGCGGCGACGTGGTCAAGCATTCACGGTGGCATGTCCGAGATGATCTTGGCCGTGCTCTCCGTAGTCGCAATGGGAGCCCCACCGGGATGCGGACTCCTGGTTGGCTGGGCCGTCTACCGCTGGCAGCCAACGCCCGCGGTCACACCGCCGGCTCCGCCTGCACGCGTCGAACCACGGGAATCCGTTCTCGATAACCCAGGCAAAGCGATTCCCCTAAACTGTCCACACTGCGGTTGCTTTCTGAAGCATCCGGCCGAATGTTCAGCCAGGTCGACACATGCGGTCGTGGAGTGCCCAATCCACGGGCCCTTTCACGTCGGCCCGAATGGAGAGCTCACACTCGGGAGGCCACCCGAATCTGGAGCTTGAGCGCAACGCGGGTGGACGCGGCGAGAAGCGAGGTGCGGCGACCGTTCGCTCGACGCGATGGCTACCTCAGCCCATTCACCGGCTCCAGCACCACGGTGTGAGGGTCGTTGTTGAGGTCACCCGCTGCTGCGAGAATTTCTCCCTGGTCGTTGATGGCGATCACATGGCTGATGGTCCATCCCGCTGGAACGAGATCGTCGAGCGCCAGCATCCCTGTGCGCCGGGTCCAGACGAAGGCCCGAGGAGGGAGTTGCTCAAATTCACCACCCAAGTCAATCCAGCCGAGCGAACCACCAATGACCGTCCCGTGCTCGTTGATGTCCAATGCATGACTCAGGCTGACGTCAGAGCCCGGATGGAGGTGGCCGAGGTTCTCCATGCCCGTTTGCGGCGTCCACAAGAAGGCGCCGCCAGCCGGTGCCGTGCTGGTTCCCACGACCCATCCGCGATCGTTAATGGCCTGGGCACTGCTGAAACGAGGGCCGCCAAACGGCGAATCACCGAGGATGCCGAGTTGCTGCCAGGTACCAATGCCGGTCCAGATCGCGGCCTGTCCTTGGACTTCGCCGGCAATCACCCCCCGATTGTTGATCTCCTGGGCACGGCTGTTCGGCGCTCCGAGATCCATCGTCCCTGTCCCCGCTGCCCATACGACCGCTCGAGTTTCAAGATTGGGCAGCGCGCCAGTTCCCGCTACCTGCCCATGATCATTCAGACCGTTGGCCACAAAGGGTCCGAGGTCAAGGACCGTCCCGGACCGGTCGCGAAAAAAAGCACTGGCGGAGCCGGGTCCAATGCTGCGGTACCCCACCACTTCCCCCTGCTTATTGATGTCCAGGGGGATGGCCCAGGCCAAATTCTCGTTATACGAACCCAACGGAGAAATCAACTGGATCGCGTGTCTCGCACCCCACACAAACCCGACGTTCGTCAGAGCCCGAGGGCCATAGCCGATGACTTGTTGACGGTCGTTGAAGCCCGTGACGAAGGGAAATTGGAGAGGCAACACTCGAACTTCATATGCGGCACGCGCCGGTGAGCCAGCGTGCGTGATGGACACTCCAAACGACGCAATTACCGCAATCGCCGCGCAGAACCGCACTGCAGGATTCGGTGAGTAGGACATGGGCACCTTCGTATGGTTGGTTGTCGGGGGTGGGGAGAAGAGTATGAGTGCGAGCCGCTCGGCGACCATTCAGCGGCCGTTCAGCGCGCGCGCAAGCGCGTTGAGGCCTTCGACTCGCGACACCTCACCTCGCACGACAGGCAACCAATACTCCGAAACCGGCCGCACCAGCTCCTTCCATCCGTCCAGATTCTCAAATCCCTCTCTAATCCAGTACGGCGTGTAGCCGGCATGACCTTCGCTCGCAGCAATCGATCGGACGAATTCTCCAGCCGTCGCAAAGATGATCGCGTGCCAGAGATTTGCCGGCGGCTTCGCGACCACCGCTTCGAACGCATTGGCAAGGGCCGTGGGCATCGTCCCCTCTACGGCTTCGGCATGTTGCACCTCGTGCAGCACCATTTCGAGCGAATACAGATTCTGGTTCTGGGTATCGGTCGAGAACATGACGATGTGGCCTTCGCTGGTGGTGTAGCCGGCCCGGTAGTTCGGATACGCCGTGACATCGACCCGCCACGGAACATCGGGCCAAGTCGACTCACGCACCCTCGTCGTCAATTGCACGAACCCGGCCTCGTGCCGGCCGAGCGGCGGCAAGACGTTTCCGATCCAACGCCGATTCGCCTCGTCATGCCGTGGCCACCACTTCTTGCGATAGATCGGCATCGCCGAGCGAAGCGCATTCGCAAGGCCGGGTACGACGTCGGCCGGAGCCGCGGATGGATCACCATCGAGGAATACCAACCTCGCTTTGATGCGCATCATGTCCGAATCGAAGTTGCCTCGAGACGCGATCGTCTCCCGATAGAATCCGATGGCGCTGAGCCAGGCGGTCCGATCCGCGGCTGAAAGCTCGGCTACTGTCGAGCGCTCTGGCATCGGCGCCGGATGCCGGCCGATCTCGAGACCGCGATCCTCTCGTGACCACTGATACAGGAAATGATGCAGGTTGATCCACGGATCGGAGTGAAACGCGAAGCGATCGGTGGCAACGATTCGCGTCGAGCGCTGCGGAAGATCCCGCGGCGGCTGCGCCGATTGCGCCGTGAGGATCGGCGCGCCCATATGGAGAACGACGACGAAGGCCCACAGGCGAGTGAGGGACGTCTGCATGCCTGTCACGATCGGCGGACGTGCCGTTCCGGGCCGGAGCCTGTGCGGATGCGTGGTCAACTCGCCTTCATCTGATATAGCCGCGGGACTTCAAGAACCGTTCGGCCTTCGCAAGGGCATCCGCCCGGGTCGCCGGGTCTGGCGCCGGCTGCCCGGTGTCGGGAATACCGGCAGGCGTGAAAAGATGGCCGAAGCCCTCGTAGACGTGCAGCTCACATATATTGCCCGCCGCGATCATCCGATCACAGAATCGCTTCACACCTGGAAGCGGTGTCACAGAGTCCGCGCCGCCCTGCAGGATGATCGTGGGGGGCAGCCCCCTCCGGACATGCACGTCCGGTGATACATCACTGATATTTGTCTTCGATCCCATGAGCCGCTTGGCCCAGCCGTCCGATTCGAGAGCCACGGCCGGTGACACCAGGACCAGAACATTCGGCGCGGCGCTCGGACGGTTCGCTCCGGCCGGCGGATCATCAAAGATTGCGGCGGAAGCGGCCAGATGCGCGCCCGCGGACCAGCCGTCGGCAACGATGCGCGACGGATCGAGGCCGAGAGTGGCCGATTGCGTCCGCATCCAGCGGATGACCGCTCTCGCATCCGCCATGGCGTCGAGCGGCGTGATCGTCTTCCCGTCCGACAACCGGTATTGTGCGGCGACGGCGACCAGACCGCGCTCGGCGAAGTGGCTCGCGCGGGCGAATGCCCACGATGGCTCACCTTCGCTCCAGCCTCCGCCATGGAAAATGACGATACCGGCGCGCTTCCCGCCCGGTTCTTGCGCCTTCGGCGTGAACACATACGCCTTCAGGTCGGTCCCGCCGGGTGAAGCAAACACGTACACCGCTGGTTCAGTATCAGCGGCTGGACTCTGAGCCGCCGCGTATCCGAGGAGCCCAATCAGCAGAATGGGCGCCACCCAGGAGGGTCGAAGCATCGGCGGATTTTGCGAGAAACCACGGCCCTTCGCAAGTGGCGGCTGGACCACCGGCGAACTGCGAATCCACCGAGGATGTTCGGTCTCTCCTCCCGCTGCAGGTCTCAAATCGCCGCAGAGACACGTATTTCCGGAATCACAGCTGAGCTGTAAGATGATCGCGCCCACGTGCCGACGCTTGCCATCGCGATCTTTATCGGCCTCTTCGCGGTCGCGACGCTTCGCAATATTCATCTCGGCGTCCTGATGTTTCCCGCGGCATGCGCGGTCGGCGTCTGGCTGGCGGGCATGCCGCTTCGCGACGTCGTCGCTGGATTTCCAGTGAACATCCTGGTACTGCTGGCCGGGGTGACCTACTTCTTCGGCATCGCGAAGGTGAACGGCACTCTTGATCGCCTCGTGCAGGAGGTCATCGCAGTGGTCGGCGATCGCCGCCGGCTGCTGCCACTGGTGTTCTTCTCGGTCACGGCCGTGGTTGCGGCGATGGGTTCGCCGCAGGCGGGATACGTCGTGATGCCGCTCGCGATGCCGGCTGCGAGACGTTCCGGCGTGGATCCGATGTTGATGGCCGTCGCAGTCAATTCCGGCATCAGCGCCGGCGGTCTCGCGCCAACGAGCCTGTTCGGCATCGTCACCTACAGCACGGCCCATCGGGCCGGCATCGATCTCAATCCCCTCGTGCTCCTGGCCGCAGCGCTGGTCGCGAATCTGGCACTGATCGCGGCCGCCGCATGGTTGTTCCCGGGTTCGAGCGTCGCTCCCACATCGTGCGAGGGCGACACCGAACCGGCGCGCGCCGCCGCAAGCGGCCGATTCACCTCACAGCAGATGGTGACGCTCACCTGCATCGTCGGCCTGATGCTCTCCGTAGTTGTGGGGATCTGGCTGGGGCTCGAGCCGGACATCGGCGTGATCGCACTGGGATTCGGTGCCGCTCTGGCACTGGTCTACCCGAAGGCGGGAGCCGAAGCCGTTGGCAGCATCGATTGGTCGACCATCCTGATGGTCGGCGGGATCGTCACGTTCGTGGCGGTGCTCCAGCGAATGGACGCGGTCAATCTGCTGGGACACGCGGCCATGAACATCGGCACGCCGCTTGTCGCCGGGTTCGTGATCTGCATGATCGCGGGGCTGATCTCGGCGTTTGCGTCCACCACCGGCATCCTTGCGGTGCTCGTGCCGATGGCCGTGCCGTTGGCCGCCTCGGGTGGCGTGGCCGGATGGGCGTTGATCAGCTCGATAGGCGTGTGCGCCTCGATCGTAGACGCGTCGCCTTTCTCGACGACGGGCGCGCTGCTGGTCGCCTCGGCGGCGGAGGACGAACGAGCGCGATTGAAATCGCTGCTGATGCGATGGGGATTTTCCATGGTGATTGTCGGCCCGGTGATCGCAGCAATTGCTCTATTGTTTGCCTGAACGTTCATCGAAGCACGACAAAGGCGTGGTGTGCGCACGCAATGACAATGACTCAACCGTCTCTTCTGATTCGACGCGCGGCCCCCGCAGACGCGGAAGGGATTGCCAGGGTCTTGCATGCCGTGGCTGGGGAGCGTATTCACTCAGCGATCGAACGGGCATGGACGGCCGCGGAGCAACGAGCGTACCTAGCCTCGCTGTCGACTCGCGAGGCCTTCCACGTGGCGATCAGCGCATCCGGACACGTAGTCGGTTACCAGAGTCTCGATCTCTATTCGCCGATTCTCTCCTCCATGGCACATGTGGGCCAGCTCGGCACGTTTCTTCTGCCGGAATGGCGACGACGCGGCGTGGGCCTGGCTCTCTTCGACGCGACGAGGCGATTCGCCGCGTCTTCCGGTTATCAAAAACTCGTCATCCAGGTGCGGGCGTCGAACCTCCCGGCGCAGGGGTTCTACAAGCGGCTCGGCTTCGTAGAGTGTGGTCGGCTTCGCGCTCAAGTGATTGTGGAAGGGACGCAGGATGACGAGATCCTCATGGAGTTGTTCCTCGACGAGTAAGCGCGTTTACGTGATGGGCTAGAACCGAAACTTGTAGGTACACTTCGCCAGCAGCATCCGGTTGCGAGCTGCCAGATTGGGACGATCGAAGCGGTCCCTGCTCTCGTCGTACACGAGATAGATTTCGCTGCCCGGCCGATACTCCCAGCCCACCAGGACATTCGCCGACACCCTCTGGTCGAGATCGTTCCACTGGATGTACGACTTCACGAACAGCTCGGTCGTGAACGCGTACAGGACACGGTTGCTGAGCGTCGTCGTGTCGAAGGCGCCCGCCGGGTGATCGACCGTGTTGTGCGTGTAGATGAAGTCGACCGACAGATTGGCCGTCGGGTGCACGTTCGTCGAAAACAGCAGCTGCCGGCGTTCTCCGCTCCAGTAGTCGAACAGGCCGTAGCTTACGACTCCCGAGACGGGTCGGCTGGCGTTGCTCTCGAAGGTGAACTCGTGCGACCGATTGGTGTAGTCGCCGGGCTGAATGGTGATCGGGCCGACCGGGAAGGGAACGGAGATGCGTTCCCTGGACGGACCGTAGGAATAGCCAATCCTGTCATTGGACTCAAGGGTGAGCTTTGCCCCGACGGTGCCACGCCTTCCGAGGAAATCGTGGTCGTAGAACGCATCGTAAGCCATCGATCCGGAGTAGATGACGTTCCGCACACGCTTGCGATTGATCCATTGTGTGTAGCCGACATCGGCGGCGGACCGTCGAAGATCGTTCTGTGTCACGAACCCCATCTCCGGGACGAAGTCGGGACCGACCGCGTAGTAGCGGACGTCTGCAACGATGTCCCGTTTGGAGAACATCAGGCGCCCGATTCCGAGGCTGTCACTCGCGACGCCCGCTGGATTGAAGGTGTGTGCGAGCATCAGCTCTCCCTTCAGAGAGGGACTGAACCAGAAGTTGCCGTCGAGACCCGCTAACCGGCTGAAATCCGTGCTGCTGCTCTGGTTGCTGGTGACGATGGCGCCGATGCTGCTGTTGGTGAACAGGTTGCGCTTGACCCGGACCACGCTGTAGTTCGTCGACGGGACTCGAACCGACCCGGTGGGCAGCGACAGGTCGGCGCTCTCGGTCTGCACGTTCATCACGCCGACCGAATAAGGTCCCACTCGACCCGAGAGCTTGCCCGCAGCCAGAATCGGCACTTCCTGCCCGTTGGACAGGCCGATCCGGCGGCTGTAGAACATCATCATCTCTTGTTCGAGGCCAACGTTGAACAGTCCGGCGTCCTCCAGGAAGAAGTCCCTCTTCTCCGGAAAGAAGAGCGGGAACCGAGTGAAGTTGATCACTTCCTGATCGGCTTCCACCTGCGCAAAATCGGTCCGGATCGAGACGGTCCCCTGAAGGTTCGGCGTGATGTCGTACAGGACATCGCCGCCGATGTTGAACCGGGGATCCGATGACGCGGGCCGGTAGCTGCGCTCTCCGCCGCCGAGCACGTAGGGTTCCGCTTCCCACCTGGCGTAGGCCCGATCGGTCCGGATGCCAATCAACTGGCCGAACCGCTCGGCCCGCCACGTCGCACGACCGCCGAGCCACCTCGGGATCGGTGCCCAGTAGTCCGACTCCTGCCTGCGCCGAATGGCGCGACTGAGTTGGAGACCCCAGGTCATCGGCTGGTCGCCTCCGAACCGGAGCGTGGCGAAAGGAATCCGGAACTCGGCGGTCCAGCCGGCGTCGGTCACCTGCGTCTTGACCTGCCAGATGCCATTCCACGCCGTGTTGTACGACCGCGCATCGGTAACGATGCCATCGCGGCGAGTGCCCAGGGAGTTCGTCGAGAAGTAGTAGAAGTTTCGATGATCGTGGTAGGTGTCGAGGTAGATCCCGACGTAGTCGTCGTTCGAGAGAGGCGCATCGCGCCGCATGTCGAGGGCGATGATGCCCTTCGGATTGGCGTCGTGGCAGATGACCCCGAAGTAGAGCGCCCGATCGTCCTGGACGACACGGACCTCGGTATCCTCGGTGGCCGGAACCCGGTCGAGGGGCGCGTACTGCCAGAACCGTGTGGCGGGCACGGCCTGCTGCCACACCGCCTCGTTCAGAATCCCGTCGACCTTGATTGACTCGCCGCCGGGGATGGCCTCGACGTTCAGCTGATCTGGCGTCGGGAGGTCTGAGCGGCCGTCATCCTGCGCCGACGCCGTCGCGGGCAGGACGCCGATCAGGGCGAACAGAACCAGTACGCCCAGCCTCCTCATCTCGACAAGCCGCAGCGCGACCGGCGGTGCTGGTGATGCCGACTGTCATCGTCGCCAGCAGGCGACAGGGGGTCGTCTGGAGTTGACGACGCGAAGATCCCGCAGGCCGACCTGCCACAAGTCATAGCGGAGGACTTCGAGAGACAGCTAGATGCGCCTGAGCCCCCGCTCGATGTCGCGAACACCGCGCCGCAAGAGGTAGATCGCGCCGGTCGCCAAGACAAGGCCGATCAGGACTTCCCACCAGATCACGCCATCTGCCCATGCGGTACCGGCGAAGAACCGACTGCGTTTGCTCAGGTCGAACCCGATGAGGCCAGCAATGAGGAACAGCCCCGATGAGGCTGTCGCACTGAACCCGAGCCAGAGCGGGCTGCGCGACCGTCGGGCGGTGGGACTGTTCGACCAGAAGTGGAACTGCCACGACGTCGCGATCACGACCACCACGACCGCAACCGCGAGTAGATACTGCACGAGTGTTTCCATTTTTGGCGGATTCTAGCATCCCACGGTCGCCAAGGTCTGAGGGGCCGGCGCAGTGGGACCCGGTCCGGGGGGCTGGTGGGGCTGCCTGTCGCGCGACAACCTGGTGAGCTGCCACGTGACATTGAACGTGTTGAAGTCCGACCCGCGCCGCGTGGTTGCGCCCGTGCTGTATACGAACTTGAGAGATTGCCGCGAGGAAACCGGAACGGACACCGTCGCGCCGAGCCGGCTGTTGCGCTGAAGATCCGGGTTCTTGACGTCGTCGACGCGCGTCTGGCCGCCGCCGAACCACGTGCCGTTGAACGCAATCCACGTGCGCCGCGGCAGGGCGTATGCGACGTGCGTCTGCCAGGCGCCGACTGGATCCTGCTCTTTCCGCGCGTCTCCGGGGTAGTAAGCCGCGTTCGTGTGGAAAAACCACACGCCGGCGTATCCCTCGAACGTCCAGCGACCGATTTGACGGGAGACGCCGAGCTCGGGTTTGACCGCCCAGCGGTTGTATCCGAGATTCACCAGCTGCGTCGCCTGGTATTGCCCCCACGGCGGCACGACGGTGACGCTCGCCCCGACCACCACCGCGCGGGGCCGGGCGCGAGAGAACTCCTCGAGCCTCAACGCTGGCGCTCCCCGCAATCCGATCGACAGCTTGAATCTCGGATCGCTCAAGCCGAAGAGATCCTGGCGCTGGGCCTGACCGCCCACGTCGCCGGCGATGGTGCCTCGCGCAATCGGCACCACCGCGAGCGCCCGTGCTTGCCGCCCGGCGAGGTTGAAGACGTGGCCGATCCCGGTCGTCGCGATCCAGAGATCGCCCTGCACGTGGTCGACGTCGAGCGATGGGTCGAGCAGGATGGGCCCTTGCGATCGGCCAAACCCGCCGAGCACGAACGTGGTGCCGATCGGAGCCGGCGAGTAGGCACGCGGCTCGAGCTCCTGCGCCAGCACCGCACGCGCGGTCAGCAGCAGGAGGGCGGCCGGGAGGGCTACCGTCCGGCCGGCGAAGGAACGTTCACGCACGCGAGCACCTGCCTGATTGCGCTCACCATTTCGAGAGCGATGCTCAAGTGGCC
>Ga0209382_10004079_pt1 | contig 19768 bp, 16 predicted proteins | sample SoiMetdeltSBSDD5_FD_187599 | JGI IMG/M metagenome (GOLD analysis project Ga0209382, IMG submission 187599) | Bulk soil microbial communities from a Populus tree surrounding site in Tennessee, USA - Soil MetaG P. deltoides SBSDD5 (SPAdes) (version 2) | ecosystem: Environmental > Terrestrial >... | reverse complement strand
CGATGCTGGTGGTCGGCTCGTCGCTGATGGTCTACTCCGGCTATCGCTTCGTGAAAGCGATGGCCGATGCCGGCAAGCCCGTCGCGGCAATCAATCTTGGCCGCACCAGAGCAGATGATCTGCTCAAACTCAAGGTCGCGGATCGGTGCTCCAACGCGCTGGCGTTCCTGGTCGCCAACACGGCGGACGACACACGTTCATAGCATTACCGTGCGAAGCGCAACGCTGGCCAGTCAGCCACCAGCGGCGGCTCGACGAACAGCACGATGCGGCCGCCGCGCCAGTTGGGACGCAGGTGCTTGCCAACGTCTACGATGTCGCCGGTGAATGTCTGACCGCTCGTCGTGCCGATGTCGGCGACTCCGCGGTCGTGTATCGTGGTCACGGACTGCACTCCGCTGAGCGGATCGGGCCACGGCCATTCGTCCACGTGCACGATCCGTCCATCGTCGCCGCTGGCCGCGAACGCCACAGCAGCAAGCGCGCCGATGATGCCTTGATGCGTCCCACCGAGCCCCTCGAGATAACACGCCGAGCGGGAGGCGACCGTCCGGGCATCGTTCTGGTCGACCACCTCGGTCTTCGCACGCGACGCAAACGCGATCATCTCGGCAGACGCAGTCGTCGTCACCGCGAGGCCGGGATCGCTGCCTTCAACGAACCCCGGACCGACACAACAGGCCGGCCAGAACGAACGCATTCTTGAACGCGTGCTTCGGCTGCGGCATCTCGCGGCCAAGTTGGTCGATCGTCACCATCACCCGTGATACCAGAAGAACGCTAGGCCGCAGCCAATGCGCAGGATGAGCGGGCCAACTTCACGCGACCCAGCGTGTATAACGGCGCGAGGACCCAGCGTTTCAGGCGAGCCTTGTTCAATTCCGTGGCTCTTTACGTTAGACGGGTGTAGGTCCCCGAAGGAAAAGGAGGACGTGTGAGCAAGAATAATCGCCCCCTCGATTTCCATAACGAGTTCAACATGCTCGACCTGCCGGACCTGCTCCTGGCTCGCGAGCTCAACCACGTCGAGCTGATGCGCCGTCCGAACGTGGTCGGAACGGCCGTGGGACTCTACCTGATCCGCAAGAACGATCCATTCGGGACGGTCCCCACCGGCGAGCGCCCTCCGCGCACGCTCGACAACTCGGAGGTGCGGTCCTATTCGTGGCCGTGCATCCTGGTCTTCGTCGCCGTATGGAAGCCGCTTCGCGAGCTGAAATTCGACGAGCGCATTCCCGAATCCCTGTACCTCGATGGCCGGCGCAAGGTGCCGGTCTGCGTCGTCCATGCGCCCAAAGAGGACGTGATCGAGACGTCCATGAGGGGCGTGGTGTTTCCGGGTTCGCGGATCGGCGGCGGCTTCCCGATGATCGCGGACGTGCAGGGGCGAGAGCACGTCGCCTCGGTCGGCTGCCTCGTCCGGGATGGCCACACGGTCTACGCGATGACGAACCGTCACGTCACCGGTCCTGAGGGCGAGGTCGCCTATGCGCAGCTCGCTGGCGAGCGGGTTCGCATCGGCGTCAGTTCGTCGAAGCAGCTGACGCGCATGCTGTTCCCGCAGCTCTATCCCGGACTGGCCGGCAAGGAGACTTACGTCAATCTCGACATCGGCCTCATTCGCCTCGACGACCTGAATGACTGGACGGCCAGCGTCTACGGCATCGGCACGATGGGACCGATGGCGGATCTCGGCATCGACAACCTGTCGCTGCGGCTGATCGACTGCCCGGTGCGTGCCTACGGCTGCGGGTCGGGACCGATGCGAGGTGCCATCAAGGCGCTCTTCTACCGCTACAAGTCGCTTGGCGGGTTCGAATACGTGTCAGACTTCCTTATCGGCGCCCGTCGCACCGGACAAACACTCGGCACTCAGCCAGGCGATTCCGGCACCGTCTGGATGCTGGAAATGCCCGACGGCGAGCTGCGGCCCATCGCGATCCAGTGGGGCGGTCAGGTCTTCAGCAACGCCGCCGGACGGCAGCAGTCCAGCTACGCGCTCGCGACCTGCCTCAGTACCGTCTGTCATCTGCTCGACGTGGATGTCATTCGCGACTGGAACATCGGCGTTACGGAGTATTGGGGAGAAGTTGGCCACTACGCCGTCGGCGCACTCGCGTGCACCGTGAAGTTCACTGGACTTCCCGGCTTGCAAACGTTCATGAAGCGTAACATCAAGCAGGTCGGCTTCGAACAGAAGGACCTGAAGAATCCCGACAAAGTCATCCGCAGCCGCGCGCACTACAGCTACGTGCCGCTCGCGGACGTCGCCGACGACGTCTGGCGCATGTCACGCAACAGCAACAACGACACCGGCGACGACGGCAACAACCATTTCGCCGACATGGACGAGAAGACGAAGTCGGGTCCGTTCAAGGGCAAGACGCTGCTCCAGCTGTGTGAGGATCCGGCGAAGGTTGACCCGAGTGTCTGGGTGAAGTTCTACGACGGTCTTCCCGACACGCGACCCGGCGCGCTGCCCTTCCGCGTCTGGCAGGGATACAACGAGATGGTCGAGGCGCTGAAAAACAACGACTTGCTCACGTTCCTCTGCGTCGCGGGTACCACTGCTCACTACGTCGGCGACGCGTGTCAGCCGCTGCACGTCTCACGCCTCCATCATGGCAACCCCGAGAATGCGACGCACACATCGCGGGAGGTGCACTCGGTCTACGAAACGCAGATGCTGAACGTCCCCGAGCACGCCGTGGCGTTGGTCAACGGGATCGTCGCGGGCTTGAAAACGCGCAGCGTCTCCGGCTCGTTCCGCGGCGGCCACGGCGCGGCACTGCGCGTCGTCGCCCTGATGCGCGACACGTTCAACAAGCTGCCGCCCAAAGACATCGTGGACGCGTACAACGAGGAGAAGGGACCGGCGAAGCGGATTGCGCGGCTGTGGAAGGACTTCGGCGAGAAGACCATCACGCGCATGGTCGAGGGTTGCGTCTGCATGGCCGACATCTGGGCGAGCGCGTGGAAAGAAGGCGGCGGCGAGAGTTTGCCGAAGTCGTCGCTCGTCGAAATGGATCGGCAGGCACTGCAGAACCTTTATAAGGACAAGGAATTCTTTCCGTCGATGGCGCTGAAGTTGATGGTGCCGCTGCTGCTCGGCACCGGCCCAGTGCCGGTCGATGCGCCGGAGAAACCGAAGAAGAAGCGAGTCACGGCCAAATCGACGAAGGCGCGCAAGACGGCGCGGCGCAAGCGAGCGGCGTGACGCTCGATGTCGACCGATCCGGCGTCGCTTACCAACGGCGCGCTCCTCAAGGGGTCCTCCGCACTGTACCAGGAAAGCCGGTTATGAAAACTACCGCCACGCTCCTCGCCCTGCTGGCCGTCGCGCGGATCACCTCGGCTCAGAGCGCCGACGACTATCGCGGCGGATGGAGGACGGATGCGGGCGAGGCGCACACCTACCAATTCTCGATCCGCGGCGACAAGGTGCGGGGTGTGTATTGCACCTACTGCGCTGACGCAACGACGCTGGCGTTCGTCGATGGGACGTTCGGGCCGGATGGGATCAGATTCGAGGTCACCCACGTGAATGCCGACGGCAGCACGGAATACACGGACAAGGCACTCGCGTCATTCAGTCAGGGCCGTCTGATCGTCACGGGCACGAGCGGCGCACCGGGACGCGCCACGTTCAAGCGCGTGCTCATCAAAGATCCGCGTGGACCGGATCCAATCCCGGCGAAGGTGTCGGTGCTCCCGAAAGACCGTCCGCCGGTGCCAGCCAATCCACAGCGTCGCAATGCAGACGGCGCCGACGGCCTGCCTTACATTCAGCCGGGCCCGTGGAAGTCGACGCTCACCGAGAAGGACGTGGTCGGCGTGTGGCTCGGATTCGGCGTTGGCGCGCCGAAGCAGTTCTTCATCATCAAGAAGGTCGGCGACAGACTTCGCGGTATGGTGTGCGGCACGTGCGACAACCCGTACACGATGGCCGCTCTCGACGACTTCCGGATCGAGGGCGACACCCTGAGGTTCAACATCCTCCACGAGGACTGGGGTGATGGGGAGATCCCCACCTTCGAGAAACACGTGACCGCACGCGTCGGCTGGAACGAGATGCGGTGCACAACGGCCGCCGACCACCAGCCTCCGCCGCCGCCACCACCGGCGGGGCGGGTCCCGGGATTCTCGCTGCAGGGGCCGATTCCGATCGAGGCCACGTCGGGCAACGTCTGGCCCGAGTGGCCGCCAAAGAACACTTCGTCGCCGCGATAGCGGCGGCGGCCACTGGAAATCCTGTTCATCGAGCGTGTGAAGCGTTTCCGCAGAACACTCGTCATGTGGTGGGTAGTCGCAGCCGCAGTCGCGGCAGCCGCCCTCATTCATACGTTGCCTGTGCCATTCGTTTTGGACGCAATCGCCGGTGACCGCAGCGTGTGGCATATGCCGCGCACCTCGCCGCCGACGATCTACCTGACCTACGACGATGGACCGAACCCCTCGACGACGCCGGATTTGCTTGATGCACTCGCTCGCGACAGTGTGCACGCCACGTTCTTTCTGATCGACGAGCACGTCAGCGCAGACACGGCGGCTCTCATCGGCCGTATGTTTGCTGACGGTCACGCCGTCGCATTGCATTCAGGAAAGCGCTGGGACCTGCTTCGTTCCTCAACCAACATCAGTCACATGCTGACCGCGCATGCGGAACGCGTGCAGATGCTTGCCGGCGCCAAGCCCTGTCGAGCATTCCGTCCGCACGGCGGTTGGCGCAGTTACTCGATGTACAACGGCCTGCGCGAGATCGACTATCGACTGATCGGATGGGGCTGGATGCTATGGGATGTCGATCCGTTTCACGAGCGCACCGCCGATCGAATCGTTCATCGCATCGTTCCGCGTGTACGTGCCGGTGACATCGTCGTCATGCACGACGGCGATCGAAGCGCTCCGCGCAGGGCGCAACCACACACAGTGGAGGCAACGTCGCGAATCATTCCGCTGCTGCGTGAGCGCGGCTTCGCGTTCGGAACCGTATGTTAGGTGTCACCAAATGAGAGGAGCGTGTGTTTCCATGCGACGCGCGAGCATCATTTGCTCGGCGTGATTGTCAAATTGCGGAAGTGCGCGACGGTTCCCGCGTCGATCCACAACGCAACGCCACCCTTCCCCTGCGTTCCCGATTTCACGTCGTTGATGATGAGCGTTGGTTGCGGGTTGTCGTGGACGAATAGCCTGGCGACGTTGCCACGAACCTCGATCTTCATCTTTGTCCAGACGTTGGGCACGAGATCGACGTACGACTCGTACTTCGAGGGCGTCTCCTTGCGAAGCCGCGACCACGTCCAGGCTGGATGCGAAATGTATTGGGCGGAGTGGTTGCGGCGCTCCTGATCGTCCGCGCGACCGTTCGTCGGACGAAGATAGAACGCATCGTAGGTCTGGTTGTCCGGCTGCAGCCGGAAGGCGATGCCAACGAACCCGCGGGCACCCTCTGGTGCGTCGGAGGCCGGAGCGCCGGCCAGCTCCACCTCGATCACGCCGTTCGAGAACTCGGCGCCATTGATCCGCGCGAGCTGCTCGATTTGACCTTGCTCGCGCCTGGCCGCCTCTGACATCGTCACGCGGAGACCGCTCTTCCCCTCCAGCGTCGCGGGCGCCGCCGCGACGTTGTGTAGGGTCAAACCGTCAACCGATTGAAGCGCATACGGTTTGCCCTGCGATGCGGCGCGTCCGCCAACGAGCAACACGATGGCCACGGTTGTCGCAACTCTGATGCACGTCTGCATACTTGTGCTCCATTGCCAACGGTGCCAACGATGTTCGCCGCCGATGCTCAGAACACGCGGATTGGGATCTCGGCCGGCGCTGTCAAGAGCCGCTTCAACCCATCATCGACCTTGCAGAGCGTCACGGACATGCCGTTCATCTCCAGCGAAGTGCAGTACTCACCGACATAGCTCCGCCACACCTTGACGCCGCGCTTCTCGACCTGCTCGTGCGCGCGGCCATAGAGCAGATACAGCTCGGAGATCGGCGTGCCGCCGAGCCCGTTGACCATCAGCGCGACCTCGTCACCTGACTGGAACGCTGGATCGGACGTGCCGCCGTCTGCCGTCGGCTTGCGATCCGAGAAAACAGCTTCGACCGTCTCGTCCACAATTTCGTTGGCGCTGACGAACGGCTTTCGTGCACGACCGGGCTCGCCGTGAATGCCAACACCCATCTCCATCTCGTTGTCGGCGAGCGTGAAGATCGGCGTACCTTTGGCCGGCGGCGTGCAGCCACTGAGCGCCATGCCCATCGATCGCGTGGCCGCGTTGACGCGGCCGCCGAGCTCGAGCAACTCGGCCAGGGACGCGCCTGATTCCGAGGCCGCCCCGAGCGCCTTGATGACGAAAAAGTTCCCGGCCACACCCCGGCGCCCGACGGTGTACGTGCTGTTCTGCACCGCGACGTCATCGTCCACGAACAGCGTCTTCACTTCGATGCCCTCAGCCTCGAGCATCTCCGTCGCCATCTCGAACGACATGCGGTCGCCGCTGTAGTTGTTCACGATGTGCAGGACGCCCTTGGGCGAATTCAGCAGCTTCGACGTCCCGACCACATAGTCCATCGGGGGCGCCGCGAACACGTCGCCCGGGCACGCACCGTCCAGCATGCCTTTCCCCACGATCATCACGTGCGCCGGCTCGTGACCTGAGCCCGAGCCCTGGATGATCGAGACCTTCTTCGGGTTCGGCGCGTCGGCCCGCATGATCAGGTTGAACTCCGGCACGTATTTGATCGTGCCTGGATTAGCGAGCGCGATTCCCTTCAACATCTCGGGCACGAACTGCTTCGGATCGTTCACGAACTTCTTCATCAGACGCCCCTCCCGGCAACGGTAGACCTTGGCCCCAGACTTCGGCGAGCTGCTCGGCCATCATGGCCACAGCAATCGAGCCCGCGTCATACGTTCCGCAGCTCCGTTCGCCGGTATACGACGCACGGCCGCGCTTGGCGATCCACGGCTTGATCTCTTCCGTCTTCTGTCGCGCGACGACGCTCGCGGCCTGAATGGCTTGCGCGGTGCTTCCGCCCTCCCTCTGCACGCGCGCGAACGCTTCGACCGCCGGCACATAGGCATCGAGCAGCGTCTTGTCTCCAAGGTCGGACTGCCCGCGCTTTTTCATGCCCTCCGTCGCCGCGCTCAGCATCGCCACGACATCGTCGGGGGTGAGATCCTGTTTGGCGCCGGCTGTGATGCTGGCGCGCAGGAACGCAGTGCCCCAGATCGCACCAGACACGCCGCCGACGCGGCTGGCGATGGTCATCGATACGCTCTTGAGCATCGCCCCGGGCGTCGATCGATCGAGCGCGTCCCACTGCTCCATGACTTTCGAGAACCCGGAGGCGAGCGAGATTCCGAAGTCGCCGTCTCCGCAGACGCCGTCGAGATCGGCGAAGTACTTCTCGTTCTGCATGGCGACGCCGGCGAGCGTGCGCACGAAGAGCTCCGTCGCTTCGATCGATGTCATCGTCTGGCCTCTCGTTGACCTCGCGTCCCGGCATGGCCGGCGCCCGCCAGCACCGAATCAAGATCTGCAACCGTGACCATCTGCGCTGGCCGCGCCGCCGATCGATTCGCCATTACTCGCGCCGGCTGATCGGGATCGCCGAGACTGTCCACCACGAGCGCGGCTTCCGAGAAATCCTCGCGCTCGGTCAAACCGTTCGTGGTGATCACGCAGGCCATGTGTGCCGCCGTCGCGGCGAGCAGACCGTTGCGGGAGTCCTCGATGACGACGCAGTCGCCGGGCGAGAGACCAAGCTTCTCCACCGCGTAGTCGTAGATGTCGGGTGCCGGCTTTTTCGCCTTCACGATGTCGCCGGCAAAGACGCCGGCGAAGCTGGCGGCCAGCTCCTCACCCATGACCGATTGCAGCACCGCCTGCACCGAGGCCACGGCCGATGTCGAACAGACGGCGAGCGTCCAACCCTTTTCGCGTGCCTCCTGAGCCAAACGCTTCACGCCGGGACGGCCGGGCAGCGCACCGGACATCACCAGCTGCTGGAAGAGATCGCTCTTGCGCTTGTGCCACTGGGCGACGGTCGCCAGCCACGCGTCGTCGGACACGGGCACGTTGTACGCGGCGCGGAAGTCGGCGTCGCGGCCGAGGCTGGCAATGCGTTCCTTGCCACCGCCGATCTTGAGCTTCTCCGCGTATTGGTCGAGCGTCCATTGCCAGTTGACGCCGGATTCGCGCCACATCTGATTGAACGCCACAAGATGGCCGTCGCGCTCGGTATCGGCGAGCACGCCGTCACAGTCGAAGATGAGCGCACGCATCACGCCTGACCGTTGCTGCCGAAGAGCGTGAAGTACTCCTGCGCCATCGCCGTGACGCCGTCGCGGACGGCGCCAATCAGTTTCAACGGGTCGTACTGAGTCGGGTTCTTCTGGAGATAGTTGCCGAAACCATCGGCATAGGTCTTCTTGAGCGCCGTGGAGATGTTGACCTTGGCGGCGCCGAGGGCAATGAGGCGCTTGTAGACCTCCGGCGTCAGGCCGGTACCGCCGTGGAGCACCATTGGCATGTTGGTCTTGTCGACCAGGTACTCCATGCGGTCGTAGCGGATGTGGGGCGTTGCCTTGTAGAAGCCGTGGGCAGTGCCGATCGGCGGCGCGTAGCAGTAGATGCCCGTGTCCTCGATGAACTCGAGCTCCTTCTCGATCGGCGGTAGACCACCCTCATCGTCGCTGCCCATGCCGTCTTCCACGCCGGCGACAGCCACCACCTCGCCCTCGACGGCGGCGTCGAGCGTCTTGGCGAAGGCGACGATCTCTTTGGTCAGTTTCTGGTTGTCTTCGAACGTCATGCCCGAGCCGTCGAACAGGACCGAGTTCCAGCCAACCTTCAAACACGACCGCGCGACCTCAGGGTCCGGGCAGTGATCGAGATGCAGGGCGACCGGGATCCTGGCGCGCGTCGCCATGTCCGTGAACATGTGCTGGATGACCTCAGCGCCCCAGTACTTCACGGTCTTGACCGAGATCTGGACGATCAGCGGCGATCGTGACTGCTCAGCGGCGCGAATCACTCCGGACATGGTGATGTCGTCAACGGTATTGAAGGCGGCAACGCCGTAACGTTTCTCGAACGCACGGTCCATGATTTCAGGCAATGGCGCGATGGGCATGGTGCGGTCGCTCTCTCCTCCGAGTCACTCAGCGGTTCCGACCCCCTGCGTCCGGGGCCGGCCGAAGCACCCAACAGTGTAGTTGAAGAACGGCAGCATCCGGCGCGACACCGAACGGATCCACAATGGAGTCCGGTGCGGAATCGTCGAATCGTCCTGAGCGTCGCAGCGGCGTTGCTGCCCGCCGCGTTCCTCGTCAGCGCCGCTGGCGCGCAGCCGCAAGTCAGACGTGGGGCTGAGGACCGGCCGGCGCGCGTCAACGGCCGGCCGAACTTCAATGGCATCTGGCAGGCGATCAACACGGCGTACTGGAACCTGGAGGATCACTCGGCGGAAGGCGTGAAGGGATTTGAACTGTTCGGCGCGATCGCCGCGATCCCGGCCGGACAAAGCGTCGTGCGCGGCGGGACGATTCCGTACAAGCCCGACGCCCTGGCCAAGCGCAACGCGAATCGCGCCAAGTGGCCTGCGGAGGACCCCGAAGCGAAGTGCTACATGCTCGGCGTGCCGCGGGTCACGTATCACAACCTGCCGTTCCAAGTCTTCCAGGCCGAGGGCGATCTGCTGATGGTGTATCCGTTTGCAGCGGCGCATCGCGTCATCTACATGACCGATCGTTCGGAGCTGCCCGTCGATTCGTGGATGGGCAAGTCGGACGGCACGTGGGACGGCGACGTGCTGGTCGTCACGACCAAATGGCAGAACGGCCAGTCGTGGCTCGATCGCGCCGGCAACCACACCAGCAATCAGCTGACGGTGACCGAGCGCTTCAGGCTGCTCAGCGCGAATCATCTGATGTACGAGGCCACGCTCGACGATCCGCAGACCTACACGCGGCCGTGGACGATCGAGATGCCCTTGTACCGACTGGTGGACCCGGACGCACAGCTGCTCGAACACAAGTGCGTCCCGTTCGCCGACGGGCTGCTCTATCAGGATCTGATCAAGAAGTAGTTCGTGGTTCGTGGTTGGTGGTTCGTGGTTAGGAGTTTGACGATGCCCGGCAGGCTGAACATCGTGTTAGCAATGGGTTTGGTGGTCGTGCTCACGCTGCCTGCTTCCGCGCATCATTCCTTTTCCGCCGAGTTCGACGCGAACAAGCAGGTGACGCTGGCGGGCGAAGTCGTGATGATGGAGTGGGTGAACCCGCACTCCTGGCTGCACATCGATGTGAAGAAGCCAGACGGCACTGTCGAGCGTTGGAAGATCGAAGGCGGCTCGCCATCCGTGCTGATGCGTCTGGGCTGGAACCGGAACTCGCTGCCCGCTGGGACGAAAGTCACAGTGGTGGGATTCCCGGCGAAGGACGGTTCACTGCGCGCCAGCTCGCGCGACCTCAAGTTCCCTGACGGCAGACGTATGGATCTTGGCGGTTCGGGGCAGAAGTAGTCCTTGGTCCTTGGTCCTTGGTCCTTGGTCCTTGGTCCTTGGTCCGTCCTGGCATCCACCATGCTCACCGCTACAGCATGGGCGTATATCGATTCGAGGACCTGCGCGTCTGGCAGGCAGCGAAGCGGCAGTGCGATCGAGTGGGAATTCTGCTCAAACGGCTGAGACCCACGATCTTATTCAGCTGAACGAGAGCATCGCAAAGATGCGTCGGTGCCGGCAGCCGACACTGGAACCCGGTGACCGCGGAAACAGTCGCAGCAGGACCCGTTACGGACCAAGGACCAAGGACGGACCAAGGACGAAGAACTAAGGACCAAGGACCAAATGTCACTCGTGCCGCAACGCCTGCAGCGGATCGAGGCGCGTCGCGCGTCGCGCGGGGACGATGCACGCGACGGTGGCGACGATCGTCAGCAGCGCGACAATCGAGACAAGCGTCAGCGGATCGCGTGGGCTCGTCTGAACGAGAAACGCCTGCAGCAGCCGGCCGACTCCAAAAGCGCCGGCCACGCCAATCACTAAGCCGATCGCCAACTGCACGGCGCCTCGCCGCAGGAACAGCGCGATCACTTGAGACGGCGCCGCACCCAGCACGACGCGGACGCCGATCTCGCGAGTGTGCTGCGTCACGGCATACGCCGTGACCGCATACAGCCCGACCGCGGCGAGAATCAACGCGATCACCGCAAACAGGCTGAACATCGTGCCGAACACCCGGTGGAGAAACCGCTGCTGACTCATCACCTCGTCAAGTGTGCGGATGTTGAAGAGCGCCATATCGGAGTCGACGGCGCGCATCTCCTCGCGCAAGGTCTGGCCCGCACGCGAGGCGCCGGCGCGCGTCCGCGCGATCAGTGCCATGCCGTTCGTGAGCGTCGGATTCTGCCGGTGCGGAATGTAGGCGATCGGATCGGCTTCGTTCGACTGGTTGTCGATGCGCTGACGGACATTCGCGGCCACGCCGACGACGGTCATCCATGCGGAGACCGGCTGACCAAGTCCGGTCGAGGCGAAGCGGACCTGTGCATCAATGGGGTTCTGGCCCTTGAAGTACATGTCCACGAGCCGCTTGTTGACGATCACGCTCTCGCGTCCCGGCAGACCGTCCGACTCGGTGAAGGCGCGCCCCTGCAGAACGCGCGCACCAATGGCGTCGAAGTATCGCGGCCCGACGCTCAGCGAAGTCACCGTCGGCCGTTCGTTCTCGGCGAGGTCGGTCCGTCCGGCGAACTCGAGCGGCCGCGCACCGCCGCCTCCGCCCGGCAGGTTGGTGGCAGTTGAGACGGCTTCGATGTCGGCCGCGGCTGAGAGCCGCTCTTCCGCCCGCTCCATGAATGCGGTGCGGCTCTCGGTGGTCGGGTACTTCCGCACCGGCAGGATCATCTGCATGGTCAGCACCCCCGACGTGTCGATCCCGATCTCGCGGTTGTACATCTCGAAGAAGCTGCGCATCATGAAGCCCGCGCCCGCCAGGAGCACGAGTGTCAGCGCGAGCTGCGCCACGATGAGGCCGTTGGCCCAGCGGCGCGCGCGAATCCCGGTCGAGCCGCTGCGTCCGCCTTCCTTGAGCGTCTCGTTGACGTTCGTGCGCGAGACGTGGAGCGCCGGCGCGAGACCGAACAACACGCCGGTGACGATGCAGATGCCGAAAAGGAATGCGAACGTCCTCCAGTCCATCGAAAAGACCATCCAGAACGGCCGGCCAACGTTCTGTGTTTCCGAGTCGAACCAGCGGATGCCAGCCACCGAGATCAGCAGGCCGAGAGCGCCGGCGACGAACGCGAGCAGCACGCTCTCGGTCAGCAGTTGCCGGATGACCTGCCAGCGGCTGGCGCCGATCGCGACGCGCACGCTCATCTCCCCCGTCCGCCGGGCGGCGCGCGCGAGCAGCAGGTTGGCAACGTTGGAGCAGGCAATCAGCAGCACGAAGCCCACCGCGCCCAGCAGCGTCCAGAACAGCAGTCGCAGCTGCCGTCCGATGATCAGACTTTCGAGCGAATCGGGATAGGGCGCGAGCTCCTTATTCGTGTCGGGATACTTGGTGGCGAGGGCTCCTCCGATCGTGGTCAGCTCGGCCCGCGCCTGTTCGAGCGTGACGCCGCCGGCAAGCCGTCCGATGACGAAGTAATTCCGCGCCTGTCGCGGCTGTTGGCGCAGCGCGGGTGGGAATTGCGACATCGGAAGCCAGATCTGCTCCGACTGCGGAAAACCGAGGCCCTGCGGCATGACGCCAATCACCGTCGCGGTGATGCCATTGAGGCGAATCGTCGTTCCCAGCACGCCACGGTCGCCGCCATACCGCTGCTGCCAAACAGCATTGGACAGCATCACCACCGGCGGTCCACCAGGAACGTCGTCTTCGGGACCGAAATCACGCCCGAGGATCGGCGTGATGCCGATCATCTTGTAGTAGTTGGCTGAGACATAGGCCCCGGGGTACTGCTCGGCGATCCGGCCTTCGTCGCTCACGTTGAAGGAGCCGCTGAAGACCATCGACATGCCGGACAGCGTCCGCGTCGACGATCGCCAGTCATCGAAATCAGCCAGCGAGACGCCGAGCTGCCGGCCGCGTGCGTCGCGAGTCAGCATCACCACGAGCTGTTCAGGATTGGGAAACGGCATGCTTCGCAGCAGCACGGCGTTGACAATCGTGAAGACCGCGTTGTTTGCGCCGATCCCGAGGGCGAGCACCACGGCAGCAATGGCGGTAAACCAGCGGTCCTTGAGGAGGAGCCGAATCGCGTAGCGCAGGTCCTGGAAAAACGTCATCTCCACTCCTGTGGCATGGATTGATTAGACGCTACGGGTTAGACACCCGTTGGGCGGTTTGGTCCTTAGTGCTTGGTCCTTGGTCCTTAGTCCGTCCTTGGTCACACGTAGTCCGTCCTGGTCCCTAGTCCGTCTCGGGTCCTGTGTTGGTCCAGGCGGACGATGGACCGAGGACCAAGGACGGACCAAGCACCAAGAACCCAGGACTAAGGACTTCGTTCTTGGTCCTTCACTCGGGTCGAGTGCGATCCATCAGCACGACGTCGGAGTTCGAGCGCAGACGGTCGAAGAGAAGCCGGCTTCCATCAGGGGCAACGTCGAAGGCATGAATCTCGAAGCCTCCGCGGAGATCGCTGATCTGACGTTCGTCGCCGGTGGACAGGTCGACGCGGAAGAAGTTCTGATGACGAAGGTCCCCTTCCTTCAGGTAGATCAAGGCCTGTCCGCCGGGTAGGAAACGATACGGACTCCCAGGCTGATAGTTGACCCAGAGCTCCGGGAATGAATACGGCTTCCCGTCTGGAGTCATGGCCTTCGCCTGCATCCTGGCACCTTGAACCGGTGTCGAGTACACGATGAACCGCCCGTCGGGCGACCACAACGGGTGCGTGGAAAGGAGATCAGTCAAGGGCGTGGGAGAACTGCCGGACGCCGCGATCTTGAAGAGACGTGTGGGCTTCCCTGCAGACGCGCCTGCAAACACGATCCATTGGCCGTCCGGTGACCATGAGAAGGATCCGCGGACATCGACGGCATTGGTCAACGTACGGACGTCCGTCCCGTTTGCGCTCATCACCGAGAGCGCGGCACGACCCTGCGTTCGATACGCGAACGCGATTCGCGTTCCATCGGGAGAAACGGCGGGCGGCGATGTCAGCCCACCGTCGGCCCCTCTCCACAGTTCCTGAGGGATATCCCCGCTCATCTTCCAGAGCCCGTCTGCGCCACCTTTGCCGGACAGCATCAACACGTAGTCCGGTCCAAAGCGTGGGCTGAGCGCGCGGGCGTTCGGCGCCGCAAAGCTCTGCACCGAAGACTCGGGCTGCATCTCGTTCGAGACCGGCACGCTCCACACAGTGGCGAGCGGCATCGCAAGGGTCACGACGAGACGCCGCGCATCATTCGTGGCAGCGACGGACAGATACTGTTCCGTGATACCGGAACTCACGCGATGCGGGATCCTGTGCTCAACGTCGATCGCGTAGAGCCACTGGCCTGAGCCGTCATCAGCGGTGGCCGAGTAAATGAGCGTACGCGGGTTGAGCCAGGCCAGGTAGGCGACACGCGAATTGTGGTGAGTGACCTGTTCGGGCACGGCCACCGCGTCGTCCGCTGGCACCGGGAAGCGCCAGATGTCCATTTCGTCCGTCGTGACCACGCCCTTGACGAAGTAGATATAACGTCCGTCGGGCGACCACGTGAGGTAATGGTTATGAATGCCGGGTTTGTCGACGTGGATCTGGCGCCGGTTGTTGCCCTGCCGATCGGCAATGAAGATCGGGTCGCCTTCGTCGGTCGTGTGATACACCAGGCGCTTTCGATCAGGCGACCAGGCAGGATGCAACCCGCTCTCCAGCAGCGGGCGATGTTCCCCCGGAACGACCGGAGTGAGCCACGTCCGAAGGCGATTCGGTCGCAACGACACTTGCTCGAGAAACCAGATCTGCGAGCTGTCGTCTGAGAACCCCAGGTAACGGATCGGACCGGGATAGATGGCGGGGAAGCGCCCCTTGGTCACGTTGACGAATCTGCCGCTGCCCGTGGGCGACATCCAGACATCGAACGGTCCGTCTCGATCCGACAGAAACGCCGTGACGTTGCCATCCGGTGAAATCGCCGCATCGATCTCGTCGCCGGAAAAGTCTGTCAGCCGCTGCACCACGACGCCGTCGAGCGGATTCGTCCAGAAGTAGTCCAGTTGCCAGAGACGCCACGCCACCGCCGCAGTACCGACAAGGATGACGGCGACGATCCCCGCCAGAAGCGCTCGTTTTCGCCGAGGTGATGGCGCCGGAACGGGAACGACGATATCGCGATCCGTCGTCTGGCGAATGCGCTTGAGATCGGCCGCGAGCTCCTTCATCGACTGGTAACGACGATCGGGATCCTTGGCGAGCGCCTTCTCGATGACCGCACGCAGCTCACTTGGAACGCGGCCGCCGAGTGCGACGGGCTCTCCGTGCTGAATCAGCTGCAGCACCTGCAGGTCGCTGGGACCCTCGAACGGGCGACGACCGGCGACGAGCTCGTAGAGCATCACGCCGAAGGAGAACACGTCGCTGCGCGAATCGAGACGCTTTCCCGCGGCCTGTTCCGGCGACATGTACGGGACCGTGCCGACCACGACGCCCAGTCTGGTGTTCACGTCGGTAACCGTGGGTCTCTGTTCGTCCGCCTGTTCCTGCAGTTTGGCAAGGCCGAAGTCAACGAGTGTCGCGTAGCCGTTCCTGGCGACCAGCACATTAGCGGGCTTGATGTCGCGATGCACGATGCCCGCGTCGTGCGCTGCGGCCAGGCCGTCCGCAACCCCGCTCAACAGGTCCGCGATGTCGTGATACGAACGCGGTTTGGTTGTCGCCCAGTCGCTGAGCGTGCCGCCGTCGATCAGCTCAGTGACGAGATACTGGCGATCGTCGAGCTCGCCCGCATCGTAGACGGTCAGAATGTGCGGATGATTCAGGGAGGACGCGACCTGCGCCTCGCGCTGGAAGCGGCGGCGCGCCTCGGCATCGGCCAGCGTCGCGGACAGGAACTTGATCGCGACCGGGCGATTCAGCCGCGTGTCGTTGGCGCGATAGACCTCACCCGTCCCACCCACGCCGATGAGGGCGACGATCTCGTAGAGACTTACGCGGGTGCCCGGAAGAAGAGGCATCGTCGCATCACTTCTTCTGACCGCGCTCGAATCGCGACGTCTCGATGTAGTTGCGGATCGCCGTGTTGCCTTCGTGACAGGCGTATTCGTACATCTTGTAGTCGTTATCGAGCTTCAGCGGAAAGGCCGCGGACCACCGCCCCGTCGTCAGGATCTCGGGATCCTCGATGGTCATCTGATACTCGATCGTGTCGTTGGCGGTGCGCGTGAAGCGCTCGGTGAAGCGAAGGTTTGCGCTCGCGGGCGTCAGCGGCGGCGATCCCGGAACGCCAAGATTCGTCATCGCCGGTTTGCCGTTGAAGTTCGTCGTCTCGACGACGAGCGTGTTGCCTTCCCAGCGTCCGCGCGACTCTCCCAGATATTGCCGGATCGCGCCGTCGAGTGCTGGACGCTTGGTCGTCGGGATGATGCGCGTCTCGTGCGCCATCTCGAGGACGATGACCACGTAGCCGGGGAACTGCATGATGCGGATGCCGTTATTGTAGTTGCGAGGCAGCATCGAAACGGGGAGACCACGCGTGATGCAGCGATCCCAGGTATCGAAATCTTCGGGGCTGTCAAAGACGGTCTGTTCCGGCTTGTAGCTGCCGCGCATCTGCGCGTAGAGCTCCTTGCCCTTCGGTGTGAGCTCCGGGAACCGACCGTTCGGCGGATCGACGAGCAGCGACGTGAGCCGCGTCGCCTCGCCGGCGTCGGCCTGGGGGATCGCTCCCGATAGAAAGCGCTCGTTGCGATCGTTCGCCCGCTTCTGCGCGGCGGCAAATTCCTCGTCGGTCATGAACCGGCGCTCGCCGAACTGCTCGGGGCGTTGGAACGGTGTGCTGATCAGATGATTGAGCGGCCAGATCCCGCGCAGGTCGGGCTCGCCCCACGCCGTCATCGGTGGCTTGTACGCAGGCTGAGTGGTCGGGGCTGGTTGCGCCTCGGCAGGCACGGCAATCCAGCACACGATCAGCGCGATCAGGATCCGCTTGGCCATCAGGGCGCGATGATAGCACCCGCCGTACGTAGTGTCCGGCTTTAGCCGGACCGGCTGTAGTGTCCGCCTTCAGGCGGCCCTGGCTGAGAAGTACAGTAGCGGGATGTCGCCTGATATGACCTTGTCAACCGAGGTCGCCGACGCACTTCGATCGAACACCCCGATCGTCGCTCTCGAATCAACGCTGATCACGCACGGCCTGCCCTGGCCAGCGAACGCCGAAACCGCGCTCGCGATGGAGCACGCCGTGCGCGAGTCGGGCGCCGTCCCCGCGACAATCGCCGTGCTCGGCGGCACCGTCACGGTCGGTGTATCGCCGGTCGACATCGAGCGGCTGGCGTCGCGACCGTCTGGCAGCGTGCGGAAGTGCAGCCGTCGCGACCTGCCGATTGCCGTGGCGCGGCGCGAGGACGCGGCGACGACAGTTGCCGGGACCATGATCGTCGCCCACCAGGCCGGGATTCGCGTGTTCGGAACAGGCGGAATTGGCGCGGTATATCGAGGCGCGCCCTTCGACGTGTCAGCCGATCTGATCGAGCTCGGCCGAACGCCTATCGCGGTTGTCTGTGCGGGCGCCAAATCGATCCTCGACTTGCCGGCCACGCTTGAAGTGCTCGAAACGCAGGGCGTGCCGGTCGTCGGCCTCGGAACAGACACCCTGCCAGGGTTCTACGCGCGATCGAGCGGGCTGCCGATCGACGTGCGAGTGGACACACCGGAAGAAGCCGCGGCGATTGTCGATGCCGCACTCCGGCTCGGGGCTCAGCACGCGGTGCTCATCGTGGTGCCAGTGCCGGAAAAGGACGCCTTCCCGGCCGCAGACGCCGAAGCCGCAATTCAGCGAGCCACGAGTGATGCCGATGAACGAGGCATCCATGGCAAGGCGGTCACTCCGTTTCTGCTTCAGCGTGTCTCCGAGCTCACTGGCGGAGCGGCGCGAGCCGCGAATGTCGCCCTGCTCGTGAACAGCGCGCGGCATGCCGCCTTGATTGCCCGCGAGCTCTGCGCACGAGCAATGAGATGATGGTTTCGATGACGTGGACCATGCTCGCGCTTGTGGTGTTGATGAGCGCGGCGATGCTTGCCGGCCAGTCACCCGATGAGCACGTCACGCGTGCGAAGGCCGCAGCAGGCAACGACTATCAGAACCTGTTCAATTTCCTCTGTACGGTGCCAACGCCACGAGGTGGCGGCGCGCGTGAAGGAGGGCCGCGCGCGGGTGGACCGCCGCCCGGGCTTCCAGATAAATCAACCTGGTACGCCGAGCCTGCGAAGGTGTTCGACAACCTCTACTTCGTCGGCCAGACCGAGTACTCCGCCTGGGCGGTGATCACATCGCAGGGCATTATCCTGATCGACACGCTGTTCGACTACTCCGTCGAAGAGGAAGTCGCCGGCGGATTGAAGAAGCTCGGTCTCGATCCGGCTACCATCCGCTACGCCGTCGTCACGCATCCGCATCCCGATCACCACGGCGGGGCGAAGTTCCTCCAGGATCGCTACAAGACGCGCATCGTCATGTCCGCAGCGGACTGGGATGTGATCGATCGACTGTCCGGTGCGAAGCCGAGACGCGACATGGTCGCGACCGATGGTCAGATGCTGACACTCGGAGACACGACCATCACCCTGTACATCACGCCAGGTCACACACCGGGGACAATGTCCGTGGTCATTCCGGTGCGCGAGAACAATGCACGCCACGTCGCGGCGCTTTGGGGTGGGACCGGTCTCAACCCCGATCGGGAGTCTCTTGAAAAGTACATTCAGTCGGCGCAGCGGTTCGACCAGATTGCACAGAAGGCCGGCGCGGACATCATCTTGTCGAACCACACCGACTGGGACGGCTCGAAGGTCAACCTGCCGCGTGTCGCGACTCGCGGACCCGGCGCTCCGAATCCGTACATCGTCGGCACGCCCGCGGTTCGGCGGTATCTGGAAGTCGCGAGGGAATGTGCGACGGCTCGTCTGCTGCGATTGAACTGATTAGGGCGTTGACAGCTTTTCCTGCTCGCGTGCGCCGCGCAGGATGGCCGGCAAGCCGTAATTCCCCTCGTGGCAGGCGTACTCGAACATGGCCTCGCCAGTCATCTTGAGCGGAATCATCAGCGTCCACGGACGTGACCACACAGCCTGATCGTCGAAGGTGACGTGGTACTCGAGCGTATCCGCCGTCACGCGCCGGAACTTCTCGATCGTGTGCAGCTTGTCGCTGGCGCCCACTCGGGTCGCGTTGGCGACGTAGTTGGTGGTGTCCACCACCAGCGTGTCGCCGTCCCATCGCGCGCGCGAGTCACCGTGATACTGCCTGATGACCGGAGAGATGTGCGGCGCGCCATCCGTTGAGAAGATGCGAGCGTCGTGAATCATCTCGCTGCGCAGCGCGACAACGCCGGGCCCCTGCGTGATTTCGAAGTAGCTCTGATAGCCGGCGCGGATGTTGGGCGTGCCGTAGCTGACGCAACGAGTGCCCAGCGACAAGTCCGCGGCGCTGTCGGCCGGTCCTCTGCCCTGCCGCGCGGCGGCTTGTGTGCGTGCGCGCTCGGCCGCGCCAGGCGCGGGCGGCGGAATACGGCCGTCAGGCGGATCGATGATGAGCGAGGTGCGGTTGTCCC
>Ga0209382_10004076_pt1 | contig 19781 bp, 19 predicted proteins | sample SoiMetdeltSBSDD5_FD_187599 | JGI IMG/M metagenome (GOLD analysis project Ga0209382, IMG submission 187599) | Bulk soil microbial communities from a Populus tree surrounding site in Tennessee, USA - Soil MetaG P. deltoides SBSDD5 (SPAdes) (version 2) | ecosystem: Environmental > Terrestrial >... | reverse complement strand
GATCCTCGCAGTGGACGAAGACTGATGTACATGCGCGACCTGGCGTGCTGTGCGGGGAAAATGGCGTTCTATTCCACGCCGTCCGATCTCGTCCGCTTTGCCCTGGCGACGAATGCAGACAGCGTGAACGGCGCGCTGGCAGGCGGAAGCGTGATGTCGCTGATGACGCGCCGCGACGACGGGATCGTCGTTGCCGTGGCGTCGAACATCGCGCACGCCAACACGGCCGCTCTCGCGCTAAAAGTGGCTGACACGTTCATGAGGTCCGGCTAAAGCTGGACGCTACAGCGAGACGGCGACGTCCGGCTAAAGCCGGACACTACAGAGGCAGTCCGGCTAAAGCCGGACGCTACGCGGGAGGTCCGGCTGAAGCCGGACACTACAGGTGATCACCGCGCGACGATCGAGAAGACTGGCGACGTCTGGGTCAGCTGGGGGTTCGTGAGGCTGCTCACGCGGATGCGGGCGCGCGTGGTGATCGTGCCGGCGCCGGTCCAATCGTAGAACCCCACGTTCTCCGCGCTCTCGCTCAGCCGGGTCCACGTGATGCCGGCGTCGCGCGACAGATCGACGCTGACGCCACCGCTGACACCGCGAAGCGTCCATTGAATCGTGTTGTTGCGGCCGATGCGGAAGATCGTGCTGGCATCGGGCCGGCGCAGCGTCAGGTCGGGTTCGGGTCTGGCGCTGCGTGTGATCGTCAGCGCCGACTGCTCGCGACGCGAACCATCGGCGGCGCGCGCGCTGGCGATCACCGTGCTCGGGAGCTGGCCTTCGACCGAACCGGCAACCGTAATCACCGCGAACGCTTCCGACGCTGGTGCGAGACTGCCGAACTCACACGCGACGACCGTGCTCATCGCGCACTCGCCCTGCGACGGACGGACCGACACGACTCGTGTCGCGGCCGGCGGCATTTCAACGACGCGTGTCTCCGACATCGTTCCGGGACCGTCGTTCGCCACGCGTACGAGGAACGTCCACACAGTGTCGGCCGGTGACGCCGCGGCCGGACCGGTCAGCGTTACGGAGAAATCGGACGCCGCCGCGGGAGGTGACATCCGCGGCCGTACCACGAACAGGCCCTGCTCGATGCCGTTGACCACCACGGCGCCGCTCGCGAAGAACGGATACGACGTCCACGCCCCGTTATAGGCGGGCCCATCGTCGGCGGGATAGATGTCGAAGAAGCCGAGTTCCCGCAGTGTGCCGAACGCGACGCCGCTGGCGTCGAGGACCCGCAGGCCACTCCGATAGTTCGACTCGTACACCAGGTTGCCCCGAATGTACAGGTTGTGATCGATCGATGCGGTCGGGCCGTCGTAGTAAGTGGCCAGCACCGGTGCATCGAGATCCGAGACATCCCAGATCCAGGTGCGTGTGCGGTGCTTGAACGCCGTTTCGTCCCCTTCATCGTTGACGAGAAAGAAACGCTGGTCCTCGGTGAGCCATCCCTGGTGCGTGTAGGCGCTGCCGTCGTATCCGGTCCGTGACAGCTGAACCGGTTCGAGTTTGTCGGTCGCATCGACGACGGTCAGCGTGTCTTCGTTCGAGTTGAGGCAGATCTCGCGATCGCGATACAGCGTGTCGGGACCTTCATAGACGACGCACTGCGTTTCGTGCGTGTAGCCGTCGAGCGCGAAGCAGCCGGCCGTTTGCGGCAACGTCGGCTCGCGAACATCGACGACGTGAAGACCACCCTCGCAGGTCCGCGTCCCGACCGCGTACGCAAAGCCCGTCTTCGTGTTGAGCGCCAGCGTGTGCGTCGAGCCAAATCCGGCGTAATACGCGGTTTCAGCAAACGCCACCGGCGGTTCGACCACATCACGCAGCTGCGTGAGATCGAACACCTGCATACCGTGATTGAGCGCTTCGCTGACAACGAAGGCGTGATTGGCGAACACCTTGATGCCGCGCCATGTCGAGTTCACGGTGTGCGTCGGGAGCAGGCCGAGATACACCGGCCTCGTCGGAGTGGAGATGTCGACGAACGCCGTGCCAGTCGAGCGTCCGACCAGCGCGTACTCCCGCCCGGTCAGCGGGTCGGTCCATCCCCAGATGTCATTGCCGGTTCCGCCGCCGATCTCCTCGCCAGGCAGAAACGCCAGGAGATCGATGTCGCGGCATGGATACGGACCGGCGAGTCCATCGGTGCAGGTCGTCCCGGTCTGCGCCGCGAAACGAGCGGCCACCTGAGCGTCGGCTTTGAGTGCGCAGCCACACGAGCAACGCCGCCCGTTGGGGCCGAGCGGACAGATGCCGTTCGCGCAATCGCAATGCGAGCCTCGCGGGGGATCGACGAAAGACAGGCCGACGGCGCTTGCCAGCGCCGCGAGCTTGGGCGCGTTGACGACGATCGTGAGGGCGGCGAACGCCGTCAAGGCAATTCCCGCCGAGCGTGGCGATACCTTGGCACGCATCGGGACCGTGCATCAGACGATACACGGCATCCGCGAGCCTGTCAGCAGCGTTTTCTCAGGTTACCGAACTATCCGGCGGGTGGCTCCTGAGCAGATGCTGCTCATCGGAGACGATTGTGTCACCGCTGCGAGTGCACTATTCAAAGCGCGCACTGAGCGGGGCCCCGAAGGCGCGACGGTATGTCCAACCGAATCCTCGCGCACGCAACAACAAGACGCGCATGATTGAGCGCTTGGCTTGCCTGCGCGCAAGGTTCAGCGACCCGCTATTCAGGAGGCTGATCGAGCCCATCGTTCGAATGATTCCGCGCTGACGGGCGTAACTGTTCATCTCCAGATCGAGCCAGCTGTGAACCCCGTTTCCCCGCCAACGTGGGACGACGTATGAACCGTAGAACACGGCCTCGTCAGAGTGCACTCGCCACTTCGTCCCCCATACGAGCTCAAAGCCGTCTGAAAATGTCATCCAGCTGTAGCCCACAGGTTCATTGTCCGCGTAAGCCACTGCCACGACGTCGCCGCGTCTCAACCGTGCACGAATCTCATCCGCCAGCACGTCGCCCATGGGCAGCAAGATCGACAGGGTCCTGTCGAAATCATAGCGTCCAGCATGGAACCTCACCGTGAAACGGCGGTTTCCGTATGGCAGGCGGGCCGGAAGACGCAGATCGTTCTCAACGATTTCGAACAGGTTCCAGTACAGCAGGGGGCGGAAGAGCTCGCGAATGACAAGCAGGAGGACGCGCCATTTCGATCGAAATCGCACGATCTCCGGCAGACGCCGAAACGTCGCCGCAAGCCGTTTGACAGGGGCGTCCTGCTTGGAGTCAAAAGAGGTCGTGACCTCGCCGATCGCCGGTTCGCTCGATGAGGTCAGTGATGACTGATTCTTCTTCATTCTGACCGCGGCACCTTCGCGGGTCACGCGGGTTGGCCGCACCGATGTTCCGTTTTGAACGCCGAATTACGGCAACGTAACCAAGCCGCGTCGGCGGCCGAAATCCATCAATTCGGCTGCAAGCCGATCGCCAACACAGCGCGTCGACCGGCGTTGCATTGTTGGGAACTCTCGAATCGACCTGACTTTCGAGCTCGAGATTCGGACGGTAGGTTCCCTGGCGGACCGGTTGGGTGAGATCGGCTCGGTGAGGACTCAGTGCGTCAGCGCGTAGAGAAAGACGTTGATCCCCAGCGCGTAGCCGTCAATCGAAAACTGATAGAAGTACTGCGGGTCTTCCGTCTCCCGCTCCCAGGAGTTCGACACGTCGGTGTTGTGCGTCATCACCACGATGATGCGGCCGCGCTGGTCGCGCATCGCGCGGAAGTGCGGCTGTGCGGTTTCCTCGCCGCGCTCCGATGTAATCCGTCCGCCGGCCGCACGCCAGAAGCCGATGCCCGGCACTTGCGGAATCTTCTTCACTTCGATCATGGAGTGAAAGATCGGATCGCTCAGCGGCACGTCTTCGATCGTGTACTCGTTGGACGGCATCGCCCGTGCGAGCTCGCGCGTCCACTGGTCCCACGCGTCCTCGCCCCAGAAGTCGTCGACCCAGAGAAAGCCGCCCTTCTGTAGGTAGGTCCGCAGAGCCTGTACTTCTTCCGGCGACAACCCGATGGTGCCGACGTCTGACGCCATCAGATAGGGGCACCCGAAGAGCGCAGGATCCGTCAAGCGGACGAGCCACACGTGAGGGACACCCTTCTTCTGGAAGCTGACGCGCGTCTTCGTCAACTCCGAGAGCCGGATGAGGAGATTGCGCTGCCCCCATGGATAGTCGGTGCGCCAGCCGGAGCCATTGGCTTCGCGGCGAACGCTCGTGTAGAGGATGTGACATCCGGCGACATTGGAATCGGGCCACTGTTCCGGTGGCAACTCCGCCGGATCACCCTGCTCGCCCCGGAGTATCCCGAAGCCACCGAAGCCATCGCGCCTGAACTGCGCGTAGGAATAGCCCGCTGACAGGATCAGCATCAACATCAGCAAGCGGCCGACGATGCGGGACTGTCTCGCGGCGATCACTGGACACGATTATGCGCCCGATTCAGCGGACCCCCTCGAGGTGGCCTTTCATCTGACTCGACCGCGCTCGATTACACTAGCCGACCGCGAGAGGCGAGATGGCACATCCGATTCCGGTCCTCGACATCGACATCTTCAGCCGCGAATCGGTCCGCGATGCGCGCACTGTCGACGATCGCGTGCGTGAGCTGGCGCCGGTCGTCCGCCTCGGCCGCGAAGACATCGTCGTCATCGGCCGTTTCAGTCACGTGTCGGCGGCGTTGTCGGACTGGCGTTCCTTTTCGAGCCGATCGCGGCCCTGGCACGACCCCGCATCGGTCAGGCCCGAGATCCTCTTGACCGACGACCCGCCTCGCCACACCGAGGTCCGCGTCGTGATCGCCAATGCCCTGTCGCCCAAGGCGCTCAACCGAATGGCTGAAGCATTCGCGAAGGACGCCTCGCTCGTCGTCGAGCGTGTGCTCGCCTCCGACGGCGAGTTCGACGCGGTCTCGGCAATCTGTCGCCCGTTCGTCTACAAGGTGCTCCCCGACTTGCTCGGATTACCAGAGCGCGGTCGCGAACACATGGAAGCGTTCGGTCACATGGTCTGGGCGACGATGGGTCCGATGAACGAGCTGTTCAGCGAAGCCATGGTGGGGAGCGAGCCGGTGCTGTCGTGGGTCGAAGAATGTTGCAATCGGGAGAACCTGGATCCCGATGGACTCGGAATGGCGATGTTCCGCGCCGCGGATCGTGGCGAGATCACGCACGCCGAAGCCAAACTGCTGGTCCAGATCCTGCTCTCGGCAGCCGCCGACACGACGGTGATGACGCTCGGGACCGCCATTCGCGCGTTCTGCGAGTTCCCCGACCAGTATCAGACGCTGAGGCAGAATCCGTCGATGACGCGAACGGCGTTCGACGAGAGTCTGCGCTGGGATTCACCCTCGCGCATGGCGGGACGCATCACGACGCGCGACGTGGAGATCGAAGGCTACGTCATCCCGTCGGGGACGCGTTGCGGCCTGCTGTTCGCGGCGGCCAACCGTGACCCGCGCAAGTGGGACGACCCCGATCGATTCGATATCGGCCGGGAGCTGCGAGGTCAGGTCGGGTGGGGCGCCGGCGTCCACATGTGCGTCGGCCGAACACTCGCGCAACTCGAAGCCGACGCGATGCTCGGAGCAATGCTGACGAGCATTCAGCGCTTCGAGGCGACCGGCGATCCGGAGCCGTGGATGACCACGATCGGCCACGGACCCGCAAGGCTCCCTGTCCGCGTCGAGGCGGCGTGATCTAACGCTTCCGCGGCCGCTTCGGGACGAACGCCAGGAACCGACGCGGGTTGTCCACCATGATCGTGTGCAGCACGTCGTCGTTGATGCCCGCCGCTTTCAGTTTGGGCACGAACACCGTCAGCGTCCTCGAATAACCGCGCGACGCATCGGACGAGAACAGCAGCCGATCCGCGAAGCCGGCTTCGATCAGGGCCATCACCATCGGCACCTGCTGCGCATCGCCGTTGCCGCCTTGCCGATCGAATGCGACGAAGGCGCCGCGGCGGCAGATCGTCTTGTGCACGTAGACGTTCGCGTCGACCAGGTTCCCGAGATGTCCGATCGCGACGCGGTTGGGATTGACGCCGGCATCTTCGAGGATGTTGAGCTGCTCGATCGCGGCTTTCCCTGGTATGCCCGTGTGCGTGAAGATCGGCAGGTTGGTCGCGCCGTGCGCCTTGCCGATGGCGCGGAAGACCTTACGCTCGTCGATAGTCATCTCGTCCCACGAGCCGATCTCGCCGAATGCGCCCGCGGTCTCATCGTCGGCCTGTTTGATGAGCGCCTGTACGATCCGATCTTCGCTCATCGTCGAGATGTCCTTCGGATAGAACGGCTGCGAATAGAAGCCGCATCCTGCCACCACCGGCACGCCCGACTTCATCGACGCCTGACGCACGAACGCCAGGTCGCGTCCCATATCGGGATGACCACCGTCCACAATGCAGGCGACGCCATCGCGTTTGGCGGTGCGGAGTTCTTCAGCCATCAGCTCGACGTCGCGCATCGGATCCGGTCCGGGCGGCGCCGCCGGAGGCCCTCCTCCGCGCCCGGCAACCGGTGGTAATCCCTGCGCCGCGCGGACGGCCGCTGCGGCCGCACGAAACCTGTCGTTGAAGTCGGTCGCCAACGACATGTGTTCGTGGAACAGCGTGGCACCGCCGGCGAGATCCTCGGGCGCGTAGTCGATCAACGGTGTTCTAATGACGGCGCCTTTTGTGAACGCGCGCGTCTGGGCGAACGAAGACGAGGGCACGACCGCGCCGACAGCAGCGGTCGTCATGATCTCGAGCGCCTGACGGCGCGTCATGTCGCTCGAACGGCGATCTGACATAGCGGCTCCAGACACGGTCACGCTTTTCGAAACTAGTCGAGACGATAGAACCGAACCACGACCTCGTTCGGGAATCGTTCGCCGATGCCGACGAAGATGCTGCGCGTCAGCCACTGCAGTTCCGGCACGGAGGTCTCGAACTTCGGCACGGTGCGGAAGTACACGAGCTTCGGATCGACTATCTCCCCGGCCAGGAGTTTCTTCATGACGTCGGGCGCTGCGTGGCGGATGCCGGCGTTCTGCACATACACTAACTGCCCCTTCTCGGTTTGGAGCGTGTAGCGGGTATCGAGCTCCGAGAAGCCATCGGGCTGAATGAGCTGCCAATCGGACCCGCTGCCCGGCGCAACCGTCGCGGTCAACATGGGACCGCGCACGCTCCCGCCGAGGATGGGCACGATGCGCCGACGCCCGTGAGGTGTCTGGCCAACTTCGACTGGATCACCGACCTTCGCACGCAACTCGAACGCAAACGTGAGCGTCGGAGCAGGCGGTGTCGTCGCCGGACCGGTTTTCTGGGCGGACAGGCGCCCTCCTGTCATCAGGCCAAGCACACAGAGCCCAATGCAAGCAGTCCGCAGGAAATATGCAGTCATGGGTCTCATGCTAGCGTGTCTTGGCGTGCTCAAAGATGAACAAGCAAAGCCCTGATCCCACCTAGGGCTGCCTTCGCCAGAGCCGGATGGTCGCAATCGTTGTCGTTAGATAGCCATTCTGCTCGGTGGCTACACCGTTCCAGAGCGAGTGGCCGCCCACGTACTCTGGCGGAAGATCGCTGAGGGTGTAGTCACACGCGTAGGACGTCACGTCAGGCGCAGGGTCCCTTTCTCGCGCAAACGTGCATGAGCCCCGGATCGTGAAAGGAATGCCTGCGATGGTGCCTTTGCCATAGCTATAGGTCTTGTCATCGATGCGGGCGCTGTAGCAGCCTCGAAAGTTGCCCAGGGGCTGAACCGCGCCGTCGATTAACTTGCCGTCCTTAGCGCTCGTGCTCGTCGAGAGATACTCGTATGGACGCTCGCGCTGAACAGGGTGCGAGGCGGGGAAGTTCGCCGCGGCGCAGAACGACGTCACGGCAGCTTCCGGGCCAGTCGGACGCGCCCGGACTACGTAAACATCTTCGCGCGCGCTTGCTACGGCGGACTTCTCCGCTGCTCCTTGTGCGTGGCAGACTGTCTCGGCCGGTAGCGCAAGGGCTGCGATGAGTCCTACGACTGATGCGGCCCGGGACATCGACAAGTTGTGCATCGCCACCTCCTGGCCGCGCCAAGTCTATCGCCCTTGGAAGTCCTCCGTTGCTCCGTTCCTCCTGTTAATCCGCTATCTTCGCAACCTCCGTTACCTCCAGAATCAGAACGCGAACCGCACCTGAACCTGCCGGTGCACCAGCGGCGGAATCGGCGCCGGCTGAATCAGCGCACATCCGCTGACGATGCAGTCCGCCCACGGCGGAATGCGATCGGTCTGGTAGAAACGCTCGACGTATCGCCAGTCGGTCTCGACGAAGTCGCTGTACCACTGATCGAGACGCGTGACGCCGCGCTCGTGCATCAGTTGCATCCCGAACCGGGCGGCCTCGAACTCGTAGTCGTGCAACACGTGAAGAAACCGCGAGCGATCGTCGGTGTGTTGAAGCTCCTCGAGCTTGTGCGCCAGCGACGGCGCGACCCACTGCACCGAGTGTCCGAACAGATGGAGCAGCAGAAAGCACTGCATCTCGAACCCGACGTCTGGATCGATCGTGATTCGCAAGCCATCGAAAATGCCGGTGCGTGGCGGGTCGAGATCCTCGTACTGGATGACGAATCCGTATTTGACGATCCCCGACGAGATGTGCCCCCACAGCTCGACGAGGTCCCGGCTGGGCAGCTCGCCGACGATGCGGGCACCGACAAGTTCGTGACTGGGAATGGGTTCCATGGGGCGTGTGCGATCACTCTTCTCCTACCAGTGCGATGGCCGAGCCAACAGCCGGGGCGGCGAAGGAACTTCCAGCGGGGAACCCGCGTCGATCAACGGTACTGACGTGAGCTGGTCACACGGCCGCGTCACGACATTGATACCTTTACTGGACCGTATCAACCAACCCTTTAGTGCGGACGACAGCCTTTCGACCGCAGTTCTGCGGGCCAACCAACGGGCGGCCCGCTCCCGAGATCGCAATAGCGTTCCACGAGTCAGCGACGATACACTCCCAGCCCTGACCCACACCATTCGGCATCTGTCCGCCGCCTTCGCCATCGTGGCGCTGGCGGCGGCTCTGTCCGCCTGCGACGGGAGCCGCCGCAGTCGAGCATCCCAGGACGACGACGCTTCCTCAGCACCGTATCAGGCCGAGGTCGAAGAAGGCCTTGGCGCGGCCGTGGCGATCCTCGTCGACACGTCGGGATCGATGAACGATCCGGCCCCGGGCGACAGTCGGCCCAAAGCGGCCGTCGCCCGCGAGGCGCTCGAAGCGATGCTCGACGCAACGGAGGCCGTGGTCGCGAAGCGTCCCGAGTTCTCCGTGAAAGTCGGTATCTACAATTTTTCGAGCGATGCCGCAACGGTGTTGCCGATGCAGACGTTCAATCGCGCGACGGTGCGCGACGCGCTGACGCGACTGCCCAGGCCGGGAGGCGGCACTGCCATCGGCGAGGCGATGCGCGCGGCGAGGCCCGACCTGTACCGCGCCGGTGTGTTTCGCAAGTATCTGCTGGTGGTCACCGACGGCGAGAACACATCGGGACGAAGTCCGGACGAGGTCGCCCGCGAAATTTTTCAGAAGAGCGAGCACGGAGTGCAAATATATTTCGTAGCGTTCGATGTCGCCGCCGATCGGTTCGCCTTTCTCAAAGACGTGCAAGGAGAGGCGATCGGCGCTGGCAGCGGCCCCGAGCTGAGAAAGGCGCTCGACAACATCTATCAGGGTCGTATCCTCGCGGAGGCCGGGGCGCTCGGCGAACGCGAGCCTGAATCACGATAAACGCATCCTCGTCCGCCTCGAGGCGGACACTACAACGGGAGATTCGCGTGATTGTTCAGAAATTCTGGGCGGCGTTCATGGCGCAGATCAACAAGGTCGCCAATGTCTTCTGGCAAGCCGATCCGATCGCGCAGATGCAGTACGAGTACGACCGCGCGGTGAACGAGCTCAAAGAGGGCCGCACCGGCCTCGAGCAGTACCGCGGCCTCGTCGAGCGAGTGAATCGTCAGGTCGCCGCCAACCGGTCGCACGTGCAGAAGCTCGAGGCGGAGACGAAGGCGTATCTGAAAGCCGGCGACCGTACGACCGCGGCCAAGTTCGCGCTGGAACTGCAGAAGGCAAAAACCGAGCTCGCGGCCAACGAACAGCAGCTGCAGATGCACGAGACGGCGTACACGAACAACCTGCGCAAGATTCAGCACGCCAACAGCAAGCTGATCGAGCTGCGTCAGAAGATCCAGAAGTACGACGCCGAGCTCAAGATGAGCGCGGCCGAAGCGGAGATTGCCAAGCTCGCCGAGAGCTTCGATCTCAATCTGACGACCGACTTCGGGCAGATCGAGGCGGTCATCCAGGAGAAGATCGACAAGAACCGTGGCAAGGTCCGCGTCGCCGCGGATCTCTCCGCGAAGGGCATCGCCGAGATCGATGCCGAAGAACGGATGCAGGCGACGCTCGCCGAGGAAGCGCTCACCAACTTCGAGGTCGAGCTCGGCCTGAAGTCGCCAGAGACGACGCGCATCGCGCCGGCCGCGAAGGATCTGGGGCCGGCGGTCGACACCGAGAAAGCCGTCGAGAAGCAGTCGAACTGACCGTCGTAGGGGCCGCCTTCAGGCGGCCCTAAGGAGATTGTGCAGATGGCGAACGGACAGCCACGTCCAGCGTTTTATGTCGCAGTCTTTGCCGTCGTTGTCGGCCTCGTGGGCCTGGCGATCTGGCGCTACAGCGGCGGAGGCGGCGCCGGCACCGGCGTCTTCTCGAGCGACGAGCTCAAGCAGGTCGCCGGCAACGCGGAGAATCCCGACAGCTCGGGCATCACCACCGTCAAGGAATACAACTTCGTTCCGAGCGCCAAGCTGCCCGAGGTGAAGGGCATCTCGAGCTACACCGCGATGAACGACCGCACCGTGCGGTTCGCCATCAACGTGTGGGCGGGCTGGGGTCCGATCATCTACGCCAACAACGGATTCAAGCCGGGCAAGGCGTGGAAGACGCCGAACGGGAAAGACTTCAAGGTCGAGCTCGTCCTGATCGACGACCCGGTCGCGATGCGCGACGCCTTTGCCGCAGGCAACCTGCACGTTGGCTGGGCCACGCTCGACATGGTGCCGCTCTTCCTCGAAGGGCTGCGCAAAGACACACGCGTGATGCCCCGTATCTTCCAGCAGGTGGACTGGTCGAACGGCGGCGATGGCATCGTCGTACGCGAGGCGATCAAGTCGATGGCCGACCTGCGCGGCAAAACGGTGGTGCTCGCGCAGAACTCGCCGTCGCACTTCTTCCTCCTGAACGCCCTCATCAATGCCGGTGTCCAGCCGGCCGAAGTGCAGTTCAAGTTCACGCAGGACGCGTTCCAGGCGGCCGCAGCGTTCAACGGCGACAAGAGCCTCGCCGGCGTCGTCAGCTGGGCGCCCGACATCTACAACCTCGAAAAGGTCAAGGGCAACCGGATGATGGTCACGACGGCGACCGCCAACAAGCTGATCGCCGACGTCTGGTTCTCACGCGCCGATTTCGCCAAGGACAACCCCGACATCATGGAGGGTCTGGTCCGCGGCATCTTCGACGCGATGCAGGACCTGAAGATGCAGGATGCCAAGCAGCGTGTGGCGAAGCTGATGGCCGCCGGCTACTCGATTCCCGAGAGCGACGCGCTCGGCATGCTCGGCGATGCGCATTCGACCAACTACGCGGAGAACCGCGAGTTCTTCCTGAACCAGAACAACCCGACCAATTTCGAGCGGACCTGGAACACGGCCTACTTCCTCTACAAGAAGATCGGCGTGGTCACCCAGCAGACGGCGTTCGATCAGGTCATGGACTTCTCGGTGATTCAGAAGCTGGGGAGCGAAGCCAAGTACTCCAGCCAGAAGAACGAGTACGACGTGCGCTTCGCGCCGACCAGCGCCGGAGCCGTGCAGGGCGAGAGCGACGAGATTCTGACCAAGACGGTGGTCATCCACTTCTTCCCCAACTCGTGGGACGTGACCAAGAAGATCACCCGCTCGGTGGATGGCAAGGATGTCGAGGAGCTCTACGACCCGAACGTCAACTTCGTCGTCGAGGAGATCGGCAAGCTGGCCGGCCAGTACGGCGCGGCCCGCATCGTCATCGAGGGACATACCGACGGATCGATGCGAAACACGGTGCCGAAGAGCGCCGTGCAGGAGCTCTCTCTGAATCGCGCGAACTCGGTCAAGGAGGCGATCGTCCGCAAGTTCGCGACGTTGCAGCCGAACCAGTTCTCGACGAGCGGGGTCGGCTGGGACAAGCCGGCTGACAGCACCGATCCGGACAACAACGCCAAGAACCGACGCGTCGAGATCAAGGTCTATCCGGCAGAAGCGCCCGCAGCCGCGAAGTAATGGCGCTGTTCGCGTTACGCGTCTCCCCGCCCCGCACCGTGCGCTATCTGCTCGGTGCGGGCGCGGTGGCCCTGCTCGTACTGGTGTGGTGGATCGTCACGCTCGGCGCCGTGGAGACGCGGCTGGTGTCGCCGGTCATCCTGCCCAGCCCGCTCGAGGTCTTCGCCAGCTTCGCCAGCCTGCTCAACGAACGCGCACTCATCGAAAGCATTGCGGCCACGCTCAGGCGGGTACTGCTTGGCTTCGGCCTGGCGATTCTGGTCGGCGTTCCGGTGGGGATCGCCGCCGGTGCGTGGCGCGTGTTCGAGGCGGCGGCCGCGCCGGTGGCGCTCTTCGGTCGCAACCTGCCGGTGGCCGCACTGATCCCGCTGACCATTCTGTGGTTCGGCATCGATGAGACGCAGAAGGTCATGTTCATCTTCATCGCCTGCGTCCCGTTCGTGTACTCGGACACGGTTCGCGCCATTGCCAGCGTGCCGGATCGCTACGTCGAGACGTCGCAGACGCTTGGCGCGTCACGATGGCAGATTCTGACGAAGGTGCTGGTCGCGCTCGCACTCCCGGACATCTACAACAGCCTGCGTCACCTCTTCGGCATGGCGTTCGGCTACATCATGCTGGCCGAACTGATCAACGCGAGCTATGGTCTCGGCTACCTGCTGATGACGAGCCAGCGGCGCGGCCTGTCCGAGCACATCATCCTGATCCTCATGATCATCGGACTGTTGGCGTTCGCCATCGACCGGGCGCTGTACTTCTTCCAGCGCGGTCTGTTTCCCTACCGTCCGGCCGACGAATGACGACGCTCGCGAACATCGTCGAGTTCCGGGGGGTCACCAAGCGATTCGGCGACCTGACCGTGATTCGCGACGTGACGTTCACGGTGCCGGATCTGCCCGGCATCGGCGAGTTCGTGACGATCCTCGGACCGTCGGGGTGCGGGAAGTCGACGGTGCTTCGCCTGATCGCCGGCCTGCCGCCGCACCACCCCACCACCGAGGGCGTGGTCCATGTCGCCAATGCCCCCGTGGCGGGCCCCGGCGCCGACCGAGGCATGGTGTTCCAGGACTACACCTCGTTCGACAATCGCACGGTCGAAGACAACGTGGCGTTCGGACTCGAGTGCCGCGGCGTCGGCGCGCGCGAGCGGCGCGACCAGGCGCGTGCGTGGATCGAGAAGGTGGGGCTCGACGTCACGCGCGACGCCCACAAGTACCCGAGCCAGCTTTCGGGCGGCATGCGTCAGCGCGTCGCGATCGCGCGAACGTTGATTCTCCGGCCGCGCATCATTCTCATGGACGAGCCGTTCGGCGCGCTCGATCCGGCCACGCGCCTCCACATGCAGGAGCTGCTCAACAAGCTGTGGCGGGAAGCCGAGGCGACGGTGTTCTTCGTGACGCACTCCATCGAAGAAGCCGTCTATCTGGGCGACCGCGTGTACGTGTTCTCCGCGTCTCCGGGTACTATCCTGCGCGAGATCGCCGTGCCGAAATCCGACAGGCCACCGAAGGAAATGCTGCGCGAGAAGACGTTCATCGACCTGGTCGACGACATCCGCGACACCGTCGACACGCTGCAATCGTCCACGCGCGCCGGCGACTGAGGATGGCCAACATCATTCCGCCACCGATCCCGTCCGATCGGTCCTCGAAGCCGCCGCAAGGAGCCGGACTCAAGGACTACCTGAAAGAGGCGTTCCTCTTCCGCTGGAACCTGCTGTTCTTTCTCGGCGGGCTCGCCGGAGCGGCGATCGCGCCGCTGTCTGACGTGACGTTTCCCCTGCTGTTCGCTGGCGAGATCGCGTATCTGACCGCGCTCACGTCGCTGCCGCGCTTTCGCGCCGCCATCGACGCCAAGGTTCACTCGGCTCAGACGACGCCGGCCGCCCCCGAGACCACGACACCCTCACTCGTCGTCATGCTCGCCGGATTGCCGAACGACGCGCGAACGCGCTTTGAGCGGCTGCATGCCCGCTGTGTCGAGATGCGGCACCTGGCGGTGGGCGTCCGCGGCGCTGCTGGCCGCGAGGCCGGATCGGCCGAGGAGATCCGGACGCCGGGCCTGGATCGCCTGCTCTGGCTGTTCCTCCGTCTGTTGATGTCGAAGAACGCGCTCGATCGGTTTCTCAAGACGATGAGCAGCGAGGAGGTCACCGCGCGCCTCGAACAGCTGCGCAAGGACATGGGCGCCGCGCAGCAAGGTGGTGACGAACGGATCGTGCGCTCGCTGCAGGACAGCATCGCGAACGCCGAGCTGCGCCTCGACAACTACGAGCGTGCGAAGAAGAACGCGCAGTTCGTCACGATCGAGCTGGATCGAATCGAAGGCAAGATTCAGGCACTGGCCGAGTCCGCGGTCAACCGTCAGGACCCCGACCTGCTGAGCAGCCAGGTCGACTCCGCGGCGGAGAGCATGCGGCAGACAGAGAAAGCGGTCAGCGAGCTGCAGCACCTCACCGGCCTCGCCGACGAACTCCAGGATCCGCCGGCCATACTCGATGCGGATCTGCGACAGGCGCTGCGCAATGACGCCTGATCACGTCACCCCTGCGGGCCTCACGAAAAGCGGAGGGCCGGTCGGAGCACTGGCCGACCTCCCGTCGTTCTTCCCCGCGTGGGCGAAACAACTCGCCGAGCTCTATTTCTCCGGAACCACCGCCGCGTTCGTCCTGCACGGCAACACCTACGACTTCGTGCGCAGCCCGAGCCGCGAGGACGGGCGCAACCAGGACAAGGCGGACCTGCCCCGCCGAAGCCCAGAGGTGAAGGCGGAGTACGTCGTGCTCGCGGAGTTCCTCGCAGAGCAGCTGTTCGGCCGGTGGTCGCTCGTCCTGCACTACGACCTTGGGCGCGGCCTCCGCGTCGCTGCCGGGCGCGACGAGCAGCGGCTGCGAGACATGGTCGCGCTCGCGAATCGCCGGGTCGGCGATCTGAGCGCACTGTCGAAGGAGCCGTCCGCGACGATCGCCCTGCTCGATCGCTTCGTCAGGCACAACCTCATGGCGGCCGAGTCCGATCGTCTGAGCGTGGCGGTCATCGTCGATCAGGCGTCGTACGTGTTCCCGTCAGGTGATCCCGGGCGCTTGAGTGCGCAGGCCTCGTCCCAGCTCGTGACGATGATCAACTGGGCGACCAGCCCCCACGTGAAGCGGCTGAACATGGCGTTCGTGCTGGTCGACGAGAAACGCGCCGATCTGAGCGAGCGCCTCACCAGCAACCCGCATGTCGCTTCGATCGAGGTGCCGCTGCCCGGCGAAGCCGACCGCGTCCGGTTCATCGAGACGACCGCGGACTCGACGGCGCTCAACGCCTTCTCGGACTACGACGCCGCGCAGCTCGCGACGCTGACCGCCGGCATCTCGCTCACCGACATCAATGTCATGGTGCAGTCGGCGCGCGAGGGCGGACGACGGCTCGATGCGAAGGTGTTTCGCGAGCTGAAGAAGCTGCTGATCGAGCGGCAGTGCCACGGTCTGCTCGAGTTCATCGAACCGAAGTGGACGCTCGACACCGTCGTCGGGCACGACGCGGCCAAGGCCCGCCTGCGCGAGGACGCCACACTGCTGAAGCGTGGCTCGATCGACAGTCTGCCGATGGGCTATCTGATCTGCGGCCCGGTCGGAACGGGCAAATCGTTTCTCGCGCAGTGCGTCAGCGGCGAGATGGGCGCGCCCTGTGTGATGCTCAAGAACTTTCGATCGAAGTACGTCGGCGAAACCGAGGGCAACCTCGAACGGGTGCTGTCGGTGCTCCGCGCCATGGGCCCGGTCGTCGTCGTGGTCGACGAGGCCGACGTCGCGCTCGGCGGGCGCGAGCAGGACGGCGACTCGGGCACGTCGAGCCGTGTGTTTGGCATGATCGCGTCGCAGATGGGCGACACGAAATACCGCGGCCGCATCATCTGGATGCTGCTCACGGCCCGGCCGGATCTGCTGCCGATCGATTTGAAGCGCCAGGGACGCGCCGAGGTGCACATTCCGCTGTTCTACCCGACCGACGAACACGAAATCCGCCAGATGTTCGCGATCCTCGCCACCAAGATGGGATCGCGTGTCGCGTCCGAGGACATCCCGTCGATTCCGCAACGCGGGCATCTCTCGGGGGCCGACATCGAAGGAATGGTCGGCCGCGCATGGCGCAAGTCGCTGCTCGCCGGCACGGACCACATCACCAAGGAGGCGCTCGCCGACGTCGTGTCGCAATTCATGCCGTCGACGCAGGGCATGGAGCGCGAGCTGCAGGAGGTCGCGGCGATCATCGAGTGCACCGACCGGCAGTTCCTTCCGGCCCCGATACTCGAGCGGATCGATAAAGAAGGTGGACGGGCGAGCATGCAGACGCGCCTCACAGCACTGAAACAAATCTTGAAGGACCTTTAACGTAGAGCGGGGGCTTTAGCCCCCGCGGACAGAAACAGGACGGATCCAATGGCAAAAACGAGTTGGTTCGACGAACGCGCGGAACACCCGACGCTGCACGAGCGCGTCGAGAAGCTGGAGTCATTCACGACGGCCATGGCCGACGGGGTCGTCGACAAGAACGAGCTGACGACGCAGGAACAGCGGCTGGCCGCGGCGATGAAGCGTCTCGAGCCCAAGCTGAACGACGAGCTTCATCAGGACGTGACGAGCGTGCTCATCGAGCTCACGGCTTACAACGTGATGCGCTTGTTGCACGAGCTGCAGACCGAGCACGCGCGAGTGGCCTTCAGGTAGCTGTGACGGCACCGCCGAGCGGGAGAGAGTCGACCGCGGATGCTCTTCGATACGGCAGTCCTCGTGATCTCAGCGCTCGCGGGAGCGCTTGCGTCAGTCACCGGATTCGGCATCGGGAGTCTCCTGACTCCGCTGCTCGCGCTTCGAATGGACACGCGGCTTGCGGTCGCCGTCGTGTCGGTGCCGCACGTCGTCGGCACCGCGGTGCGTTTCTGGCTGATGTCGGGCGGCGTCGATCGACGGGTGCTCGTGAGCTTCGGCGTGACGAGTGCGGCCGGCGGCCTGACGGGCGCACTGCTGCAGGGCGTGGCCAGCAATCGCTGGCTCACGGTCCTGTTCGGCGGGCTCCTGTTGTTCGCCGCCGTGAGTGAGGCGATCGGCCTCGCCGCGCGAATGCGCTTTCGCGGCCACGTGGCGTGGATCGCCGGCGCGCTTTCGGGACTGCTCGGCGGGCTGGTCGGCAATCAGGGCGGCTTGCGCTCGGCCGCCCTGCTCGGGTTTGGCCTCGACAAACGGACGTTCGTAGGGACAGCCACTGCGATCGGTCTGCTCGTCGACGGGGCACGAATGCCGGTGTACGTCGCGACTCAGTATCGCGAGTTGTCAGCGCTCTGGCTGCCGATTCTGGTCGCGATCGCCGGCGTCGTCCTCGGCACCGTGCTCGGAAGCCGTCTGCTCGCACGCATTCCTGATATCTGGTTCCATCGCGTGCTCGCGGTGGTGCTCGCCGCGCTCGGCATCACGATGGTCGCGCGCGGCTTCCTGGACTGACGCACTCGACGGCGACGACTGAGTCGGCTTCGCCGAAACGCGCCGCATCAGCCCTGGCCAACCCAGTGAACAATGGTCCACGTCGCCGCGATTCCTGCCGGTCCTCCGGCGAGTTTGCTCGCGCCGACCTCGCACCACGTCCCGTTGTCCAGATCGATGACGCCGTCCTGAGCGTGTCGGACCGCTCCCGGTCGACCTGGAAAAACCCACCTGAGGTCGGTCAGTGCCACGCCGGGGCCCCCGTTCGGGATTGCCGCTCCACCATGAGCTGCGGCGTAAGCCGTTTCGGCGGCGCGAATGGAGTTGCCGACCACAAGGATGAATTCACTCTTCGGAATCCAGTTGAGGACGATGCAACTGCTTTGATTCGCGGGAGCGCCGAGGAGCGGATTCACATCGGGTTTGGCGAGGGCGGTGCGCCTCGCCACGAAGTTATTCGGGGCCGCCACGAAACCCGTGCATGTGCAGGGCACCGCTGCTCCACCGCCTGATGGTGGACTGGTGTGCTTACAGCGGTTGGTATTGGTGTGGCCGGTTGTGGCAGGTGCGGCGATGTCGGATTTTTTCCGGTGGCCGCATGTGCAGAAAGGATTGCGTATGTCGAGAATCTTCAGAATCTTCTCGTCGAGCAACTCCTTCTGCGCATATCTCCAATTGTCCTCGTCTTTGCCCTGCTGACCGGGCTGCTGGGAACGGTAGTAGGCCGCGGTTTGAGTGCGCGCCTCCTTCTTGGAAAAGGTGGCCAGATGCTTCTTCGAGAAATTAGAGGCGAACTTGATGAGATAACGGAGTCCGGCGGCTTCGGCGACCTCAAACTCCTGATTGACGGAACTGAATCGCGTCCAAGCGAGTTCCGTGCCGCCGCCGGCCAGATTCCGGTTGTATTGCTCGTAGCGAAGTAACTCAGACGCCGTATTCGCATGAACCTTGAACGGAGGAGAAGCCATAATAACGTTCCTTCTTCAAAGCCGCAGAGCCCCCGGCGCCTCTGCCACCCCATTTCACCAGGCCAGCGATGCCGGCGGATCAGCAATCGACTGGAAACGTATCGCCGTCACCGCATGGCGATCGCGATGGCTGGCGATTGGCATGAGGCCTGCCGTGATCATGCTGTCGATCTGACGCTCGCCGAGGATCTGCTCCGCACACGGCTGCAGTTCGCGCTCGCCTTCGCGCGTGAACGTGTACGCTGGGAGGTCGCCTATTTCACGTTCGTCTCCCGGCTCCATCTCCCATCCACGCTCGTTGAAGCCACGTCCGAGCAGGAGCGTCGCCGCCAGCGATCCGCTGCCCCAGAGCAGCTCGTTCGGCGCCGGCTCGCCAGTACATTCCTCGAAGGCGAACGCCTCGATTGGGTCGCTGGTTCTGCCAAACGGTGTGCGCAGCAGCACCCGTGGTGCAGCGAGAGCGATCCATGGCGCGATCTTACTGCGACGCAGCGCGCGCCAGTCGGCCAGCGCCGTCTCGTCGGCGTTTACTAACGTTGCGTCCGCGCCGGCGAGCAGTGGAGCACCTGCGCTCGACGCGATTGACCCCATGGCCGCGAGCAGGCCGATGTCAGCTGCCGATGGAGTGAAGTCGATCAAAACGGTCAGAACGGACCACCCGTGGCCGCCGGGTACGTTGCGCCATCGTTCGACCAACGCACGATAGAGGCCCGTCTCTGTGAGCGTTCCGTGTGCCGCGACGACATCGGCGATCAGCTCTTCGCGTGTGGTATCGAACAGATGCAGTTGAAGCGGACCATCGAGCTCGAGGCTCGACGTCAGCCACTGCACTCCCCGCCACGCCGATTCCAATGACTGGAATGCCGGCGCGTGCAGGAAGGCCCTCATTTCCGCGGTGGTCGCGGCGTCCACGGCCGCGAGATACGACTTCGTTTCCATTGAGGCGTCTTTGATGACGTGCGGTGCGACGACGTTGCGGATCAGCG
>Ga0209382_10004073_pt1 | contig 19785 bp, 10 predicted proteins | sample SoiMetdeltSBSDD5_FD_187599 | JGI IMG/M metagenome (GOLD analysis project Ga0209382, IMG submission 187599) | Bulk soil microbial communities from a Populus tree surrounding site in Tennessee, USA - Soil MetaG P. deltoides SBSDD5 (SPAdes) (version 2) | ecosystem: Environmental > Terrestrial >... | reverse complement strand
CGAGTTTTCATTTGGCGTGAATCCGTCGTAGGGTCACGTTTCTGGAACATGTGTTTGCCTTTGTGCGGATGAGGGCCCGGCCGTTTCAGGTATAGGGAACAGTCATCAGTCCGTGGAGGGTCGGGACCCGGAACTCAACTGTTGAGTACGGTTCATTATTCGAGCCATGGAAGGGACTTCATCCACCATGACCTTAGCTAATATCATGCTCACTATCATTGCTTTGGCCCTGGCGACATCGGCCGTGACCGCTATCCTCCTCTTTACCCGGATCAAGCGAACGCTGTTTGCGGCCGAACAGGCGCTGCATCGTATGTCGGAGCTGACGCCTCGGATGGCTCGAGTCCTCGACGACGCTTCGGGAGAGCTGGTCGCGCTCAAGGCGTTGACGCAACGGACGCAAGCAGTGACGGAGAGGGTTCACGGGATCACCGCGAACGTTCAGGGAATATCCGACGAGCTCCGGCAAGGTGCGGAGTTCTTGAATCTGGCTCGGAGGTCACGGGCGCTCTGGGCGGGAGCGCGCGCAGGATTCTCGTCCCTGAGACGCGTTACACATCACAACGGCTACGGAGAAGGAGACGATCATGAATAACAGAAGCGATATCCTCATCGCGTTTGCGTTGGGCGCAGTAGCAGGGGTCCTGCTTGCTCCGGATCGCGGAGAAGTGACCCGCCGCAGAATCGGCGAGAAGGCTGGAGATTTGTTCAGCGGCGCTCGTGATCGCGTCGGCGGCGTTGCCGATCGCGTCAGCGGGGTTGCCGACACGTTGCGGGATCAGGGCCGTGCCGTGAAGGAAGCGGTTCAAAGCGCGAAGGACAGCTATCGTGAGGAAGTGGGACGGCCTCGTCCTGGCCTGCGGTCCGAAACGAATACGTAAGACATTCGGGACTGAATTGCGGACCCCGGCTTAACCGGGGCCGCAACCTTCGGGTCATCAAGGAAAAGGCGCGGCGACGCGCCTTTTTTCATGACGAGGCTCGTGCATTCCCGGCGATAGTCCGAAAGAGGCAAGCGTTACTTGGAGACCGCCATGTAGGCGATGAGGAGGGCGAGAATGGCGCCTCCGATTACCACGATGATCATGCTCAGGTCCCCGCCATGAAAGCTCAGCTTGGACAGGGCGACTCCGGGGAGGGTGGCGATGTTGGAAAAGTGGGGTTGGGGCGCGCCTCGCACCACGTATTTGAACCCGATGTACGCAAGCACCGCCAGTCCGACAAAGACCAGGAACAGTCTCACAGGGGCCTCGCTCTCGAGATGGGCGACCACGCAGGATGAGCCGCTGACGGCCCAACTCTAAAAATATCGGACGATTTCGCAAAAGATAAAGGTGTTGCACCCGCGCTGCACCTTCCCGGACATGTGTACCTCCCCGGACACCCGCTAGACGCTCAAACCCCATCTAGGCCCTTTAGAGCTGGCTCGATTCTTGGATGATGAAGGAAAGCAGCCCACGCCAGGGCTGTAACTTGGCGTGAGGAAAAATCAGGGCCGTGGATTAGCGGCGGACTCGACGCGAAGCGGGCCGGCAGTGCGCGTCGGGGATGCTTGGAACAGGAGTTTGATTCATGAAACCCATTCTCTTTCTCATCGGGTTGATCGCCCTCAGTTTGGGAGTCACTGGCGGCCAACGCGCCGACGCGGGAGTCTACGTTGCCGGCTCGATCAGTAGCCCAAACGTTGCGGTCAGCCTTTCTTATTTCCATGACGAGCTGTCCCCCTATGGGCGCTGGGTCGACGTGGCACCGTATGGGTCCTGTTGGTCCCCGTACGATGCTTCGGATGACTGGCGTCCATACTGGGACGGCTACTGGGGCTACAGCGACTACGGTTGGACCTGGGTCTCCAACGAGCCCTATGGCTGGGCTACCTATCACTACGGCCGATGGGTCTTGGATCCGTACTACGGCTGGGTCTGGGTTCCGGACACGACGTGGGGTCCGGCTTGGGTGAGTTGGCAGAACAACGACGCCTGGTGCGGCTGGGCTCCGTTGCCCCCGCAGGCGGGATGGTCGGTGTCGGTCGGCTTCAGCTGGGGCAATACCTACGGCTACGCGGTTCCCGCGCAGTCCTGGTGCTTCGTGCCTCGCCGGCATTTCTGCGACTACAACGTGCGCTACGCATGTGCTCCTGTGTACAGAAATGCGTCGCTGTGCGATCAGACCCGAAGCGTCACCCGCTGGAGCAAGCACGACGGCAAGCCCGTGAACCGCGGGTTCAACGTCTCCGACGTGGAGCGGTGGACGGGTAAGCGCGTCGATCGGCATGACGTGGTCGATCTGCGGGCCCGGAATGAAGGCCGGGACTTCGCGCAGAACGGGCGCAGGAACCAGGGCTCCAATTCCTCCGAACGCATGAACGGCAATCGGAAGTTCAACTCCGATCAGCAGGTCAAGCGTGACGAGCCGATCCGGGAACGCGCCCGTCAAAACAACGACTCGCGTCGGCAGGAGCGGCAGCTTCAGGAACGCGGCCGTCAGCAGAGTGACAACCCACGTCCACAGGAACGTCAATTACAAGGGCGCGGACGTCAATTCAACGAAGATCCGCCAACGCAAGAGCGGCAGCTCCAAGGCCGTCAGCGCCAGTTCCAGGGACGCGAGCGCCAGTACCAGAACCAGCGCGAACAGGAACGCCAAATCCAGGGTCGTCAGCGCGACACTCAGCGCCGGATGAACCAGGAGCAGCAGGTCCAGGGACGCGAGCGCCAGTACCAGAACCAGCGCCAACAGGAGCGGCAGATCCAGGGTCGTCAGCGCGACATGAACAACCAGCGCCGGATGAACCAGGAGCAACAGTTCCAGGGACGCGAGCGCCAGAACCAGGACCGGCGGTCCAAGGAACAGCAGTTCCAAGAGCGCCAGCGTGGAAAGTCCCGTGACGGTTCGACGGTCGTCGAGAACTCGCGTTCAAGTCGGGGCAATGATGCCTCGAACGAAACCGAGGAGGTTCAAAACGGCAAAGGGCACGGGCGAGGGGGCCGGGGCCACTAAGACCCTCTAACTGAAAACGTTTGGGGCCGTGACCAAAGGGTCACGGCCCTTTTCTTTGTCTCCGCCGTTTTGGCCTCGGCCTCTCAGCGTACTTTTCAGAGAAAGTGTACTGCAGAGATAGTTAGTTACATCTGTTACATGCGGTGCCACAGCAGGGTTATAAGTGACGGTGGACTCGCCCAAGTGCTATTATTCGGTCGCCATTCGCTGCTCGGGCGGGTCCGGAGATCCAGAGGCGTGCCCCGTTGCTTACGCGATGCTTTCGAGCCAATGGCGTCTCCCCCGGTCCATTGGGGCACCAGGATTTTCTAGGGTCCTCCCGAATTTGGTTTTCGATCCATGCCGATGCGCTGCTCGGGCGGGTATCGGTAACCAACTAAGGGAGGAAGCTACTCATGAAGCGGATCGAACTATTCGTCCCTGTGGTTCTGGTGGTTTTGTGCGCCCTCGCGGGCGCATCTTATGCCACCACGCCTCAGGTGAACGGAGCTACGATCGAGCTGCGGACGTTCAACGACTGTCCCATCTCGACGGTAAGCTCGATCAACAACTATCCGGCCCAGATCCAGATTTCCGACGCGATGGACCCGCTCTGCGTGGGGTTTGCCAACCTGCACAGCTTCAGCTTCTCCGAGGACGGGGGAGCGACGTCAGCGGTGTTCGACAACAACTCCAACTTCCACTTCGCGGCCGATGTCAACCTCGATGGGGCTGGGGAAGGGGAAGGCGGATTGCGGATCTCACCCTGGTACGGCAAGTTCGTGGACGGCCGGATGATGGCCAACGTGACCTCGGGTGAGATCGCGTGTTTCGGTGGAGCTTTGCCATTCTACAGTTTCACCGTCAATCACGGCATCACCTACACCAGAGGCACCACCATTCGCATGGAGGCGACCTATCTGGCTAACGACCTGACCTCCGTCAATCCCGCTTCCATTCAGTATCGTGTGGTCTATAACGGCAATACTTACGACAGTCCGGTGCTCCCGTTCGGCGAGCAGAACCCCAACGAGTGCAACTTTCCCCAACATAACGACCAGTGGGGCATGTTGAACGACGGACGGGTGGGCGGGTATTTTCAGCCGCGGGCGAACAGCGGTGCCACCCTCACCGCCACCTGGTCGAACATCCAGTTCGAATCCCTGCTCCCGTGTGGGACTCCGGAAGCGGACGGGGCGTTCATTGCGCTCCGGACGTTCAATGACTGTCCCATCTCGACGGTAAGCTCGACGAATAACTATCCCGCGTCCGTCTCCATTAGCGATGAGATGGACCCGCTCTGCGTGGGGTTTGCCAACCTGCACAGCTTCAGCATCTCCGATGACGGAGGAGCCACGGCGGCGCGATTCGACAACAATGCCAATTTCCACCTCGCGGCCGATCTCAACATCGATGGGGCTGGAGAAGGGGAAGGCGGATTGCGGATCTCGCCCTGGTACGGCCAGTTCGTGGACGGCCGGATGATGGCCAACGTGTCCTCGGGCGAGGTCGCATGCTTCGGAGGAGCGCTTCCTTTCTATAGCTTCACGGTCAACCACGGCGTCAACTACGTCAGAGGAACCACGATCCGCCTGGAAGCCACCTACACGGCCAACAACAACACCGCCGCCCATCCAGCCACGATCCAGTATCGAGTTACCTATAACGGCAATACCTACGACAGCCCCGTCCTTCCGTTTGGCGAACAGAATCCCAACGAGTGCAACTTTCCCCAACATAACGGCCTGTGGGGGATGATGAATAACGGACGGATCGGCGGCTATTTCCAGCCGCGAGCCAATTCGGGCGCGCTGTTGAGCGCAACCTGGACCAACATCGAGTACTCCACGACCCCGTGCTGCACCGATGTGACGCCGCCCGAGATCGCGGTCACGGTGGATCGCGACCTGCTCTGGCCCCCGAACCACAAGTACGGGCACATCTGCGCGTCCGTGTCGGCGACCGATGACTGCGACCCGAATCCGGTCGTGACCCTGCAGTCGGTGACCAGCAGCGAACCGGATGCCGGGCAGGGGAACGGCGATCAGCCGAACGACATCGTGATCGGCGACGACAACTGCTTCGATCTCCGTGCCGAGAGAAGCGCCAGCGGTCCGGGACGCGTGTACACGATCACCTATTGCGCGACGGATGCCGCCGGTCATACCACCTGTGGCTCGGCCACGGTCACTGTACCGCACGACATGGCCGGATCCGCATCATCGTCGCTGGGTTTCACCCCGGACGGACGGGCGATCCAATCCGGAGCCAACAGCTTCGCCCTAGTGCTTCGGGGCGCGCAGGGATTCGATGTTCACGACGTGGACACGCATTCCTCCCAAGTCGGCAACAACATCGACGTGATCGATCTCAAGAAGAAGGAGTTCAGGGATATCGACGGCGACGGCCAGGTAGATCTGCGCCTCACCTACGACACGGCCCCGCTGAACGTAATCCTTGCTCAGCAACCAGGTGTTCCGGTCGCGCTGCGCTACGACAGGGGCGATAACGGCGCCTACATCGTGCCCGATATCTTCGCGCTGGGAACGCCGCTCGAAATGCAGACAACCGGCATCAACCCGGGAACGCCTGGGATCATCGTGATGCGGGCGCAACCCAATCCGTTCCGTGCGTCGACCGTGATCAATTACTCGGTCGGCAGTACGCCTCGCCAGGTGGACATCGCCGTCTTCGATGCGTCGGGACGGCTGGTCAAGACTCTGGTGAGCGGAATGCTGGCGGGTAGCCATGAAGCCAACTGGGACGGACGCCACGAGGACGGTGTCCGTGCCGCGGCCGGTGTCTACTTCGTGAAGGTCAACGTGGCCGGCCAGCAGTCCGCGGAGAGGGTTATCCTTATCCGATAGCGATCTCTAAATCCCATAACGGGAACAACGACTTCCCCGGGGTAAAGCATTGGCCCCGCACCTTTGGGTGCGGGGCCAATGTGTTAAATATTCGCATTTTTTCAACAAAATAGAGATTTCATCCTTGATCTGATCGACACGGTCGGCGCAAGATGCAGTTTCCCCCAACGCCTCGATGGCCGCCCCCTTGATTTGCGGCATGAAAGCATCAGGGCGTACCTCCGCTCCCCACATTTGCCCATCACCGGAGGTCATGTACATGTTGAGATCTGTTGTCCTTGGTGCTGTTCTCATCGGGATCTTCGTGCTCGGAGTGATGTTCGGGGCGGGATCCGCGCCCGCCGATCCTCCGGGGATGGGATATGTCCCGGGTCAAGTCATCATCAAGTTCAAGTCGGCGGCCAGCCCGAGCGACAAGGACAAAATCCTGCGGGACTTGGGCGGGGACCGCATCAAGGGTTTGGGCCAGACCCAGGCCGAGCTTCGTGGCTTGCGTTCTTCGTTGAACGTCGATGAGGCGGTCGCTCGGTATCGTAATCACCCCAAGATCCAGTACATCGAGCCCAATTTCCTCCTTCAGGCCGATCGCGTCCCTAACGACCCTCGATTCGCTGAGCTGTGGGGCATGCGAAATATAGGGCAAACCGGAGGGACGCCGGGGGCGGACATTCATGCGCCCACCGCCTGGGATCATTTCCTCGGCTCGAGTCAGGTACTGATCGGGGTGATCGACACCGGAGTCGACTACACCCACCCCGATCTGGCCGCCAACATCTGGACGAATCCCGGGGAAGTTTCGGGCAACGGCATCGATGACGATCACAACGGTTACGTCGACGATGTACGCGGCTGGGATTTCGTGAACGGCGACAACAATCCCCTTGATGACAACGGTCACGGGACGCATGTCTCGGGCACGATTGGCGCGGTGGGGGACAATGGGACCGGCGTGGTCGGTGTGAACTGGCACGTGAAGATCATGCCGCTCAAGTTCCTGAGCTCGGGAGGAAGCGGCAGCACAGCGAACGCGATCTTGGCGGTGCAGTACGCCACCATGATGCATGTGAACTTGACCAGCAATAGCTGGGGAGGCGGCGGCTTCTCGCAAGGCCTGATGGACGCGATCGCCGATGCCGGAACTCACGGCATTCTCTTCGTCGCGGCGGCGGGCAATAGTGGCGTGAACACCGACGGCAGCCCGCACTATCCCTCCTCCTATCCGCTCGACAATATCGTTTCCGTGGCCGCGACCGACCATAACGACCAGCTCGCCGGCTTCTCAAACTACGGCGTCCAGACGGTCGATCTGGCCGCTCCCGGTGTGAACATTCTCAGCACCTTTCCCAACGCGACCTACGGAGCGATCAGCGGGACATCCATGGCCACCCCGCACGTTTCTGGAGTGCTCGGGCTCGTTTTCGGACGATTCCCGGAGATCAATCATCTCGACGCCAAGGCACTCGTTCTAAATTCGGCCGACCGGTTGCCCAGTTTGAACGGGCGAGTCATGACAGGAGGCCGGCTCAATGCCTGGCTACCCATCTCGGAGCCGGACAGTATTCCGCCGGCCCCGGTCGTCAATCTGACCGTTTCCGAATCCGGATCGAACTGGCTTCGCGTGTCGTGGACCGCGTCAGGAGATGATGGCGGCACAGGAACGGCCAGTCGTTACGAGGTGAAGATCTCTACGACTCCCTTGAGTGAAGCGAATTTCAATGCTGCCTCGAGCGCCGGGGGTCCTTCCGATCCGGCCCCTCCGGGGGCGCCGGAATCCATGCAGATCAAGGGGCTTCAGTTCTCGACGTTGTATTACATCGCCCTCAAGACCGTCGACGATTACGGGAACGCGTCTCTGATATCCAACGTTGTGAGCGCCACGACGCTCGGCGCGCCGAACGCCGATATCCTGCCGACTTCGTTGACCCAAACGCTGGTCGTCGGATCGACGGCTGACCCGGTGCTCACGCTCAGCAATGTGGGCCAGGGAACTCTCGACTTCGAGATCCCCACTCCGACTCTAGCCATCGCCAACGTGCCGCTCGCCGAATTCACGGATATTCCCAAGGGAGCCGTGGATACGAGAGTGGGCCAGCCGGTCACCCTAGGGTCGGGAGGGCCGGACGGGTTTGGCTATCGGTGGACAGACAGCGACCAGTCCGGAGGCCCAACGTTCGATTGGGTTGATATCTCCGGAACGGGCACCCAGGTCCTGTCCCAGGTGGATGATCAAAATGTAGGCCCGTTCAACATCGGCTTCCCGTTCAAATTCTATGGCGCGGAATACACATCGTTCCGTGTTTCTTCGAACGGTATCTTAAGTTTCACCAGCAGCTCGAGTTCGTACAGCAATCAACCGCTTCCCAGCCCCAACGCGCCGCTCAACATGGTGGCACCGTTCTGGGATGACCTCTATGTCTCGCCGGGCAAGGTCTATTACCGGAGCGAGCCCTCGCGCCTCATCGTCCAGTGGAACAACATCTCTCATTTCGGGAGTGGTGGGCCGTATACGTTCGAGCTCATCCTGACCCCCGGTGGCTCGATCAAATTCCAGTACCTGTCCATGGGTCAACCGACGAACGAGGCGACGATCGGGATCCAGAACGCGACGGGAGATGATGGTCTCCAGGTAGCGTTCAATACGCCCTACGTTCATAACAATCTCGCCGTCCAGATTCAATCCGTTCCACAATGGTTGAACGTGACGCCGAGCGCCGGCACAGTCCTGGCGCCACAGAGTGCGAATCTGGATGTGCATCTCGATCCGGCCGGGCTCTTGGGCGGGACGTACCAAGCCTCCATTCATGTCTTGTCCAACGACCCCACAGACCCCGATTTAACCATTCCCGTGACCTTGACCGTGATTGGCGCTCCTGACATTGCCGCTTCACCGAATGGCTTGGACTTCGGTCAGGTGATCCTTGGGACGGCGCCAACCGCCTCGATACGCATCGACAATCTCGGTACGGATCCGCTCCATGTGGGCAGCCTTAGCGTCAATGATCCGGTGTTCCATACCGACGTGTCTTCTGCGGTGATTCCTCCCCGGGAGTTCAAAATCGTGACCGTCACGTTCACTCCGGTCGCGGTTCACGCGTCACCGGCCATGATCACGATTGTGAGCGACGATCCCGATACCCCGACCCTGACTCTCCCGTTGAGCGGTGAAGGCATTCCGGCGCCGGTGATCGGCGTGGCGCCTCAATCGCTGAGCGAGTCCCTGTTCACGGGGAATGCCTCGGAGCAGACGTTGACGGTTACCAATACCGGGGGCAGCAACCTCAACTTGAACGTCGAGGTCGAATCGACGACTCAAGGCATGACCCCGGAGCAGGCGGTGAGCGCGATCATCGCGCGAAGCGGCATTCAGAACGGGCCGATCCCGATCACCGGTACGCGCCTCTCGAGAGGGGGGTACACGGCACAGACGCTTACGCGACCTGACGAGGTGGCGTCGGTCAGCCACTCCAATCACCCCCTCTCGGGTGTCGACGTTGTCTTGGTGTCTGCAGAAGACCCTTCGTTCAGTGCCGACGTTCAGGCAAATCTTATTGCTACCGGACGCTTCAGCTCGGTCACCCAGATCGACGCCCGCATTGTTACGCCGACTCTGGCCGAACTCCAGGCGTTCGATGCGGTCATGGTGTGGAGCGACTACCCCTATCTCGATGCTGATCAGCTTGGGAACAATCTCGCCGATTTCGTCGATGGGGGAGGGGGCGTCGTGAGCGCGGTGTTTGAAGTTGCGCTCGAGCAAGGTGCTTCCGATTACAACTTGAGAGGGCGATGGGCCTCGGAAAGCTATTTCGTGCTCACGCGGAGCAACTATCAATCGGGGGGTCCGTTCACTCTGGGCGCGGTTCTGGAGCCCGGACACCCAACCATGCAAGGCGTTTCGAGCTTCAACGGCGGGAGCTACAGCTTTCGTCCCACGAACCCGAGTTTGACTTCGGGCGCAACGCTGGTCGCGCGGTGGTCGGATAGTGCTCCTCTGGTTGCGGTGAAGAACATAGGGACCGCAAAACGCGTCGATCTAGGGTTCTTCCCCGTTTCCAGCGCCATGGATCCGGGCCTCTGGCAAGCCAACACGGACGGGGCATTGCTCATGGCCAACGCGCTCGAGTGGACGGCCGGACCCACCTGGCTATCCGTGGACCCGACCCAAGGCACCATCGCGCCGGGAGGCAGTCTGGCCATTCACACGCAGTTCGATGCGGAGGGTCTCGATGGCGGACCGTATGACGCCGCTGTCGCGATCACGAGCAACGATCCGCACACCTCATTGGTCCGGATTCCCGTCCATCTGGATGTGACCGGGGCCCCTGACCTGGCGGTTTCTCCCGGTGCTCTCGACTTCGGGATCCAGCTGATCGGTGACACGAAGACCCTGAACCTGCGGGTCAAGAACGAGGGAACGGCACAACTGCACGTGACCAGCATCGACTTGAGTCATACCGATTACACCGCTACACCGAACGCGTTCACGCTGGCTCCGCGCGAAACGCTGGCGGTGCAGGTCCGTTACGCTCCCACGTCCACGGGACCGCGTCCGGGTACGCTGACCTTCCATTCCGATGATCCCGACGCCCCTGCCCTCTTGGTCGCGTTGAGCGGCGAAGGCATACCGGCGCCGGTGATCGGTGTTGCGCCGAATTCGCTGAGCGACGCTCTGCTCACCGGGGACACGTCCGAACAGACACTGGTGGTGACCAATACCGGAGGCAGCAACCTCAATCTGACGCTTGCCAGGCAAAATGCAGCGTCTGCCGGCATGACCCCGGAACAGGTGGTGACCGCTCTCATCCAGCGGAGCGGGATTCTTTCCGGACCTATTTCAATTACGGGTGTGAGCTTGACTGGAGAAGGGAGCGCCCAAGCGCAGACGCTCACCGGGCCTGAGGAGTTGGCCTCAGTCGGTTACTCCGATCATCCCTTGTCCGGGCTTGCGATCGCCCTGGTAAGTGCCGACGACGCAGCTTTCGATGTCGACGTCCAAGCCAAGCTTCTCGCCACGGGGCGTTTCAGTTCCGTCACTCGGATCGATGCCCGGGTTGTGACCCCGACCTTGGCCGAGCTCGAGGCGTTCGATGCGGTGATGGTGTTCAGCAACTTCACCTATTCCGATCCCATTCTGCTTGGGAACAATCTCGCTGACTACGTCGACGGGGGAGGCGGCGTCGTGAGCGCCTTGTTCGAAGTTGCGAACTCGGCCGGTGATTCGAATTACAGCTTGAAAGGGCGATGGGCCTCGCAAAGCTATTTCGTACTCACGCGGACCGCGCGTCAAATAGGGCCCGCCGCCACGTTAGGCGTGGTGCTGGAACCCGGGCATCCGACGATGCAAGGGGTCTCGAGCTTCCATGGCGGTTCGAGCAGCTATCGTCCCATCAACCCGAGTTTGACTCCGGGAGCGACCTTGGTCGCACGGTGGTCGGATGGCGTTCCCCTGGTTGCGGTGAAGAACATCGGAATATCAAAACGTGTTGATCTGGGCTTCTTTCCCCCCTCGAACGGCGCGCGTTCCGATTTCTGGCAAGCGAACACCGACGGAGCGCTGCTCATGGCCAACGCGCTGGAATGGACGGCCGGACCCTCCTGGCTGTCCGTGGACCCCACCGAGGGAACCATCGCTCCGGGAGGAAATCTGACCATCCACGCCGGGTTCGATGCCGAGGGTCTCGATGGCGGCCCGTACGATGCCGCCATCGCGATCACGAGCAACGATCCGCTCTCGCGGCTCGTTCGTATTCCGGTTCATTTGGACGTGACCGGAGCCCCCGACGTGGCCGTTTCCCCCGGCGCTCTCGACTTTGGCGTTCAGTTGATCGGTGACACGAAGACCCTGGATTTGAGCGTCAAGAACGAGGGCTCAGAACAGCTTCACGTGACCGGCATCGACTTGAGTCATCCCGATTACACCGCGACACCGAACACGTTCATGTTGGCTCCGCACGCTTCGCTGGCGGTGCAAGTCCATTACGCTCCCACGTCCACGGGACCGCGTCCGGGGACGTTGACCCTCCATTCCGACGATCCGGATACCCCTGCCCTGACCGTTGTATTGAGCGGGGAAGGCATCCCGGCCCCGGATATCGTCGTGGCGCCGTCGTCATTGAACGAGTCGCTGTTCACCGGAGATACGTCGAGCCAACTGCTCAATATCGCCAACACCGGCGGAAGCAATCTGTACATCGAGCTGGACACAGACGACGCGGATGCACTGCTCGTTCCGGCCTATTCACCTCCTCGCGCGAGCGCGGAAGGGAACTCCAGTACGGGGGACTCGACCCCCATCCAACCCGGCACGGCGGCGGGGGATCCGAGGATCCTGGTCATCCAGGAGACTTCCGCCTGGGGCGTGTTCATGAATACGGTGCTGGACGCCAACTTTCATTTGCCATGCACCGTCATTCCGGCCTCAGCAATCGCCAGCACCAATTTTTCGACCTACGACCTGATCATCACCGTGGGAGACGAGTCCAGCACGTACTACAGCGCGCTGAGTGCCAATGTGGCCAAGTTCGAGGCCTTCGTTTCCGCGGGTGGCGTGGTTCAGTATCAACTGGCCACCCAGGGAAGCAACGTTCAGATCCCCGGCGGGGTCCTGGTTGAATTCGGCGACCTCGAGTCGCAAAACCGCGTTCTCCTGCCGAATCACCCGATCGTTCAAGGCCTGCCGCCTCTCCTCCTGGGGAATTCCGCCAACCACTGCACCATCCAGAACCTGCCCGCAGGGGCGCTGGTGGTGACGGACAGCAATATTCAACACCGGCCGACCACGGTCGAGTACCGAGTGGGGCACGGACACGTGATTGCCACCGGCATGACTTGGGAATACCTGTACTACAACAACTACAACTCCGGGCCCATGCTCCTCAAGGCTCTCACGTATTCCTTGAGCCTCATTGGTCCTTCGTGGTTGTCGCTCGACACGGACGATGCCACCGTTCCTCCCGGGCAGAACCGCAATGTGCAGGTCTCTTTCAACGCGGCGGGGCTGAACGGCGGAACCTACCGAGCCCAGATCGCAATCCAGAGCAACGACCCGGATGAGCGGCTTCTTTCGGTTCCGGTCGAGCTTCACGTGACCGGGGCAGGCCGCATTCAACTCACCCCCACGGCACTGGATTTCGGCTCGCTGTTCATCGGAAGGGTTCACGATCTCCCGCTAACCGTCAGCAACGTCGGTACGGATGTGTTGAACGTGTCCTCGATGATCCCCAGTCGGGATGACTACATGGTGTTCGAATCCAGCTTGAGCCTGAGTCCCGGAGATAGCCACTTGCTCCTGGTCCGGTTCCAACCACTTGCCGCAGGCGACCGAAGTGGGACATTGACCTTCGTCAGCAACGATCCGCATTCGCCCACCGCGCTTCCGCTGAGCGGAACCGGGGTGATTCCGCCGGTGGCGGTCGCGACTCCCGCCAGCATTGAAGGAACGGCGATGCCGGGGGGGACGAAGACCAAGACGCTGCGGTTGTGCAACACCGGAGGGAGCAATCTCGAGTACGCAATCAGCGCCTTGAGTCCGCCCGCTCCTCCGCCCGATGGTCCCCGACTGGCGCTCCATGTTCGCAGCCACACCAGCAAGAGCGTGCAGACGTGCCGGGCCGCCGAGGATGGGGGCTCCGCGCCGACCAACCTTCCGTGCTCGAGCTATGTCACGCAGGCTCCAACCGGGGTCGGACAGGATATCTATGTCGTGGTTGCCGGGGCGAATGCTGTTGGCGTCACCGGTCTCACCTGCGGCATCACCTACAACGGTCTGACCGGCCAGGGCGTTGATGTGTACAACTGGACATTCTGTGGAGATGGGTTGCAGTTTCCCTCGGACACGTGGCCGAGTTCGGGAGGCGGGAATCGCATGACCTGGCTTACCTGCCAGAACCGCGAGCTACCTCCGGATGGCGTTCACGCGATCGCGGGCTCGTTTTATGTTTACGCCTACAGCGCCGACTCTTTCCGCGCCACCGAGAACAGGACGGTGGGCGTTCCCGAGCTGAAGTACGCAACCTGCACGAACGTGGAAGTCGATATCCCCGTAACCGCCGCGGGGGCGGTTCGATTCTCCACAGGGGCAACGCTGCCTGGATTCAATCCTTGCATCGGAGGCGTGCTCGTCTACGACGGACTGGAAGTGGCAAAAGGAGCGGAGGATCGACGGATCGGTACCCCAGTCGTGGAACGAAGAGGCGGGCCCGATCACTACGGCCACCGCTGGATCGACAGCGACGAGCCGGGTGGCCCCGTGTTCAACTGGACCGACATTCGTTCGGTGGGGACTCTGATTTCAATCTCGGGAGACGAACAGAACTCGGGTCCGTTGCCGATCGGCTTCTCGTTCCCATTCTACGATAATACGTTCCCGAGCTTCACCGTCTGCACGAATGGCTGGATCAGTTTCACCTCTACGGTCACGTCTTTCTCGAACCAACCGCTCCCGTCATTGCTTAGTCCGGAAAACCTGATCGCCCCGTTCTGGGATGACCTCTACATGTCCACGCGCAAAGCGTATTACTACAACGATGGGAGCCGGTTGATCGTCCAGTTCCAGGATGTCAGCCGGGCACAAGGGGACGGGCCGTTTACCTTCCAGGTCATCCTGAGTCCGGATGGGACGATCGTGTATCAGTACCTATCCATGCTTGGCGTCGTGACCACGGCCACGGTTGGGATTCAAAACGCCACTCGAGACGACGGCTTGAACGTGGCCTTCAACACGCCCTTCCTGCATGACAACTTGGCGGTATCTATCACCACGGCACCCTCCTGGCTATCCGTCCAACCTCCGAACGGTGTCCTTTCTCCGGCTCAGTGTATCGACGTTCAGGTCATCATGAACGCGATGAACCTCGTTCCGAATCAATATCAGGCGATGCTCAACATCCTGAGCAATGACCCGATCAATCCGACGATCGCCCGAGATGTTCTGTTCCGCGTGGGAACGACGAATGCCGCCTTGGCGGACGTGGATCCCAACACGCTCAATGCCGGCGCCCCGGGGAGATGGGTGACCGCCTATGTCGAGCTGCCGGCGGGATTGAATCCGGCGGATATCGTTCTGGAAACGGTCCGGGCCCTGGGCACCGTGCCCGCCGACATCTCCGTTGACGTGGTCGGGGACTTCAACCTGAACGGTGTTCCCGACCGGACGTTGAAGTTCGATCGCGGAACGTTCCTCCAGGCCTTGCCCGACGACGATTCGGTCCATGTCGTTATCACGGGCGAGGTGCGGGACATGACGACTTTCGTGGCCCAGGACGATATCCGGATTCTCCGGCCCCATCTGCGTACCGTTAACGCGGGCGGAAGCTTCATGGCCGGAACTGCGGTCGAGATTCGGTGGGACATCCCACCCGCCTGGCATCCCGATCATTCGGATCTGTTCTACTCGCCCGACAATGGGGCCACCTGGACGCTAATTGCCAGCGGTGTGCACGGGCAAAGCTACGTCTGGAGATTCCCCAACACCCTCACCGACGCGGGTCGGGTGGCCGTTTACGCATATGATGCGACTGCCCTTATGGGCATCGATCGGAGTGACCAGGCCTTCAAAGTCGTCAATTCCGTCACCGGCGTGGCGGAAGAGGCGCCGCCGGCCTACGGCTTGCTCCAGAACGTGCCCAACCCGTTCTCCGGATCCACGACCATTCACTTCAGCTTGCTCACGGACGAACGCGTCGTGATCAGCGTGTTCGATCTGAACGGCCGGCGGGTTCGGGAGCTGGTGAACAGCACGCTGCCATCCGGTCAACATCAAGCGATCTGGGATGGCCGATCGAGTGCGGGGGTGAGGGTGGCCTCGGGACTCTATCTGTATCGCATGGAAACGAAGGGGTACACGCTAGGAAAGCGCATGTACCTTCTGCATTGATGCATTGATTCCGAAGCGGGGCAGCCGTGCCAGAAGCGCGCGGCTGTCCCGATCTGCTACAAAAGCAACAGATCCAACTCATTTAGCCCAAACGTTTTTATTTGCAATGTTGGGGCAACTTACCCACAAGAATTGCTTGAACGATCAACGGATCTTCTGCAATGGTGGGGTCCTCACTTCAGGATGCATCATGATCGCAGCATTGGGGGGGATCGCTGCAAACTGTTTGCTCTCGACATCTGCCGCGAGCTGCGATGTCCGGGGGGGTGAGGGCCGTCGTGGAATTCGATGCCTGTAAACTCAATCAAAGGGAGAATCAATGCATCGATACAAGTTCCTGCGGCCAGCATTCACGCTCGTTCTTGGATGCGTCGGCCTATGTGCAGTTGCGAACGCGAATCCTCCGGATGTCCCGGAGCGGTGGCACAAGGTCTACCAATTCAACCTGATTGGACACCCCAACAAGGACTACACGGGCGGATGCGGCGAGGGTAATCGGATCTTCGTCAACCGCGATGCCAACAATGCGACGCTTCTTGTCACGAATGGCACGTCCTGGAACATCACCGATTGCAATGCGACCGGAAACCATCGGGCGGTGATGACCACGAATGAGGCGGGCAAGTATGCGGTCTTTGTGAGGATTCTGGGGAAGCCCGGAGGTCACATGTTCGCCTGCGCGGATTCTCTAACCGATGAGGGAGAGGATCTGTGCTTGCTTGGCTTTATCGATCTCACCCGTGCCAAGGGCCAGTCCAAGTTCACCCTGGCTCCTTCCACCATGTTCGATGCCAGCTTGGTGGACATCGTCTGGACGATCGACACGAATAACGACTTCCGAATCGCCCAGTTCCGCGTATATCGGGTTCCGACTGAGTAGTCACCAGAGCGGGGCGGCGGCAAAACCGCCGTCCCGCTTCGTCTCAGTTCATCAGTTCCCGCTCATAACCCCGGTGAAGATCAAGGCGTAGCGCGGATCCTCATACACCAGCCTGGAGGTCGGGTCGGGTTTGAGCATCCGATACAGTTTCATTTGGTCTGGATCGCGCTTGTCCAGCATGGCTCCCTGAAGGCGGTACTTGGCCACGACCTTTGGCCACTCGGCCGGTGAGTCCATCAATGCAATGTATTCCCGATAGACTTCATCGCTCACCAGTCGTGTGTCGGTGAAGACCCTCTGTGAGGCCCCGTAGCGCCAATCTAGATAGCTCCCCGTCTCGTACCCGTTGAAGAAACGTCCCTCAACGTGATTTTGCTCCATCCAGTCGGTGAGCTTTTCCGGAAAGAGATACGGCATCACGCCAACGCCGAAACGGGCTCTGGCGCCGAAGTGTTTCCAGTACGCGTTGGTCACGATCGAGGTCGTGAGAAGAAGGATGGCGAGAGTCACGACCGAAGACCAAAGGATTGGCTCGTTTTTGGTCCGGATGGCTTGTTTTTTTCGCTTTGGGTCGGCCGGGCGAGGTTGGAGGGTTTCGGTCAGTAATTCCCAGAGAAGCGGGAACCCGCCCAAGGCCAGGGTCCCAACGAATCGCAGGCCGACTACGGAAAGCACCGCGAGCGCGAGCAGGATCAGAACCTCCGCTCTTGCCCAAGCTGGAACACCAGAAGGTTTGCGGGGCCGTTGGCTGAACATGGCGCGGAACACCAAAAGCAACGTGAGTCCCAGAAGAGCAACATAGGCGATGAAGAACGGACCCAGGATGCGGCGAGCCATCGGGGAGAAGGTGGGGAGCCACTCCACGACGATGTTGCGGGCAGCCGGACCGGCGGCGTCTCGAGCGACCTCCGGTACGGCGACTTCGGAACGCCCCAGGAGCGCCGGCGCCAACCGGACTACAAATCCCCACAAGCTGGCAAGGAGCTCGTTCCTCCACGGAGTTAGAAGCACCGCAGCGATGCCCACGCCAAGGACCAGGGCAGGAATGCGCCAATTCCGACGCGTGCCGATCGCCTCGACGAGAAACCCTCCCGCGATCAAGAGTCCAAGCACGAATCCGCCGTGAAGGTGCGTCCACAGGATCTGGATCACTGCGAGAGCTATGGGGGCTGCTATTCGGGAGCGTCCCTCGCGCCATCGGAGCCAGAGGAGGATCGTCGTTGGGGCGAGAAGATCCGAAATCAATGACGGCCGATGCAAGAAACGGATTTGCGCTACGGAAAGGACGAGGAGTCCCAAGAGTGCGAACGCAATCGGGTGCCGGCCGGCTCGCCGCGTCCAGGCGGTCGCCGCGACGACGCCCGTCACCATGGCGCTCGTGATGACACACACCAGGGCCAAGCCACCCGCAGCAAACACGATCTGGAAGAGGACCGCCCATAACCAGGTGCGGTTGATCCAGGGAATGCCCGGGGACGTAAAGGTGAACACGTCGTGGTCGAGGAACGCCTTGTGCTCGAGCATCCATCGGCCGGAGGCGAGATTCCACCAGAGATCCGGAGTTTGCACGGTCTTCAAGGACAGCGCGGCGGTAAGGAAGATAAGGCTATAGACGGGGAGCATTCGCCAGGAGCGCATAAGCGGGGGATTATCGCGCCTTCCGGTTCCGGTTGGTATCTCTGGAGTGAGAGATATTTCAGGTCTGGAATACCCGTTTTATCACATTTGAGTTCTTCATTGGGTCTGTTTCTCCAAGCGTGCTAGCCTCCATGCTGCGGGCTGGGTTTATCCGGAAAGGGCGGAGTCGTGGGCAAATTCGTACTCCTCTGCAATGGTTCGTCGCATTGAGCTCGCAACGGTTGCCCCTGGAGACCGCATTACTGTCCATCCGAGAATTCGTTCCGGAGGACGCGAGGGACATATTTCGCCTGAGCACTGAAGAGGGGTACCGGACCTGGCTTCCGAGTCAGGTGTATAGAGACGAGTCGCAGGCACGCTCAGTACTTGAGTTTCTGATCTCCAAGTATTCGGATCCCGGAAATCCAAGGCTTGGCCCCTATGTTTTAGCCATCGAACATCGAATGGACCGCACGTTGATCGGGCACGTGGGATTCAGTCCCTTTGACGATGACGTCGAGATCGGGTTCGCCATTGGAGAGCGCTATCAAGGTCGCGGTCTGGCCACCGAGGCGGTCGTGGCCGCGTCGCAGTGGGCGCTCGAGACATTTGCGTTGGAGAGAATCCTTGGCATCGCCTCGGCAGTGAACATCGCATCCAAAAGAACGTTGATCCGCGCGCGATTCGCGCACGAGAAGGATTGCCTCATGCCGTTTCAGGGCACAGAACAGGCCGTCACCATGTATGCCCTCGATCGGGATCGATCATCAAGTCAGGGGAGAGTGGGCTCGACCTCGTAATCCAGAGCGGCTACGTCTACGAACCTACGAAAACCGAATAACTCCAGCTCCGCCCCGTGTGTTTCGTGGGCATGAAGCAGCGCCTGCCGAACCATACTTTTCAATTCGTCCGGTGTGTCCGATCGAATCACGATCGGCTGGATCGGGAAGGGGCCCCACGTTTCGATGCGCCGGAGCGTGAGCGCGTCACCCTGCTGCCGCCGGTAGCGTAACGTGTTCGAATCGATCGCGGCGGCATCGACCTGCCGCTCCTGCAATAGGCGCAAGCTCTCCAGATGGGATCCGGCCTGGATCACTTCGGAAAAATACGCCTCCGGAGCCAAAGGAGAGATGCGTAGAAGCATGCTGAACCAGCCGCTCTGGGAATTGCGATCATTGTAGGCCCAGCGTTTTCCACGCAAGTGCTCGAACCCCCTCGCCGGATTGTCCGCGTGCGTCATCACATCGCTGAAGTACACGGGTCGCCCTTCCGCCCGCGGATCGGACGAAACCGGGACCGGTAAGAGCTCCAAAGTTCCGCGCAACCATCGGTAGGTCGGGGCGCATACGAATCCAATCTCGGCCCGGCCATCCAGGAAAGGGTTTTCGTCACCCGGCAATGGGCCGGAAATGCGATCTTCGAACTCGAGGCCCACGTCCATCCCGGACTCCTCCCGGATCGTGCGGGTGACGAGCTCGAAGAATTCCGCGGGAATACTGGGAGCCAGGTAGCTGATCAATCGCAACATGACGTAACAGCTTACCGGATCTCGGCGGATTTATGCCCTTATGCGG
>Ga0209382_10004072_pt1 | contig 19788 bp, 19 predicted proteins | sample SoiMetdeltSBSDD5_FD_187599 | JGI IMG/M metagenome (GOLD analysis project Ga0209382, IMG submission 187599) | Bulk soil microbial communities from a Populus tree surrounding site in Tennessee, USA - Soil MetaG P. deltoides SBSDD5 (SPAdes) (version 2) | ecosystem: Environmental > Terrestrial >... | reverse complement strand
ATCGAGAAGCTAGAGTCTGCCGTAGTGACTGTCCACCGCGGGAGCAGCGGGTGATCTGGATCACACTTCGTTGCAGGGCAGTCAGATGCATCACACCGTGCTCCCGATGGGTCGCATTACATTCAGGAGCGCGGAAGAAACCCAAGGGGAGCTCGACCCATTTCATATAGGATTTTCAGCCAGATGTCGGTGCCGCTCGAGACCGCCGTGTCGCATGGAGTTGCGTTGGATAGGGGTAACCGTCCCGGCAGAGTGCGTCCGCTACGGATCGGACTTATGCTCCGCGGAGTGGACGAGTACGACGGCGCCGGCGTGTATATCCGGCAACTCTGTGATGCCCTCTTTCAGGTAGACAGCTTCAACCACTACATCGTGTTTTACATGAGCGACCAACAGCTCGGTCGCTATGTCCATGTGGCCAACGTTGAGGAGCGAGTGGTTTCAGCACCGGGGAAGTTGCTCTGGGACCAGGTCTTCCTGCCACGGGCCGCTCGGCGAGAAAACCTGGACGTTCTGTTTCATCACAAATTCAGCATTCCACTGCTCGCGCCATGCCCCACGGTGGTTCAGCAGCGCGGGACTGAGTACTGGACCTTTCCGGAGTACTACACTCGGCTGGGTGACCGGGTAAACCGGCTGTACAACATGGCGACCATACCCCTGTTCTGCCGCCAGGCAACGCGGGTGTTGACCAACTCTGATAGTCTCGCGGCCGAGCTGGAAGTGTTGGCGAAGGTACCGCGCCATAAGATGACGACGGTGTATGCCGCCGCTGACGATCGCTTCGTGCAGATTAAGGACCGGATACAGCTGGATCGGGTCCGGGCGAAATATGACCTGCCTCAGGAACCCTTTTTCCTGATGGTTGTCAAAGGGTATGCGAGGATCGAATACGCCGGCCAGGCTCTCTGTCCCCGAAAGAACGTGGAAGGTGCGCTCCGGGCCTTTGCCGACGTCCGTGGGTCAGTGCCTGACTGCCCTCCGATGGTCATTCTTGGTGCTGGAGTGGCCGACCGGCTGACTCCTGATGTGCTCCGCCGGTTCGTTGATCCTACGGCGGTAAGGGTTCCGGGGCTGATCGACCACGGCGATATGCCCGCGATTTACAGTCTGGCTGGGGCGCTGCTTTTTCCATCTTATTACGAAAGCTTCGGAATACCTTTGGTCGAAGCCATGGCCTGTGGCTGTCCGGTCATCACCTCGAATGCTCCTGCCTGCCCCGAGGTAGTTGACGACGCAGCGCTGATAGTGCCGCCCGACGATGTGGACGGGCTCGCGCACGCAATGACGCGGCTACTGCGCGAGCCGGGGCTCGCCGCCGAGCTCCGCGAACGGGGGCTTCGCCGTGCCAAGCAGTTCTCCTGGACCGAGAGCGCCCGACGGCTGCTTTCCGTCCTGGAGCGGGCCAGCAAGTCCAGATCCTAGGAGCGCGCCCAAACCTCCCGCCTGCATCCGCGAGCTTGTCAGAGCCAACGGAGGCGGCGATACGACTCCAGCGTACGTCTGATCCCCTCCCCGAGGGGAACTCTGGAAACGAATCCGAGCTCACGCCTCGCTTTCGAAGTATCGAACCAGCGATTGCTGGTAAAGAACTTTACCCGGCGCCGGTAAATCGGAGGCTCGATTCGAAGCGGTATGCAAATGGCCTCGCAGACCGCGCCTGCCAGGAAAAAGGGCCAAACCGGAAGTCGAAAGGGTGGAGGACGGACCTCGGCGATCGTTGCGATCTTGTTCACCAGCTCGTTCAGCGTTGGAGCCTCATTGCCAGTGATGATATACGTCCGGCCGACCGCTGACGGCACCTCGCCGGCCAGGCGAAAGCCCTCGGTCAAGTCGTCGACGTACACCATCTGAAAGCGGGGGGAGCCGTCTCCCAGCAGCAGAAAGCGACGTCGGGCAATGCCGCCGATCATCTTGAGAAAGCGCCGGTCTCCTGGCCCGTATATGGGACCTGGTCGCACCACGGTGAGGGGGAGCCCGACACGGCTGGCCGTCTCGACAGCCATCTGCTCGCCTTCGAGCTTCGTCTGCTGATAGATATCGCCCGGCCGGAAAGGTGCTTCTTCGGTCGCGGGAGCATTGCTGTCGACACTGCCATGGACACCCACCGTACTGCAGTGCACGAACCGACGCACCCCGGCAGCAGCGCTGGCCTCGACCAAGTGCCGAGTACCGTCTACATGCACCAGGCGGTATTCGGAATCGGCGTGTCCGGCGGTGCGGAATACGGCGGCGAGGTGATAGACGGTGTCGACACCACTGACCGCAGCCCGGACCGATGCCGCATCGCGCACATCCCCCTGCGCAAGGGTGACACCGGCTGCTTCGAGGGCGGCCGCGCGGGTCCTGTCCCGAACCAACGCCCGGACCGGGTAGCCCACTGCCGCAAACTTCAGAGCCAGCGACATTCCGGTGAAGCCGGTGGCGCCGGTTATCAGCACCTGGGGTAATGAATGCAAGTCTGCGCCAGATCAGTTCAAGAATGTCGTGAGCGCCGGCGCGTTCCTCCCCCCCGCCGAACGGCGTTCAGGCTGGAGGCGCCGCTCCGGAAGCGAGTAGTGGCCAGGCTTTCGGCGGCGATCCGGCGGCAGAATTCCGTCAAATCCGCGCACCAGCTCGCGGGTGATCGCTCCGACCTCAAATTCCTCCTCGATCCGCCGCCGCCCGGCGCGGGCCAGGTCGGAACGTAACCTGGCCGAGCCGAGCACACGCTGCAGGGCTTCAGCCAGCACTCCGGCGTCAGCCGGGGGCACCACCAGCCCTGCTCCCCCTCCCAGTAGCTCGGGCAAGCCACCGGTACTGGTGCCAATGGTCGGGATTCCGTGTGCCATGGCTTCCATCAACGCTACGCTGATCCCTTCGTGGACATGATGACCAAGATCGAGGCTGGGAAGAACCACGCAGTCCACCGCCTGCTCCCGGTACAACCGCAGCAGCTCGGCATGGGGTACCATTCCCAGCATGCGCACCGAGGCAGCCAGGCCGAGCTCCTCGATTTTCCTGGTGAGCCTGCTCTGGTCCGGCCCGTCACCCGCCAACCAGAGGTCGAAGACAACCCCTCGCTGCCGTAGATGAGCAGCTGCATCGAGCAAATAGGTCTGTCCTTTCACCGGTATCAACCGTGCAGGACACAGCACGATCGGTCTAGCCCGCTGCGGTGCACGGCCCTCCGGAAGGCCCGGAAGTACGACCCCCATATGCAGCAGAATCGCCCGCGCCATCGCGTCTGGGGGTACGAGGGAACGACCCATCGCGAGTGTCTCCTGACTGATGAACCGGCCGAAACGAGCCGAGCGCAGCTTCTGGGCGAGCAGGTTGTTGCGGACAATGTCATAGCGATGAGCCGTGAAGCTCCACGGGATCTTGGTCACGGTGCTGGCACTCATCGCGAGCGTGGCGGTGAGATAGGACCAATGCGCGTGGATATGCTGTGCGCCCCAGGCCTTCGCCATCTGTCCTACCCAGATCCCATGGACCGTTGCTCGGGAGTTGAGAATCGCCCGCCAGAGTGGTCGCGTGTGGCGCAAAGCCCAGAACATCTGCAGCGTCCCACGAGGATCCCGCGCCAACTGAGCTGCTAATGCTGTAGCGATGCGGAAGGCGCCAGGAAGCCGGCAGGTACGGGGAAGGAGGGCACTCACATCGTCATGTATGACCGGCTCTCTGGAGATCCGCGGCACGATGCGAACCTCGTGGCCGGCATCGAGCAACGCCTGCACCTCGGGTACTACAAAGGTCTCACCGGTGCCGAAGGGCAGGCGCTGCGTGATGTAGACGATTTTCATCAGCTGGGAGGCGACATTCTTGGGGCTGTTACTGGAACCACCTGCGGTAGCTTGAGATAGCGAAGTGTGAGGTAGAAGGCAGTCAGCCCCCGGGTAAACCATCCGAGCGCTACCCCGTACATTACGCCCGCCAGCCCCCAATGGGCCCCTACGAGGGCCGCAACGACCGCTACTCCCACCGAGACCCATCCCAACAGATTGACACTGGACAACTCGGCAGGAGTGGCTAACGCAGCGACAACCGACTTGGTGAAGGAATTCATGATCTTCGTCACGCCACTGACGATAGCTGCCAGCAGAAGCGATCCGCTGAGGTGGTACTTGCCTGCCAAGAACGATCGCTCGATCCACGGGGTGAGAAACCAGATGGCCATTGAGCCGCCCACCACAATCGCACTCACCAGCGTGGCCTCGTGCGCTACCAGCCGGCGCCGTTCGAGTACGCTCTCCGCCGCCCGGAGACGGGGCACAAGGGTGTAGCCCACGCCCATCGACAGGACCCGAAACAGGGAGCCGGCAATAGCAGCCAGCACGCCGAACGTGGCAAGCTCGTGGATGGGCAGGACGTGCGGAATGATCAGTCGGTCGAGCTGGACCAGGAGCAGTCCAGCCGCGTTCAGCCCGGCGAAAGACAGGGCCTCGGTCCAGGGGAATGAGCTTGCACCGACGGGCTTGCGTGCCCGCTCGCGCAACAGCACCCACCAGCCGAAGATGGCCGCCAGGATGAACCCGAGCGCGCAGATGGCGAGTGGAAGCCAGACCGCTCGAACGCCGGAGGCTACCACCGCCAGCGCGGCCAGGATGAGGAACAGGTTGGGGCTCTGGCTCAGGCTCAGTGAGATCCCATACCGTTGTTCGCTCTGGAACTGGGCCCCCGCAACCAGCATGGCTCCGCCGGCAAGGGTGGACAGGAAGACCACGAGGATCAGTGGTACGCTCATGTGGTAGCCAATTTCGGCGATGAGCACGAAGCCGACGCCGACGATTAGCCCCGCCTCCAGGGTGCGCCGCAGGAGCCGCGGGCCGGCGTCCAGTCGGTGCCGGTTCACCATGCCGTCCACTCCAGCAGGGGCAAGGGCAAAGCTCAGATTGATCAGTGCGATCACCAGGGTAAACAGGCCGTATTCAGCGGTGGGCAGGACCCGGGCGAGAATGAGATTGGCTCCCGCAAACCCGAGACCCGACGCGCCATAGACGACGACGCTCCGGAGCGTCGGAGAGTACCACAGCTTCTTCACGATGCGGCCCCGCTCGCCCGGGACTCCATCATGGTGTAAAACGAACGGAGCTTACGATGGGCAGCCTCAGGGGTAAACTCCCGCTGGACGTATGCCTTGGCCTGGCTGGCCAGCCGCTCTCGCAGCACCGGATCGCTGAGCAGATCGGCCAGCCCGTCGCCGAGCGCCTCAGGGTCGGGCTCAACCAGGTACGCAGTGTGGTCATCGAGCACCTGGGTATGGGTCCGGAGCCGGGTGGCCAGGACCGCGGTGCCCGAGTCAAGGTACGAATAGATCTTCATCGGCGTGTTGAGTCCCTTGAGTCGAGGCGACACCAGCACATCGGCCCGCCGGAACAGCCCGTCGAGCGCGCTGATCGGCCGGGGCCCGAGGAAGTGCACCCGGCTGGCAATGCCCAGCTGGCTGGCCCTTCGCCCATAATGGGCGATGTCCTCCTTCAATCCACCGACAATGACCAGATGCGCGGTGGGGATCCGAAGGAGGGTGTGCCGAAAGCCCTCGAGTAACAGACCGATGCCCTGGTAGCGCTCGAGATTCCCCACATACATTGCCACCGGACTGTGGTGGTCCACGCCGGTTGGCAAAATGCTTTCGGCGCTGTGGCCGTTTCCACTAGGGTGCTGATCCGGTCCCAGGAGCGTCGTGTCCTCTACCCGGCCGATCGGCTTGCTGGGATCGTGCCCATGAGCAACGTCCTCCAGGGCGGCGCACACGGTGAGCACGCCGAGACTGTGGCGAACCGCAACGCCCTCGCAACGCCGCAGGGTGGCGAACGCGAACTGGAGTCCGGGGTAGGCATCGACCAGTTGCTCCGCCAGTGATGAATCCATGTCGTACACGTACGGAATACCGGCCAGGCGCTGCATTGCCGCGGCGATGAAGGCCGACTCCTCGACGGCATGGATGAGGTCGTAGCGATGCTTTCGCACCATGCGGAGGCATTTGGCGAACATGAACAGATCGCACACCACTTTCTTCAGCGAAAATCCCGGCCGGATATTCCGGATCCAGAGCGGCCGGGCAATGCGGTGAATCCTGCAGTTGGGAATGTCGACGTCCTCACCTTCATGGAAGGTGAGGAGATCGAGCTGGTGTCCCCGGGCGCTGAGGAACTCCAGAACCCGGCGCACGGCGAGTGGCGTGCCCCGTGCCTGGAAAAAGGGGTGTGGCGCGAGCACCAGGATTCTCACCCGACAGGCTCCCTGTCGGCGCGCTGGGCCCCGTGCTGGCGCATGACCTCCTCGATCTCGGCTTCCTGCCGCAAGGTGTCCCAACCCAGCTCCGCACCGGCCCACACCGCGGCGTGGGCAACGGTGGACCGGGCCAGGGGTGTCGTCCCCAGGCTGGTGCGCCGAAACACGATGTCACTCAGCTTCAACGCCATTTCTTGTCGCACCGCATGGTGAACGTCCTCCCGCGTCACCCCTTCGGGTGGGGGCAGACGCCGGTCGTACCCTGACAGGCTCAGGGGCACCTGATCGGTAGAGCAGCGCGGCGCCGGTTTGCCCATATCTCGGAACACCCAGTCAACGATTCGCTCAGCCACACTTCGTGCGGTGGTATACTTTACGCCCTCGACCGAAAGCAGGTGGCGGGCTGGGCCTGCCATTCCGTAGTCGATGATCGGCGGCCGTTCAGCCAGAGCACTGAGGCCGCCGGCTTTCAGTGGCAGCCAACCCCACTGGCAGTCCAGGACATCCCTCGGGGATAACTCGAGCCCTGGACAAGCCTGGTTGAACTCCTCGAGTAAAATCCGTCCTCCCCGTTCGGGAGCCGGGGGAGGACTGCTCCCCTGGCCCACGCCATACCAAGTACCCAGAAGCGACTTTCCATCCTGGGGAACGGCAAAGAGAAACCGATTGCCACCACCGACCGGGTCCTGCTCCGCGGTGCTTCGGGCCTGAACCCCTACCGCCACGCTCGAGAGGGGTCGGGAAATGAGAAGGTTCAGGGCCAAAGCGCGAGGACGCTCGATCCTCGAGCCTGGGTTCAGAGTGCCTGAAATCAAGTCACCAGTCCAGGGTCCGGCCGCCACCACAACCGTGTGAGCACGGATCTCGACCCGGCCACCCCGGTCCAGATCGGTGGCCAATACCCCTTGTGTTTGCCCCTCACGAACCAGAATCTTATCGGCCCGTACATAATTGGCGGCCACTGCCCCCCGCTCAGCGGCGGAGCGCACAAAAGCGAGGGTCAGGCGCTCGGGATGTCGCAATCTGGCGTCGTACCAGAGCGCTCCTCCAGTAAGCTGCTGCGGGGAGAACCAGGGGAACAGCTCCAGGCACTCCTGGCGAGATACCAGCTGGCCCTTCTGAATCCACTGTTCCTGGGGAAGACGGCGATTTCTGCGGAAGGACACCAGATCGTTGAGGAGGAGACCAATTCGGATGGCGCCGCGTCCTCGCAGCATCCCGCGGTAGCTGCCGACGAGTACTGGCAGCGGCTCCACCAACTCGGGTGCGATGCGGAGCAGGGCAGAGCGCTCGCGAATGGACTCGAGCATTCGCGGAAGGTCTCCGCGGGTCAGGTAGCGGAGTCCTCCGTGAATGATTCGGAGGCTCTTGGCCGAGGTTGCCGCGCCGAAGTCTCCCTGATCGACGAGAGCCACGGACAGACCTCGAAGACTTGCATCCCAGGCGATGGCGGCGCCATGAATGCCCGCGCCCACCACAAGCAGGTCGAATGTGTTAGTGGAAAGTGCAGGGAGGTCGCGTCGCATGCCCATGCTGTTGGATGTCGGGAGCCTCGCCGGTCGAAGCTCCTGAGGCCGACATCGTCAATGAAGGCTAACGACGCTCAGGTTCTCTCGCGCACCCGATAAGCCCGCCGGTGGGGGGCCCGCAGATGAACGATGATCTCTCCTACCAGGCCGAGTCCGATCAGCTGAACCCCAAGCGCCACGAGGAGTACGGCCAAGAGGAGCGCCGGGCGGTTGGCGATGCCCTGGCCCTCAACCCGCTGAATCAGAAGGATCAGGCAGATCAAAGCCCCGAAGCCGAAGAACGCCGAACCAACCAATCCGAAAAATCGCAGTGGCTTCTCGGTGAACTTGGCCAGAAAGAAGAACGCGGCAACGTCGAGGAGCCGGCGAACGTAGACGCCGGGACGGTAGATCCGGGTCCGGGTATCGCTCGGATGCTGGGCGAGCGCGACCTCCTCCACCCGGTACCCCTCCCGGATCGCCAGCGCCGGTATGAATCGGTGCAAATCTCCATAGAGCGGAAGCGTCTCAGCGACCGTCCGCCGCATGGCGCGGACACCGCAGGCCATGTCGTGGAATTGCTGCCCGGACACACCCTTCAGAATTCTGTGGAAGGCGCGCGATTGCATCCGGTTGAGCCAGCTGTCCAGCCGTGGCGAACGGTGAGCGACCGCCATGTCGGCCCCGTTCTCCACCGTATCCAGGAGAGCACCGATCCCCTCGGCTCGGACCTGGAAATACGCCGGCAAGGTGAGAATCAGATCTCCCCGGCTCTTTTCGATCCCGAGCCGCAGAGCCGCTGTTTCCCCGAACTCTCGAGCGAATCGGAGTATCCTGACCCGCGATGTCTGCCGAGCCAGCATCACCAGCTCCGCTGGAGGGGTAATGCGTCCATCGAACACCAGCAGGAACTCGTAGGGCTGGCCCCGAGCATCCAGCGCTTGCGCGAACGAGCGATACACGTTCACCAGCTCGTCTGCCCGTTCCACGACCGGGATCACGACGGAAATCAGCCCATCGCCAGGCTGAATGAGAGGCTCGGCGGACACGGTCTTCGGCTCGATCAACGTTCCTGGTCTGCTCATCAGCGGACCTCGACTGCAGCCGGGGTATCGAACGAACCTTTCCGCTCGCTGCTGAGAGCCACCTCAGCTACCAATCCCAGCATGAAGAGATAGAGCGCTGCCCCCACACTCAACAGTCCCGCACCCGGAAACACCAGAGCTGAAGCCTTCTCGATGCCGAAATGCGTGAGGCTGAAGAGACCGCCGAACACTCCGGCGATCGCGATCGCTGGCAGGGCGACAAGAGCGAAGCCAACCAGCGGCCGAGAACGGAACGAGGTGATCATCTTGAGCGTGAGCAAGTCCACCAAAACCTTGACCGTTCGTGAAATGCCATACTTGCTCTCGCCGTAGCGCCGGGCGTGGTGCCGCACCGGCATTTCGGCAATCCGGGCTCCCACGCTGGCCGAGAGCGCGGGAATGAAACGGTGCTGCTCCGCGTAGAGTGCGATCCGGTCCAGCAGGTCACGCCGATAGGCCTTGAGGGAACACCCATTGTCGGTGATCGGCACGCCGGTGAGCCTCCGGATCAGCCGATTGGCAACCCAGGAAGGCACCTTCCGGAGAAGCAACTTGTCCTGCCGGTTCCGCCGCCAGCCGCACACCAGGTCGTAGCCTTCGTCCAGCTTGGCGATCAGCGCCGGGATATCGCGAGGGTCGTTCTGCAGGTCGCCATCGAGCGAGACCACAATCCCGCCCCTCGCGTGGTCGAATCCCGCCATCATCGCGGCGGTCTGTCCCACATTCTGCCCCAGCCGCAAGCCAATCACCCGCCGGTCTGCAGCCGCGGCTCGCACCTCATTCCAGGTATCATCCCTGCTGCCGTCGTCAACCAGAATGACTTCGAAGGTTCCGGGAAACACCTCCAGCGCCTGGAGGATCCAGTCCACCAACGGCCGCACGTTCTGCGATTCGTTGTAGAGCGGCGCCACGATAGACAGCTCGGGACTGCTCGTGGTCTGCGGCCGATTCAATAAAGCCATTACGAGTTGGTCTCCCCACTCGGGTCCGACTGCGAAAATACGACCCCGGACGCCTCCCGACCAGCAATGGTCGTTCCGCCGCATGTAGCTCGGAGGGTCACTCTAAGTCGTTGCCAGGGAAGGCCAAAACACGGCGGGCCGGAGGGAAGGGCTGGCCTGGAGTCAGCTCGCCGGCAGTAGTGTTGCTGCCACGCAACGAGCGGCTACCAGCCTCCCCGGCGGAGGAGGATGACAGGGACGGTCTTCAGCATGATGCGGAAGTCTTCGCCGACCGACTGGCGGCGGATGTACTCCAGGTCGTAGTGCACCTTGGTCCGCACGTCGTCCAGCGAGCGGTCGTAGTGATGGTTGATCTGGGCCAGCCCGGTGATCCCCGGCTTGGCCCGCTGCCGCAGCGGGTACTCGGCGATGTGCTCCCGCAGCTCGGCGAAGATGGTGGGCCGCTCGGGGCGGGGGCCCACGATGTTCATCTCGCCCTTGAGCACGTTGAGCAACTGGGGCAGCTCGTCGAGGCGGTACTGGCGCAGGAGCCGGCCCACGGGGGTGACCCGGGGATCCTGCTGCTGGGCCCACACCGCGCCGCTGCCGTGCTCGGCATCCACCTGCATCGTGCGGAACTTGTAAATCGTAAAGGGACTCCCGCCCAGGTTGCGCTCCCGCCGGTGATTCTGGCTGGCATCGAAGGGCGTTCGCCGGTCCAGCCCGATCCGGGTCTGGGTGTACAGCGCTGGCCCCGGTGAGGTGAGCCACACCAGCAGGGCGATCAGGAGCATGATCGGGAACAGGAGAATAAGAGCGAGCAGGGCGAGGACTACGTTCACCACCCGCCCCAGCAGCAGGCTGCGGAGGTGGGTCTCGGCCGGCTGAGCCCGGCCGGATATGGGCGCCTTGTGCTCTGAGCTCCACAGCCGCTGGATAGTGGGGATGCCCCCGCCAGCACCGGCCCGCTCCACTAGAGATTCCATCCAGCGCATCATCCGACCATCCCGACGTCTTGGGCAGCGTGAGAGCCAGGGACCGCCTGCCGATGTCTGGTCCCGAAGCACGATCTATGCCGACCAAGTCAAGTAATCGTCAAGTCTTACGCTGGGAGGGCAAGGCCTTGCTCGGTAAGGAAATAACAGCAGGCCAAAGGGGGGAAATCGGGCCCGTTTCGGGCCCAATCCGTGTAGTAGTTCGTCAACACGAATCTGCGGGGTGCTACAGGGTGGAGGATGCTCCTGCTAAGCCCGGAGCGCCCACCACCGCACCAGCAGCGTGGTGCCGACAGCAAGGAGCAGGTGCACGGCCCCGGGCTGGGGACCCAGGACAAAGGCGAGGATAACCCAGGCAATGAGGCAAAGGAGTGCCAGCAGCAGGTTTGGCCACATATCGATGCATGCTCCTCGGTTGACGCTCTCAAGGCAGGTTTCTATCTTAATGCCGGGTGAGCGGTAGCGGGGAGCCACGTTATTGAGCCAACAGGTCCGATGATGGGCCCGAATGCCGTGGCCGATGTCACGCCCCCAGGGGGAAGGCAGACGTCAAGGTGAGGGTGCCAAGCTTTCTCATTGGGCTTCAATAATCCTCTCCGTTGCCGTTTCACTCGGCGCCGATCTTCACGGGTCGGCGTTTTCTTTGGTAGTCACTAGTCGCTGGTCACTAGTCGCTGTTCACCGGTATCAGCCAGGAGTCGCTAGGAGTGGGTCCATGGATCGAGTAGTATTCTGCTTCATGTGCGATGGTTCCCAGCCGAGGTCCGGCTCGCGACTAGCGGCTAGCGACTAGCGACTACGATGCCCCGCTGCGCCGTCACTCGCCGCGTGCACTTCAATGCCGCCCACCGGCTCTTCAATCCTCGCTTCTCCGAGGAATGGAACCGGCAGATCTTCGGCGAGTGCAGCAATCCCAATTTCCACGGCCACAACTACGAGCTGGAGCTCACGGTCGAGGGCGAGATCGATCCCGACACCGGCTACGTCATGGATCTCAACAAGCTCCGGGATCTGGCCCAGGAGCGGCTGCTCCGGCATGTGGACCACAAGAATCTCAATCTGGACGTGCCCTGGTTCCGGAACTTGATACCCACGTCCGAGAACATCGCCCTGGTGTGCTGGCGCGAGCTCCGAGCCGGCCTGCCCGATGAGCTGGCGCTCAAGCTTCGACTCTGGGAGACGCCGAGGAACTATGTCGACTACGAAGGGGACTAAGAACGGCGTAGCGGTGCGGCCCGAGCGCACCCGGACCACCCACCCGGAGCAGCCCGAGCCCGAGCCGCAGCCCTTTGCCGACAAGGTGCGCGACATACTGGTCGCATTGGGCGAAGATCCCGGCCGGGAAGGCCTGCTCAAGACCCCGGAGCGGGTGGAGAAGTCCCTCCGCTTCCTGACCCAGGGCTATTACATGACGGTCGAAGAGGTGATCGGCGACGCCGTCTTCGATGAGTCGCACCAGAGCATGATCATGGTGCGCGACATCGAGGTGTACTCCCTCTGCGAGCACCACCTGCTTCCGTTCTATGGCCGGGCTCACGTCGCCTACATCCCCAACGGCAAGATTCTCGGTCTCTCCAAGGTGGCGCGGGTGGTTGACGTCTTCGCTCGTCGGCTGCAGGTGCAGGAGCGGCTGACCGACCAGATCGCCGACGCGATCATGGATGTCCTCCATCCCACCGGCGTCGGGGTGGTTATCACCGCGGCCCACTTCTGCATGATGATGCGCGGGGTGGAGAAGCAGAACTCGCGCGCGGTCACCAGCGCGCTGCGCGGCATCTTTCGGGACGACTCCAAGACCCGGGACGAGTTCCTCCGGCTGGCACACGGCGGCCGCCTACCGGAGTGACTCCGTTCGGAGGACGGGTAGCGCTCGTCACCGGCGCCTCGCGCGGGATCGGAGCGGCGGTGGCGGAGCTGCTGGCGGCGGACGGGGCAGGGGCGCGGGTGATCCGCGTGGCCCGCACGCTCCAGCCCGGCACCCACGGCAATGTTCGGGACATCCGCTGCGATCTCACCGACTGGGACCAGGTGCAGCGGTTCTCGGATGAGGTGCTCCGGGAGTTCGGTCCGCCTGACCTGGTGGTGAGCAACGCCGGCGCGTTCCTGCTGCGGCCGCTCGAGAGCACCGGACCCACCGAACTGGACCAGCAGCTGGCGGTGAACCTCCGGGCTCCCTTCGCGGTAGCAAAGAATTTCCTGCCCGCCATGGCGCGGGCCGGACGGGGCAGCTTCATCACGGTGGGCAGCGTGGCCGATCACCGGGGCTTCCCCGACAATGCGGCCTATGCCGCGAGCAAGTACGGGCTGCGCGGGCTGCACGAGACGCTGGTGGAGGAGTACCGGCGCACCGGAGTGCGGCTTTCACTGGTGTCGCCCGGGCCGACCGACACCTCGGTGTGGGATCCCTTCGACCCCGACCGGCGCGAGGGCTTCATCCCCCGGGCCGGCATGCTCCGCCCGCGTGACGTGGCCGAAGCCATCCTCTTCGTCGCTACCCGGCCACCGCATGTGCACATCGACTGGCTTCGCATAGGGCCGAGTGGGGCCCCAGCCGTAGCGGACGAGCGTGCCACATGATGATGTCATTCTGAGCGTAGCGAAGAATCCCTTGACGTCGAGAGATCCTTCGCTTCGCTCAGGATGACAGTTGGGGATCTATTCTGGAGCGAGCTAGATGATGGTACTGTATAAGTTGATTCCTGCCGCGGCATTGTTGACGCTGAGCGTTCCCGCGATCGCCCAGGCGCCGGAGAAGATGCCCCCCCTTCCCGACAGCACCGGTTGGGGCGTGCACGTGCTCGCCATCGGCCGCGACGCCCAAGGCACCATCTGGGTCGGCACCTATGGCAAGGGCATCTATCGCCTGCCCTACGGAGCCGACGCATGGCAGGGCATGCGGCACGACACCACCAGCGGCTCCAAGTCGATCTCCTGGGACTTCGTGCACGCCTTTGCCTTCGGCTCCCGGGGCGAGATCTGGTATGGCACGGTGGGCAACGGATGGGGAGTCTCGACCGACGGCGGCAACAGCTGGAAGAACTGGACCTTCAACGAGCTGGGTCCGGAATGGCAGTACGTCGCGCCCTCGGGGATCGCGGTCCGGGGTGACACCGTGATGATCGGCACCGCCGACGGCGTGCTGGTCACCACCAACAACGGCGGCAAGTGGACCGCGCTGGGCGACGCCGTCGGTCCTCCCGCCAAGGGCCCCGCCGACACCCTGATCCCGATCCTGCCCAGCGAATACGTGCGCCGGATAGCGTCGGCTTCCCGGGGCTGGACCGTCGCCACCCTGCGAGGGAATCTGCGGCTCAACCGCACCGCCGCATCCTGGCAAAACCAGCCGGTCGGCGCCGCGGCCTTTCCCCCAGCCAACGCGCTTCTGATCGGACGCCAGCTCATCAAGGGTACGCCCTGCGGGCTCAAGCCCTCGGCCGATACGCTGCCCTGCCTCCGGCAGGTGAGCAAGGACACGATCATGCCGGTGAACCCGCGGACGATCTGGTTCCGCCGCCCCATCGCGCCCACCGACAACAGCTTCATCGACCAGACCTACCGCTACGGGTCGACCATGGGCGGCAACTTCCAGCAGCACCAGGGGGTCGAGTTCAACAATCCGGACGGCACTCCGGTCTATGCCATCGCCAAGGGCAAGGTGGTCTACGCCGGTCCGGCAGAGCAGGGGGCCCTCACCGTCACCATCAGGCACGACACTACGGTTTCTGCCGGCGGCAAGCGCTACCGGCTCTACTCCTCCTACTACCACAACTCGGCGCTCCGGGCCAAGGTGGGGCAGCGAGTTACTCGCGGCGCGCTGATCGCCCGGGTGGGCCACACCGGCCGGGCCACCAACGACCATCTCCATCTCGAGCTCTCCGCCTCGCCCACCGATTCGCTCGGTGCCGTCATCGATTCGCTCCAGCGCTTCCCGCCTTACACCACCAATCCGGAGCTCTGGATCGAGCCGCTTCCCAAAACCGGCATCATCGCGGGCCAGGTGCTGGACAGCGAGGGAAACCCGGTGCAGCAGGCGCGAGTGTATGGCATCATCAAACACGACCCGGCCGAGACTCCGTTCTCCTTCGCCGAGACCTATGGCGACAAGGCCCATTCCCATCCGCTCTACAACGAGAACTTCGCTGTGAGCGACGTGCCCGAGGGGACCTACGTGGTTGGGACGGAGATCGAAGGGAAGAAGCTTTATAGAACGGTGGCGGTAGAGGCGGGGAAGCTGACTTGGGTGGTGTTTAAACCGTAGTCGCTAGTCGCCAGTCGCCAGTCGCCAGCTGCCAGTCGCCAGTCGCCAGCGACGGTAATCCATGATGACTGATGACTGGCGACTGGTGACTAACAACCATGTTCATCGAGCTCACCGACCATCTCCGCTGTCCCGCCGACCACGACGAGAGCTATCTGGTCCTGCTGCCCGAGCGCATGGAGGGCCGCTCGGTACGGAGTGGTCAGCTGGGCTGCCCGGTCTGCGGACGCACCTATCACGTGGTGGACGGCGTGTTCCAGGCCGGCGACCCGCCGGTGCTGCCGGAGAGCCGGGCGGCGACGCTCGACGCCGACGGTCTGCATGCGCTCATCGGATTGGGAGGCCCGGGTGGCTACATGGCCCTGGTCGGCCGGGTGGCTGCCCTCTGGCGCGAGATCGCCGAGCTGAATCCAGGTGTGGCATTGGTCGCCATCAACCCGGAGCCCGAGGTGCCCGATGCTCCCGAGATCAGCGTGATCCGCTCGGCCAGGATTCCCCTCAAGGCGCGTTCAATGCGAAGCGTGGTTCTGGGAAGGGGCTATGCGGAGGATCCCTTCTGGATCGAGGAAGCGGCGCGGGTGGTGTTGCCTGGTCTTCGGGTGGTAGGGGAGGGGAGCGATCCCGCCGAGCATACTATTGATCTGATGGCTAGCGCCGGAGGAGTCTGGGTGGGGACGGCGGGTAGGAAAAGAGTGAGCAGTGAGCGGTAAGAAGCAGTGAGAGGTGAGCAGTGAGCGGTGAGCGGTATGTCCAAAGCAGTCATTGCGAGGTGTAGAGCACCGAAGCAATCTCGATGCTATGTTGGAGCGGACAATAGGGGGCTGAATGGGTCTCGAGGTTGTAGGCGGCGTGGTGCTGGGGCTACTCGCAGCAGTGTACCTGATAGTGAGGTTCAGTAAGAGGAACCGCTGATTTTGCGGTGCCCGCTTACCGCTTACCGCTCACCTCTGACCGCTTACCGCTCACTTTTCAACGTACAACGCCTCGATCGCCGGCCGGTGACGTTGCTCGACCACCCGCCGCTTGACCTTGAGCGTCGGCGTCAGCTCGCCCGATTCCACCGTAAAGTCGCGGGGCAGCAGCAGCAGCTTCTTGGGCACCTCGAAGCTGGCCAGATCGCGCAGCGTAGTCCGGACCTCGCGGTCCATCTTGCTCTGTACCTCGGGCCGCGCCAGCAGCTCCTCCGTCGTCGGCGCCGAGATTCCCTGGCTCTGGGCCCACGCCCCCAGTGTGTCCAGGTTGGGCACCACCAGCATGATGGGGAATCGCCGCCGGTCGCCCAGCATCACCGCGTTGCTGACGAACTTGCTGGTCTTCACCAGGCCCTCGATCGGCTGGGGCGCGATGTTCTTGCCCCCCGCGGTCACGATCAGGTCCTTCTTCCGGTCGGTGATCTTGAGGAAGCCGTCGCCGTCGAGCATGCCGATGTCGCCGGTGTGGAACCAACCGTCCTGGTCCATCGCCTCCGCGGTCGCCTCCGGCTTCCGATAGTAGCCGATCATCACGTTGGGGCCTCGGGTCAGGATCTCACCGTCGGGCGCGATCTTCACCTCGACCCCCGGGATCGGCCGTCCCACCGTCCCCAGCCGCAGGTGCTGGAAGGTGTTCACCGCCATCACCGGTGAGGTCTCGGTCAGCCCGTAGCCTTCCAGGATCGGTACGCCCGCCGCATGAAAGAAGCGGGCGATGTCCGCCGAGAGCGGCGCGCCCCCGGAGATGAAGAAGCGGATCCTTCCCCCGGTGCGGGCCCGCAGCTTGGCAAACACCAGGTGGTCGGCCACCCAGCGCTGGGCCGCGAGCCCCGCTGGCACCGGCAGGCCGTTCAGCCGCAGGTCCACCCAGCGCTCACCCACCTCCTTGCCCCAGTGGAACAGCCGCCGCCGGAGCGCCGAGCTGCTGCGCACCTTCTCCAGTACCCGGGCGTAGATCTTCTCATAGAGTCGCGGTACCGATGCCATGAGTGTCGGCCGCCACCGTTCCATGTCCGCCGCCACCGTATCCACGTTCTCGGCGTAGTTGATGATCACGCCGGCGTGGAACATCGAGTAGTGACCGAACATCCGCTCGAAGATGTGGCACAGCGGCAGGAAGGAGAGACACTCGTCGCCCTCGAGGAAGCTGAACAGCCGGCAGCAGGTGGTGACGTTGGAGGTGATGTTGCCGTGGGTGAGCATCACGCCCTTGGCGTCGCCGGTGGTGCCCGAGGTGTAGATCAGCGTCGCCACGTCGTCTTCCCCGGCCTCGAGCGCCAGCTTCTTCCAGTCCGGGTAGCGAGACCGCGCTGTCCCTCCCCGGGCGCACACTTGCTCCAGCGTCAGCACTCCGGCCTGAGTGATGCTCTCGTCGAAGCTGATGACGTGCTTGAGTCCCGCCACCCGGGGGCGGATGCTGTTCACCTTCTCCAGCTGGGCGCGGGTGGAGACGAATATGGCGGTCGCACCCGAGTCGCAGAGCGTGTACTCGACCTGCTTGGCGGGGAGCGAGGGATAGATCGGCACGTCGGTGCAGCGGGCGGCGAGACAGGCGTAGTCGGCCATGGCCCACTCGGGCCGGTTCTCCGACAGGATGGCCACCCGGTCGCCGGCCGCGATCCCCAGCTCCAGCATGCCCAGGCTCAGGTCCTGGACCCGGTCGGCCAGCTGCTGATAGCTCAGCGCATACCATTCCCCATTCCGCTTGGCCCGCACCGCCACGGGACGGCTGCCGAAGCGCTCCAGCGCCCCGAAGTACAATTCGGTGAGGGTTCGCGCCATTGGCGCTGCCGGGTTACTGGAAGGTGACGGTGAAGCGCTGGCCCGAACCGGGGACGGGCGCTCCCCCAGTTCGTACGGCGCTGATTTCGACAATGGCGGTAACGGGTTGAGCAAGGTTGACTCGGGTGAGGGTCACGGTGGAAACAGCACCATCCGTGCCAGTGTTCACCGTAGCAGTTAGCCCACCGCCGGGCAGCGTGACCGTGGCATCCAGCGGCGATATCAGGGTGTACACCACAGGATGGTTGGCGACGGGTCCGGGTGGTGAGAGGCTTTGCACCTGGGAGACGAGCGGAGGGGAGGCCGCGACACCCGGCGCCACGGTAAGGATCGAGTCAGTCACGATCAGCGTGTCGGCTCCGGCTACGACCGTGAATTCCACCATCGCCGAGGAGAGGCTTCCGGTAAACGCCTGCACCCGGCCGGGTCCCGGGGAAACTCCGGTGATCACCCCCGTCGCCTGATCCACCGTGAGGGTGGGGTCGGGCGCCCGCCACTCGATCGGGGCGGCGACCTCGTTTCCGTTCTTGTCCAGTGCCCGCGCCGTGAGCTGCAAGGTCTGGCCCACCTGGAGAGTGGAGACCTCAGGGGTGCGGATCTCCAGCCCGACGACGCCTCCGCCCCCCTCGGTCAGGTCGCTGCAGCCCAACACCAGCACGACGGATGTGAGGACGGCCCAACGGCTCACAGCGTCTCCGACTTCGGGCCATCATTCGCGATCTTCTGGAGCTCGGCTTCGGCGTACTTGATCCAGCGCTCCGCGTCGGGTCCTTTGGCAGGCCGAGCCAGGAAAGCGCGCAGGTGCTTGGCGGCCTCCTGCACATCGCCCCGTTTCTTGAGCAGGAATGCCACGCCGTAGTGTGCTCCACCCAGGCTGTCATCCAGCTCCAGGGCCCGCTTGTAGTGGCGGATGGCTTCATCTTCCTGGCCGGTCTTGGTAAACGCGATGGCCATATTGAGGAGGATGCGTGAGTCGGAGGGATTGTCCCGAAAGGCCAGCCGGTAGCTGGTGAGCGCCGCCTCGAAGTCGCCCTGGCGCTCTAGAGCGAGACCCTCGTTCAGGTAGTCCAGTCGCTGAGGGGCCACGGTTTCCCGGGATCCCTTACCGAACATGCGTTTCCAAATGCTCATGCCGAGGCGGGGTCTCCGAGCAAGTCGAGCGGGCGCAAGATGTTGGGGAGTTAAGATAGGGTTAAAGGAGGCTAGGGTCTAGGGTCGAGAGTCGGGACGTTGTGGCTTCCGCCCTAGACGTTTGACTTCTGAAGTACCACCTTAGCACATGACCATTCCTCGTCGTCCTCAGCCTGGCAGCGCCCGCGGCACCCTCGAGGTCGACTGGCCCTTCTTCGGTGAGCTCTGCCGTGCGCTCGCACTTCGGGTCGCCCGGGAGTATCAGCCGGAGATCGTGCTCGGCATTGCCAAGGCGGGGGTGATCCCAGGAGTGGTCGTCGCCTCGATCCTGCAGTGCGAGTTCGCCTCCATGGCGGTCACCCGCAACGACCCCGAGGCCCAGCCGGTGCTGGTCTCCGGCCCGCCCGCGACCATCCGCGGACGCCGGATCCTCCTGGTGGACGAGACCTGCGACACCGGGAGCACCATGAAGCTCGCGCTCAGTGAGGTACGGGCCAAGAAGCCGGCCGAGGTGCTCACCGCGGTCTCCTTCAAGACCGGCGAGTACACCCCGGACTTCCACGCCTTCGAGACCGACAACTTCATTATCCTGCCCTGGGACCGGGAGATCATCCAGGGCGGCGAGCTGATCGTGCGCCCCGACTACGCAGCTCGTCTGTAGTCCCTCCCTCCTCACTGGCGGGCCTCTGAGGCTTTCCGTATTGTAGGGAACGCCTCAACCAGGAGCGGCGGGCAGTGGACTTGCTCGATCGTCTACGCACCGCTTTGGCCGATCGGTACGAAGTTCGCTGCGAGATCGGCCGAGGCGGTATGGCTATCGTATTTCTCGCTCGAGATCTCAGGCATACTCGGGACGTCGCGGTCAAGGTCCTGAAGCCTGAGTTCGCGACGGCTATATCCG
>Ga0209382_10004071_pt1 | contig 19789 bp, 17 predicted proteins | sample SoiMetdeltSBSDD5_FD_187599 | JGI IMG/M metagenome (GOLD analysis project Ga0209382, IMG submission 187599) | Bulk soil microbial communities from a Populus tree surrounding site in Tennessee, USA - Soil MetaG P. deltoides SBSDD5 (SPAdes) (version 2) | ecosystem: Environmental > Terrestrial >... | reverse complement strand
TGATGATGCTCAGGTTCTTCTCGGCGTCGATGTAGGCGATGCGCCGGCCGTCGGGCGACACCTGCGGGTCCGTCCCCACCGCCATCTCCGACGGATAGGGATGGTTCGGGCCCTGGATCCAGATGTGGATCTGCCCCTCGGCGAGGCTGCCGGGCCCTTCGGCCTTGAGGGCGAAGACCGTCGTCCCGTCGCGGGCCGTGGAGGGCCGCATGGCGGTGCGGTCGCGGCCGGCGTCGTAGAAGACCTGGATGCCGCCTTCCTGGCCGGTCGCCCGCAGCTGCAGGATGTCGGCGCCCTGCTTGTGCATGCGGTTGGAGGTGAAGCGGATGAAGTTGCCGTCGGGCGTGAAGCTCGGGTAGACGTCACGGAAGGCGTCGCGCGTCACATGGGACACGGCGCCGGAGCCGGTCTGGCCCTGCGAATCGGCGAGGTCGATCATCTCGAGGTTGACCGCATCCACGCGGATGAGCTGGCGATCGCCGCCGGCGGCATCCGCCGTGGCCACGCGCTCGGAGGACGGCGTCGAGGCCTGCGCCAGCTTGAGCGTGGCCTTCGCATACACCAGGCGCTTGCCGTCGGGCGAGAGCGACATCCCCTTGATCGCGCTGTCCGCGGGCAGCTCCCTCACCCTGCCCAGCGAGCTGCCGTTGTCCTCGATCGTCCGCAGGTAGGCGCGCACGCGCTCCTGCACGGCCACGAGATTCCCGCTCGTGGTGTCGTAGATGATGTTGTAGCGGGCCTGCTCCTGGAACTCGAGCTTGACGGAGATGGTCACCAGGCGCGCGCCGTCCGTGACGGGCCTCGACTCCAGCTCGAGCGTCGAGACGCTCAGGTTGGCCGGCTCCACGCCTCCGCCCTCCACCGCGAAGGTGACCCGGTCGGCCTGCGGCGACAGCTCCAGCACCACGGGAAGCTTGGAGAGCAGCTTCTGGCCGACCAGCGTGTTGTCGACGCCGTACTCGCTGACATTGACCTTGGCGGACTCGAAGGCGGGATCCGTGGCCACCTTCACGCGGAGCGCATTCGATGTGCAGGCACCCAGCCCGAGGGCGCCGGCGCAGAACACGACGGCCAATGAGCAACGACGGAGCGATCCCATGACACTTCTCCTCCAGTCTTCCTGTGACCGGCGCGCCCCGCTCCCTGAGGTACGGAGCGCCGGGCCGGTCTCCCGAAGCCGCGGGATTCTACCGCGGCGCGCGCAGGGCGCCAGAGCAGGGCGGCGCGGGGCATGCGCACGGCGCCCGTGGCAGGGAAGGTCGGGTTCCCCCATGGCACCCGCACGCCTTCCGGAGATAATCCCCGCGATGGACTTCCAGCAGTTCTATCTCGGCTGCCTCGCCCAGGCGAGCTACCTCGTCGGCGACGCCGGCGAGTGCGCCATCGTCGACCCCCGCCGCGACGTGGACGTGTACATCGAGGCGGCCCGCCGGCGCGGCCTCGCCATCCGCCACGTCATCGAGACGCACCTGCACGCCGACTTCGTGTCCGGGCACGTGGAGCTGGCGCGGCGCACGGGCGCGACCGTGTGGATCGGCCACCGCGCCGGTGCCACCTTCGCGCACCGCGACGCGCGCGATGGCGACGAGATCGTGCTCGGCTCGCTGGCGCTGCGCTTCCTCGAGACGCCCGGCCACACGCCCGAGTCGCTGTGCGTGCTGCTGCTCGACCGCACGTCCGGCCGGCCGCTCAAGGTGCTGACCGGCGACACGCTGTTCATCGGCGACGTCGGCCGGCCCGACCTGGTGGGCGCCAGGGGGCACACCGCGGCGCAGATGGCCGGGATGATGCACGACAGCCTGCACGGCAAGCTGCTCGTGCTTCCGGACGAGGTGGAGGTGTGGCCGGCGCACGGCGCCGGCTCCGCCTGCGGCAAGAACATCTCGAGCGCCACGTCGTCCACGATCGGCGAGCAGCGCCGCCTGAACCTCATGCTGCAGCCCATGAGCCGCGAGCGTTTCGTCGAGCTGGCCACCAGCGAGCTCCTGCCGCCGCCGCGCTACTTCGGGCACGACGCCGAGATCAACCGCGCCGGCGCGCCGGCGCTCTCGGACCTGCCGTCGCCCGCGGCGCTCACGCCGCAGGAGGCGCTGGCGCGCGCGCGCGACGGCGCGGTGCTGCTGGACGTGCGCGACGCGGCCGGCTTCGGCGCGGGCCACCTGCCCGGCGCGCTGAACATCGGGCTGACCGGCAGCTTCGCGCCGTGGGCCGGCGCGCTGCTGCCGCTGGATCGCCCGGTGATCCTGCTGGCCGACGACGCCACGCAGACGGCCGAGGCCGTCATGCGGCTCGCGCGCGTGGGCCTGCACGACGTGCGCGGCGTGGTGACGGGGGGCGCCGACGCGTGGCGCCGGGCGGGAGCGGCGCTGCCCTCGCTGAAGCAGGACCGGCCCGCCGACCTGTCCCGGCGGCTCGCGGCGCAGGGCGGCCGGGGGTCGCCGCGCGGCGGTCCTGTGGGCGCCGTGCTCGTGCTCGACGTCCGGCGGCCGGGCGAGCACGCGGACGGCCACGTGCCGGGCGCGGTCAACGTGCCGCTGCCCGAGCTCGAGCGGCGTCTCGCCGAGCTGGATCCGCGCCGCCCGACGGCCGTGATCTGCAAGACGGGCTACCGCAGCAGCGCCGGAGCGAGCCTGCTGCAGCGTGAAGGATTCGTGGATGTCGTGAACGTGGCGGGCGGCACCGAGGCCTGGATCGCCGAAGGCCATCCCGTGGACCAGCCCGCGCCGAGACGCGGCTGAGCGCGCCGGCATCGAAGCGGACGTGCCGGCCGCGTAGGATCTGGGCGCGGCGGGATCGGCCCGCGGCAGGAGCCCTGCATGTTCCCCGACGCCCGGCGCAGCGCTGCGCTCGAGACCGTCTGGCACGAGACCGACCGTTACCGCGTGCGGCTCGCGCGCGACGCGACCGAGGTGCGGCGCGCGCAGGTGCTGCGCTTCGCCGTCTTCAACGAGGAGCTGCGCGAGGGCCTGGCCGAGAGCTGGAGCCGCGGCTGGGACGAGGATCCGTTCGACGCGCCCTGCGACCACCTCATCGTCGAGTTGCCCGGGGAGCAGGCGATCGTGGGCACCTACCGCCTGCAGCCCACGCGCTGCGCGGTGGACCCGCCCGGGCTGTACACGGCGGGGGAGTTCGACCTGGCGGGCCTGTCCGCGCTGCTGCCGCACGCCGTGGAGACCGGGCGGGCGTGCATCCACCGCGACCACCGCAACACGCGCGTGCTGCAGCTGCTCTGGCAGGGCCTCGGCAGCTACATGCTGGTGCACGACGCGCGCTACCTCTTCGGCTGCTGCTCGCTCACGAGCCAGGACCCCGAGGCGGGCAAGGCCTGCTGGCGCTGGCTGAAAGGGAACGGGCACCTGCACGACACGCTGGCCGTGCGCCCGTGGCCGGATTGCCGGTGCTACCCGGCGGGCGCGGCGGCCGGGCCCGGGCCGGTGGCGCGCGGCGTGCCGCCACTCTTCGCGGCCTACCTGCGCATCGGCACCCGGATCGCCGGAGAGCCTGCGCTGGACCGCCAGTTCAAGACCATCGACTTCCTGGCGGTGCTCGACCTGCACGACCTGTCTCCCATGAACAGGAAGCGCTTCCTCCGGGCGCCGGAGGCCTGAGTGGGGGCTGCCCGCGCCACGCTGCGCGCGCTGCTGCTGGTCGTGATGAGCGTGCTCGCCGCGGTCGCGGCGCTGCCCGTGTCGTTGCTGGCCATCTACGGTCCGTTCGGCGACCGGGTCGCGCTGCGCAGCGTGGTCCGGTTGCAGCGCCTGTGGTGCCGCAGCGCGCTGGCGATCGTCGGCGTGCGCGTCCTGACGCACGGCGCGCCGCCACGCGAGCCGTGCATCCTCGTGGCCAACCACCTCTCGTACCTGGACGTGGCGCTGCTGGGCGCGGCGCTCCCGTGCCGCTTCGTGGCCAAGTCCGAGGTGGCGGGCTGGCCCGGCATCGGCTGGCTGGCGCGGCTGGCGCGCGTGCTCTTCGTGAGGCGCGACGAACGGCGCGACCTGTTGCGCGTGGGCGACGAGCTGCGCCGCACGCTCGCCGCGGGGGTGGCCGTGGCCTTTTTCCCCGAGGGCACTTCCACGCGGGGGGTCGACGTGCGACCCTTCCACGCGGGCCTGCTGCAGCCGGCGGTGGACGCCGGCCTGCCCTGCCTGCCGGTGGTCCTCCGCTACGAGACGCCCGCGGGGACTCCGGCACCGTCGGATTGTGTCTGCTGGTGGGGGGACATGACCCTCCCGCCCCACCTCTGGAGGCTCATGACGCTGTCGCAAGTGCAGGCCGAGGTGAGCTTCGGCGACCGGCCTGTGCGCGCCGCCGACCGCAAGGCGCTCGCGTCCGAGCTGCATGCCCGGGTGGCCGCGCTCTTCGTGCCCGTGCGCCAGGAGACCGCCCCGGCACGGACCGCGTCCAGCCCTGCGGAGTGTAGCGTCCCGCGATGAAACCCGACCCCATCGGCCCCAACGTCGAGCTGCTCGAGCAGCTGCTGGCCTTCCTTGCGCGGCTCACTGACGGCCAGTATCGGCACGTGGAGGCGCGGCTGAGCTCGGCCTCCATCGGCGCGCACGTGCGGCACATCCTGGACCACTACCGCCTGTTCCTGGCCGGCCTGCCCTCGGGCGCGGTGGACTACGACGCCCGCGAGCGGGAGACGCCCGTGGAGCGGCAGCGCGGCGTGGCCAGCGCCGAGGGTCGCCGCATCGTGGCCGGGCTCGCGGCGCTCACGCCTGCCGCGGTGGCGCGCCCGCTGCACGTGCGCCAGCAGGGCAGCTACGAGGTCGGGCGCTTCGACGGCTGCGAGAGCCGCGCCGACCGCGAGCTCCTGTTCCTTCAGAGCCACACGGTGCACCACCTGGCGCTGGTCGCGGTGCTCGCGCGCGCGCAGGACGTGCAGCCGCCCGAGCGCTTCGGCGTCGCGCCGTCCACCGTGTCGTGGCTGGAAGGCCGTGAGTCCGGGGCCGCCCCGGCCGGCAGCGGAGCGCGCGCCGCGCGCTGACGCGCCGTGTGCACCGTCACCTTCCTGCCGGGACTGCCGCGCGGCGGCTACCTGTTGGCCACCAACCGCGACGAGAGCCCGCGCCGGCTGCCGGCGCTCGCGCCGTACGCCACCGAGCTCGGCAGGCGCCTCGTGCTCGCGCCGCGCGATGCCGATGCCGGCGGCACGTGGATCGGCGTGGACGAGCACGGCTTCGCCCTCTGCGTGCTGAACGGCGACCGGCCGGCGGCCGCGCCGGCGCCGGCGGACACGGTCTCGCGCGGTCGGCTGGTGATGGAGCTGCTCGCGCGGCGCTCGCCGCAGGAGGTGGGCGCGGACCTGGAGATGCGCGCCCGCGCCGGGGGACTGCGCTTCAAGCCGTTCAAGCTGGTGGCGGTCCAGCCCGGCGAAGGCGCCGCACCGGCGCGGCTGGTGCGCGCCGACTGGGACGGCAAGGCACTGGCATGGTCCGGCCTGGACGGGCCGGGCTGCGTGGTGAGCAGCACGTTCGAGCCGGAGGGCGTGGCGGCCGCGCGCAGCCTGGCCTTCGCGCGCTTCCTGCAATCCGTGCGGCCGGACCTGCGCGCCGATGCGACGGAGGAGCAGCTCGACGCGCTGGCCGCCGAGCAGCACGACTTCCATGCCAGTCACGCGGCGGGCGCGCCGCAGGGCGACGCCTGGTCGGTCTGCATGCACCGGGCCGAGGCCCGCACGGTGAGCAGCACGCTGGTGCTGGTGGGGCCGGACCGGATCCGCATGGACTACGTTGCCGGCTGGCCGTGCGAAGACGGCGAGATCCTCGTGTCGGAGATGGCGAGAGCCACGTGATGGCAACCCATCGGACAGTCGGCCTCCTCAGCCTCGCCTGGTCGGGCGACTGAGCGCCGCCCTCAGCCCTCCAGCCACTCCTCCACTTCCCGCCAGCTCCGCCGCCGCAGCAGCCGGCCGCCGCTCGGCAGCCAGCGCAGGCCGCCGACGCTCACGGTGAGCCGGCCCACCTTCTTGTCCTTCTTCTTCCACTTGCGCCATACGTCGAAGGTGATGCCCGTGCGGCCGAGCTGGAGCGGCTCGTGCACGGCCGCCTGCAGCCACTTGGTGGGGCGCCCGGGGCGGCGTCCGCGGAGCGGGACGCGCCTCTTCGTCGGGCGTGCGCTTCGTCTTCCCCTCATCGGGATCCTCCTTTCGGGCAAAGTCAGAGCAGCGGCGACATGAGCCGGGCCACGCCGTCGCGCAGCCGCGCCCAATAGCTCTGCCCGCGCAGCAGGTCCCCGGTGATCTCCACGGACTGCTCCATGTCGGCCGCGAAGCGTCCCTCCAGCTCGTGCGCGAAGGCGCGGCCCATGACCAGGGCCGAGAGCTCGAAGTTGAGGCGGAAGCTGCGGATGTCCATGTTGGCCGAGCCCACCAGGCCCCAGCGGCCGTCGATCACCACCGTCTTGCTGTGCAGCATGGACGGCTGGTATTCGAAGACGCGCACGCCGCCGCGAACCAGCGAGGGGTAATAGGTGCGCGCCGCGGCGCGGACGATGCCGATGTCCGAGTGGGCCGGCACGAGCACGCGCACATCCACGCCGCGCAGCGCCGAGGAGACCAGCGCGGTGAGCAGCGCCTGGTCCGGGATGAAGTAGGCCGACTCGAGCCAGATGCGCTGGCGCGCCGACGAGATGCCGGCGAAGTAGACCATGCCGTTGGCGTTGTGCTCCTGGTCGGGGCCGCTGGGGATGATGGCCGCGACGGCGCTGCCGTCCTCGTCGTGCAGGTCGATCTCGCCGTGGCCGTCCAGCGGCGCCGGCACCGGCGGCAGCGTCAGCTCCTCGTCGGTCGCGAAGGCCCAGTCCTCGGCGAAGGTCTGCGACAGGTCGCCCACGGCCGGGCCCAGCAGTCGCAGGTGCGCGTCCTGGAAGTGGTCCGGGTCCGGGCGGCGCATCTCGCGCACGCGCCGCCGGAGCTGGCCGCTGTACTCGTTGCCGATGTTCATGCCGCCCGTGAAGCCGATCTCACCATCCACGACGATGAGCTTCCGGTGGTTGCGCAGGTTCACGGCCCAGCGCTTGCGCAGCGGGTTCATGGGCAGGAAGGCCGTGGCGCGGCCGCCCGCGGCGCGCAGCGCCTCGAGCCGCTTGCCGTCGATGGTGAAGGAGCCGACCGCGTCGTAGAGCAGCCGCACGTCGATGCCGGCGCGCGCCTTCTCGATCAGCAGGTCCAGGAAGCGCTGGCCGGTCTCGTCCTTCTTGATGATGTAGGACTCGGCCCAGATGGTGCGGCGCGCTCCGCGCAGGGCCTCGCCGACGCGCTCGAAGGCGCGCTTGTTCTCGGCCAGCAGCTCCACGGCGTTGCCGCCGGTGGGCTCGAGGTCGGTGATGTTCGCCGCCAGGCGCAGCAGCGTGAGCTCGCCGGGCGACAGCGAGTCCTCGCTGCCCGCCGCCGTGAGCGACGCCGCCCGGGCGCGCACCGCGGTCGAGGCCATGCGCGCCGCCAGCGTCGCCGCGCGCTTCCTGCGCGTGGTGCGGGTCATGCTCGGGCCGGCCAGCATGAGGTAAGTGATGCCGCCCGCGAGCGGCACCGCCAGGATGGCGAAGATCCACGCCAGCGTGGCTTCCGGGCCGAGGCGGCGCGTGATGGCCGAGGCGATGGCGTAGGCGTCGAGCAGCCCGATCAGGACGGCGACGATGGTCGTCAGCTCGACGTGCACGCGATCAACCTACCCTGCGGCGGGGCGCGACGCTCCTTCAGGCCGCACGCCGCCTCCGCGAAGCCCCGATGAGCCCGAGGTCCAGCAGGGCCGCCACCACCACGGCCGCGAGGCCGAGGCCCTGCACCGCGCCATAGGTGTTCCTGGCCCAGGCCCACGCCAGCGTGGTGAGCGGCGCGAAGATGAATCCGAGGAGCGGCAGGAGGAGCGCACCGCCGTACGCACGGGCGAGGTAGTCGCTGAACAGCCAGGTGACCAGCATCGCGAGCCGCGGGAGGCCCAGAAGCAGCAGCAGGATGACGCAGGGCATGGGCGCACCCTAGCCCCCCGGTCAGTGGATGGCCAGCACGACCTCCAGCGACTGCCCCGCTTCCAGCGCCACGGCCGCCTCCGCCAGAGCGCTCGCCGTGTCGTAGACGGACGTCCAATCCGCGCCCGCCGTGAGCAGGTAGTGGCCGGCCTCGAGCGCGGTGAGCTCGAAGCGACCGTCGCCGCCGCGCACCGTGGTGCCGCCTCGGGCGTCGCGCTCGTCCGCCGCGGCGTAGAGCTGCACGGTCGTGCCGTCGGGCGCCGGCAGGCCCGCGGGCGTGACCACCCGGCCCGAGATCCGCGCCGCCGGCCGCACCTCGAGCGTCATCGACACCGGCCGCTCGCCCACGTCCGCCTGCACCGGCGCGCCGCCGAGCCAGGCGCCGCCCGCGGCCTCCACCCAGTAGGTGCCCGGTGGCAAGTGCGCGAAGACGGCGTGACCGTCCGGGCCGGTGCGGAGGCGCGAGGCGATGTTGCGCCGGTCGGCTTCCTCGTCCACCACGCCCCCGGGCGACAGGTACACGAGCTCCAGCTGCGCCTCCGCCGCGGGCGAGCCGTTGGCGGACTGCGCGAGAACGTCGAGGCGGCCGGCCGGCAGCAGCAGGTCGAGCGTGCGCTGCTCGTCCGCCGCGAGGTCGACCTGCGCCTCGAGCCAGCCGCCCTCGGGCGACGAGGCGCGCAGGTGCCAGGCGCCTGCGTCGAGGGAGAGCTCGTAGCGGCCGCGCTCGTCGCTCGTGGCGGACGCCGAGCGGTGGTCGTTCCAGACCGAGATGCGCACGTCGGGCTGCGGCAGGCCCGCGGCCAGCACGGTGCCGTGCAGCAGGCCGGGCGGCGAGTGCTGCAGCTCCACGTGCGCCGCGACGCCGGGCTCGACGAGCACCTGCTCGGTGGCGCACGGATCGGCGCTCACCTCCCACGTGCCCGGCTGCAGGTCGCGCAGCACGAAGCGACCGGCGGTGTCCGCACGGGCGTTGCGCATGGTGCGCGGCAGCGTGCCCGTCAGCAGCCGCGCGCTCGCGCTGCGGCCCGCGGCCGGCCGGCCGTCGGCGCCCAGCAGCCGGCCCTCCAGCAGGCCTGCCCGCTGCAGCAGCAGCTCCAGCTCGGACGCCGGGCGGCCGGGCTCGAGCAGCACGTCGGCCGATTCGCCCGTCACGCAGCCGCGCGCCTCGCCGCGCACGAGGTAGGCGCCTGCCGCCAGGCCCGCGAACGTGAAGCGCCCCTGGTCGTCGCTGCGCGTGCGGTCGCCGGTGGGCTGCGAGCCGTCGCCCTGGCGGCGGAGCAGCGTGAGACCGGCGTCGTGCAGCGGCCTGCCGTCGCCGTCGCGCACCACGCCGGAGAGATCGGCGCCGCGGTCCAGCTCGAACACCCAGGTGTCGTGGCCCGCCGGCGGCACGCCAGGTACCGTGGCCGTCGCGCGCGCGTAGCCCGGTGCGGAGAGCTTGAGCGAGGTGCCGAGAGGCCCGGCGCCCGTCACGCGCCACTCGCCCGGAGCGGCCAACGGCTCCGCCACGAGCAGCGGCTGCTCGCTCGGGCCGCTCCACCAGTTGATCCTCCGCCGCGCCTCGAGCGTGCCCGACACGGGTGCGCGCGTGGTGCGGTCCACGGCGCGCACGAGCAGCTCGGCGCGCGGAGGCACGGCCAGCACGACGTCGCGGCGGAAGGGCGCGACGTCGTGAACGAGCGCCGCCTCGAAGCCGTCGGCCGTCGCGACCAGCGAGAGGTTGCCGCCCGAGAGGCCGCCCAGCCGGAAGCGGCCCTCCGCGTCGGTGCGCACCACCAGCGCCTCGTCGCGGTCGCGCAGCTGCGACAGGGCCAGCTCCAGCTCCTGCGACTGGCCGCGCATGTCGAGGCCCACGGACACGGCCGCCACGCGCGCGTCGGCCAGCGGCTGGCCGCGGGGGTCCACCACCAGTCCCGCCACCTCGCCGCCGGAAGGCATGACGAGGTCGCCGCGCTGCGCCACGAGGCCGGCCTGCACCTCGAAGGCCTCCAGGTTCAGCGGCGCGCGGCCCGCGCCGCTCAGCCGCAGCTCGATCGCCGGGCCGGGCAGGCTGTCGATGCGGAAGCGCCCGTCCTCGCCGGTGGTCGTGGTGTGCAGCCAGGTCTCCACGTCCATGGGCGGGCGGCCGGCGGCGACGCCGTTGCTCACGCTGGCCACCACGCGCGCCTCGCGCAGCGGCCAGCCGCGCTCGTCCACCACGCGGCCGGCGACGCTCGCGCCGGCCAGGAGCTGCAGCTCGCCGGCGTCGTAGCGGCCGCCGGGCAGATCGAAGCACGCGTGCCCGAAGTCCGCGAAGCCCTCCGCGCGCACCACGAGCACGGACTGGCTCGGGTTGCCGGCGTCGTTGGGCTCGCCGGGCTTGCGCAGCACCACTTGCGCGACGAGCTCGAAGCTGCCGTCCTCGGCGCTCACCGTCCCGGTCAGGTCCTCCGGCCGCGAGGCGAACACGCGCGAGCCGCGCTGCAGCGGCCGGCCGCGGGCGCGCAGCGTGCGTCCGTCGGGCACCAACAGCACGCGCGCGCCGGGGAGCGGCGTGCCGCGGTCGTCGAGCACGCGACCGGTGAAAGTGACCGGTTCGCCCGGCGGCGCGGGCATCAGGGCGGCGGCCGTGGAGGCGACGGGCGAGAGCGATCCGACGTCGGTCCCGGCGGGAATCAGCGCAGCGGCGGCGCGAAGCTCCCCGGCCTCCGGCAGCGCGCGGGTGAAGTTCTCGGGTGCGCGCGCCGGCGGCCGCTGCGGGTCCGCGGAAGCCGCCTGGTCACTGCTCAGCAGCGCGACGAGGCCGAGCGCAATGGCTCCGACCGTGGTGGCCGCACCCCCGAGGATTCGAGCCCGTGGCCGCATCGCGTGCATCGTCTCCTGCCGTCCCGTCCGTGGCACGGGGATTGTACGGAGCGAGTCGGGGAGGTGACGGAGCAAGGGGCGGGGTCGTCGGCGCCACGCTTCGATCTGCGCCTGTGACCGCTCGCTACGGCAGCTTCGGCAGGATCAGCAGCACCTCGGACGTCTGGCCCTCCTGCGCCTGCACCGTGGCCTGGGCGAGGACGTCGTGGGGCTGCAGCGAGTCGAAGCCGTAGCTTAGCGGCACGACGACCACCCAGGTCCCGGCCTGCTCGAGCATCTCGCAATGGAACTCCCCGGAGGCATCCGTGGTGGCCCAGGCGTCGCTGATCGCAGGCGGATCGGGCGGCTGCAGGCGCACGAAGCGGACGTTCGCGCGTGCGGCGGGCCGGCCATCGGCGTGCTGCACGCGGCCGCGGATGACGGGTGCGCGACGCACGTCGAGCGTCATCGTCACGTCGCCCGCCTCCACCTGCGCGCGCGCCGGCGTGGCGCGCACCCAGCCGCTGCCGCCCGCGTGCACCTCCCAGGCCCCGGGCTCGAGGTGCTCGAGGCGCGCGCCCGTCTACGCCGGTCGTCACGGCCGCGCGCTGAAGCGGATCATCCCAGGCATCGAGGTGCACGCGCTCGCCGTCGGCGTCGACCAGAACGGCGGCAACGGGCACGCCAGCGGCGGCCTCGCCCGTCGCAGCATCCCGGACGAGCACGTCGAGGCTCCCCGCGGGCAGCTCGATGACCAGCCGCCGCGTCTCGCCGGCGAACAGGTCGGCCTCACGCCAGATCACGCCGCCGCCGGGCGAGTCGATCGCGAGATGCAGCCTGCCGGCGGGCAGCGTGAAGCGGCACGCGCCGCGGTCGTCCGTGCGCGCCATGAGGAGCGGCACGAAGAGGACCAGCGCTCCTGCGATCGGCAAGTCAGCCTCGTCGACCACGGTTCCGGTGAAGGTCAGCGCGTCGCCGGGAGGCGTGCTCGCGGCGGGGGTGTGCGCCGCGTCGGGCGGGCTCGCCTCCGGCTCGGATGCAATCGGCAGCTGCAGCTCGCTCGGCGTGCCCGCGACGTCGTGCGTCGGCAGTTCGGGGGGCCGTGCCGCCGTCGGCGCGCCCGCCGAGGCCGCCTCCAGCCGGTCGCCCGCGGTGGTCTCGAGCAACCCGAGCGCCAGCACGACGAGGACCGCGACCACGGCCGTCCACGCGACGAGCGCTGCGATTCTGCGCGACATGCGACGCCCTCTCCGGTCGACCCGACTCTACGCCAGCCGGCGGACGGCGTCAGCCCTCGCCGGCCTGCGATTCATTCGCGCCCCACGAAGAACAGCACCCGCCTGCCCTCGCCGGCCTTCACGGTGACCACGATGTCGTCGCGACCGTCCCCGTCGAGGTCCTCCACGCGCAGCTTCGCATCCTCGCCCGGCGCGCCGAGCGGCAGCGTCAGGTCCGGCTCCTCGTCCTTCACGGCCTGCCGCAGGTCCCAGCCGGGCGTGACCATGAGCCGCTTGATGTCGTCGAGCGAGATCTCCAGCCGGCCGCCGTCGCCCATGCGGTCGAGCTCGGAGGACACGTACTTCTCGAGCAGGTCGTCGATGTCGAAGGACGCGAGCTGCTCGGCGAGGCTGCCCTTGAAGCCGGCCGGCACGCTGCCCTTCCAGAGGACGAGCGCGTCGTCGCGCAGGTCGACCACGTCGTCGGCGGCGCCGCCGTCGAGCGCGGCGGCCACGGCGGGCACCTTCAGGCGGCGCTTGTAGTCGTCCTCCATCTCCTGCACGTCGTCGAGGAAGCCCAGGAGCGCGGGGATCTGCAGCGCCACGGTGGTGCGCGCGGAGGGGCGGCGCGCGAAGACCTCGGCGTGGCCTTCCTCGCCGCGCGACTCGTCGAGGTAGGTGAAGACGTCGAAGTCCAGCGAGCCCGGCACGACCAGCAGGCGCAGCGCGTCGCCGAGCGAGACGGTGGCGGCGCGCACGAGCTGCAGGTCGGGGCGGCCGTCGGCGTTCACGTCGCGCAGCAGGAAGTAGAGCACGTTGCCGGAGGCGCGCAGCACCTGGGTGGGCTGCTCGAGGCGCGGACCGGTGCTGCCGCCGAGGAAGACGCGGAACGTGCCGCCCACCTGCAGCACCAGGTCGTGCGGCGGCGCGCCGTCCAGGTCCGCGGTGCGCCAGTTGATCTGCGGCTCCACGTTGGCCAGCAGGTTCTCGAGGTCCACCGACTCGCGCGGCGGCAGCTCGCTGCGCAGCGCGGCGAGGTCGAGCGTCCAGCTCGGCTGCATGGGCAGCTCGGGCCGGGCCAGGTGCACCTGCACGCTGTCGGCGGCCTGGCTCACCAGGTCGGTGCGGCCGTCGCCGTCCACGTCCTGCAGCGAGAACCACGGGATCTGCACGTCCTGCCTGAAGCGCGAGTCGAGGCGCTGCGGATCGCCCAGCTCCAGGTCGATGTCGGCGCGGAAGGCCACCGCGAGCGGGGGCGCGAAGCCCTCCTCCCCGAGGTTGCGGTGGATGAGGAAGCGTCCGGAGCCGGGCAGCACCAGGTCGAGGCGGCCGTCCTCGTCGACATCGCGCACGAAGTTCACGCGCCGCACGCCGTGCGGCAGGAAGCCGTTCGGCTGCTCCAGCAGCGGGGCTCCGAGCTGCAGCGCGCCCTGCGCGTCGACGCCCGCCGCGAACACGCGCTGGCCGTCCGCCAGCATCAGGATCTCGGTCGTGCCGTCGCCGTCGAGATCGGCCAGCGTCCAGCCCACCGTGTCGGACGGCCAGGCCAGCTTGGACTCGTCCTCCTCCGGGAAGGTGCCGTCGGCGCGCAGGCGGCGCAGCGCGAAGCCGTCGAGGCCGACGGCCAGCAGGTCGAGCCGGCCGTCGCCGTCGACGTCGCGCAGCGCCAGCCGCGTGCGGCCGTCGGCCACCTCGCACGAGCTGGTCGCGAACTCCTGCCCGGCCGCGGCGGGCAGCAGCAGCAGGAGCGGCAGGACGGCCCGCTTCATCGCGAGCCTCCGCGGCGCGAGAGGACCAGCTCCAGCGCGCCCGGCCGCGGGTTCACGAGGTCGATGAGGCCGTCGCCGTTCAGGTCCAGCAGCTGCAGCCGCGAGAGGTCGGCGCCGAGGTCGAAGCGCTTCCAGGTGTCCTCCGGCAGCCTCCACTCGTTGCCGCCGAAGCGGCCGCTGCCCTGCTCGATGCGCCGCACGACGACGCGACCGGTCAGGTCCACCTCCACCAGGTCCGCCACGCCGTCGCCCGAGAGGTCGCCCGGGATGCGCCGCACCACGAGCGCGTCCTGCAGCGACTCGAGCGTGAAGCTCTGCTCGTCGCGCAGCGCGGGCTTGCGGCCGAAGGGGTCGTCGCCCTCGCCGGCCAGGTACACGTAGGCGCCGCGCACGAGGCGGAAGCCGGTGACGAGGTCGGTCAGCGTGGGCAGCACGTACTTGGTCACCACCAGGTCGGCTCGGCCGTCGCCGTCCACGTCGGTGAGCTCGCTGTCGGTGCCGCTGCCCTCGAAGCGCAGCACCTGCTGCGGCTGCCCGGGCAGCAGGCGCTCGCCGTCGTTGAGCATCACGAAGTACGTGAAGGTCGTCGCCTCCAGCTTCACGTGCTCGGGCGACTGGCGCGCGATGAGGTCGACGTCGCCGTCGCCGTCCAGGTCGGCGAGGCGTACGATGAGGTCCGTGTCGGGCTTGGCCAGCCACTCGGGCAGCGGCTCGGCGCGCGTGGGCTGCTCGGGCACGCCGTGGTCGTCGGCCAGGTGCACCAGCAGCGTGTTCTCGCGGCGCAGCAGGACGTCGCGGCGGCCGTCGCCGTCCACGTCCACCAGCGCCGGCGCGCGGTAGTGGGCTTCGGCATCGAGCATGGCGGCGAAGGCGCTGGGCGTCTCGCGCAGGAACAGGCCGTCGGATTCGCGGCTGTCGAGGCGCACGCGCGCGCCGGCGTTGCTCACCACCACCGCGCCGGGCGCCTTGGCCGAAAAGCCCAACGCGCGCTCGTCGCCGCCCCAGTCGGCCAGCTTGCTGTAGTCGTCGCCGCCCTCGGCGGGCGGCTCGGCGCGCGGGCCCCACAGCGCCGCCCCGGCGCCTCCGGGCAGCAGCAGCAGGTCGCCGCCCGGCCGCTCGATGACGTACGACCAGAAGTTGAGGGCGCGCGGCGACGGCACCTGGAAGAGCAGGTCCTGCGTGGCGAGGCGTCGCAGGTTGTCGCGGAAGCCGGGCCGGGTGGGCGAGTAGGAGAAGGCGCCGACGCGCGAGAGGAAGACCAGCTCCTTGCCCGGCTCGGCGCGCACGTCGGCCAGCGCGCAGACGATGGCGTCCTCCGGCACGCGGATGGTCTGGCCCGGCATGGTGGGGAAAAGGCCGTCCTCGCCCTGCGCGAAGAGCCGCACCTCGCGCCGGCTGCCCGGCGCCGAGGGCTGCAGCGAGAGGGCCAGGTCCAGGTCGCCGTCGCCGTCCAGGTCGAGGAAGCGCTCCTCGACCAGCGTGCCGTCCACCGGCAGCGAGATGTGCACGAACTCCGTCTCGGCCGCCGCGCGCGACGCGAGCAGCGCGAGGACTGCGATCAGCCCGGCCGCGCCCAGCCTCCTCACTGCGCCAGCTCCCCGACGCCGCTGGAGAAGGAGATCAGGTCGAAGCCGAACAGCTCCAGCAGCACCCAGCGATGCTCCTGGTCGTCGCGCGTGTGGGAGAAGAGCGTGAAGAACCACAGGTCCAGGATCTCCAGGCTCGAGCGCCGGCCGTCGACGGTGGCTTCGTAGTCGACGAGCAGCGGCAGGAAGAACTCCGTGACCACGCGCGGCTCCTCGGGCAGGTCGATGACGCTGTCGCGCGGCTCGCCGCCGCCGGGCGGGCGCCAGGTGAGCAGCACGCGCTGGCCGGGCGGGTGGCGCTCGAGCTCGCGGATGAGCGCGCGGTCCGAGAGCGTCTCCCGGCCGTCCACGGCCAGCACCGTGGCGCCCAGGGGCAGGCCGGCCGCCGTCACGGGCGAGCCGGGCGCGGCCGTCACCAGCACCGCGCCGCCGTCGCCGGTGGACCAGCCAGCCAGGCTGCGCGTGCGGTCGCGCCGCCACAGCTCGCGCGGGGGCTGGCGCGCGCCTCCCGCGGCGGCCAGGGCCGCGAGCACCTCGAACACCGTGTCGCCGCGCTGCACGGACAGGCGCGCGGTCTGGCCGCCGGCGTTGGCCGCCAGCAGCGCCTCCAGCGCGCCGGGGTCGTTCAGCTCGTGGCCGTCGAGCGCGAGGAGCACGTCGCCTGGCTGCACGCCCGCCGCGGCCGCCGGCGAGCCGGGCAGCACCGAGACCACGCGCACGCCCGGCTCGAAGTGCATGTCGGCCAGCGAGCCGCTGTCGTTCTCCTCGACGTTCAGCCCGAGGAAGGCGCCGGCCGGCGCCGGCACCGACCAGGGCAGCGCCTCGGGCAGCGGATCCGGGATGGTGGCCAGCGTGGCGGTGGTGCAGGCCGGAAGCAGCAGCAGCACGAGGATCGGGAACAGACGGGCTGCCCACATGCGGGCAAGGCTAACAGCGGTGCGCGGATCGTTCCCCTGCGAACTTCGTGGCGATCGCGTGGAACGGCGGGGATCATGCCGCCATGGAGGCTCTCGAGTACGCGCGGCTCTTCGAGCTGGAGTCGCGGCACTTCTGGTACGTGGGGCTGCACGCGCTGCTGCGTGGCGCGCTCGCGCGCGCGGGCGGTACGCGCGTGCTCGACGCGGGCTGCGGCACGGGCGGGCTGCTCGCGGCGCTGCCGGGCGCGACGGGCGTGGACAACAGTCCGCTGGCCCTGTCCTTCTGCGGGCGGCGCGACCTCGTGCGGCTCCTGTGCGCGGACGTCTCGCGCCTGCCGTTCCGCGACGGCGCCTTCGACGCGGTGGTGAGCGCCGACGTGCTCTACCACCGCGCCGTCGCCGACGACGCCGCGGCGCTGGCGGAGCTGGGGCGCGTCGTGCGGCCGGGCGGCGCGGTCATCCTGAACCTGCCGGCGCACCGCGCGCTGCGTGGCGCGCACGACGACTTCGTGCACGGCGCCCGGCGCTACGCGCGCGGCGACGTGGCGCGGCTCGCGGCGCGCGCGGGGCTCCGGGTCGAGCGCCTCACGTCCTGGAACTGCGCGCTGCTGCCGGCGGCCTTCCTCGCGCGCCGCTTGTCGCGCGGCGGGCCGGCTCGCAGCGACGTGTCGCTGCCGCCCGCGCCGCTGAACGCCGCGCTCGCCGCCTGGCTGAGGGCCGAGTCGGCGCTCGCGCTGCGCACCGGCCTGCCGTGGGGCCTGTCGGTCTTCGCCGTGCTGCGCCGCCCGGCACCGGCCGGGTGATACAGTCGCGCCGCGTGGCCAGCGAGCACAGCCCGCCATCCTCGTCGCGCGCCGGCGCGCCCGGCATCTCGGCCTTCTTCCCGGCCTACGGCGACTGGGGCACCATCGCGAGCCTGGTGCTGCTGGTCTCCTCCGTGCTGCGCGAGCTGACGGACGACTGGGAAGTCATCGTGGTGAACGACGCCAGCCCCGACCACACGGGCCTCATCCTGGCCGAGCTGGCCGCGCTCTGCCCGCGGCTGCGTGTGGTGACGCACGAGAGGAACCGCGGCTACGGCGGCGCGCTGCGCAGCGGCTTCGCGGCCGCCAACAGGGAGTGGATCTTCTACACTGACGGCGACGCGCAGTACGACGTGCGCGAGCTGCGCGAGCTGTGGGCCGCGCGCGACGGCGCGGACATGGTCAACGGCTACAAGATCCAGCGCCACGACCCGCTGCACCGCATCGTCATCGGCAAGCTGTACCACTGGCTGGTCAAGCTGGCCTTCGGCCTGCGGATCCGCGACGTGGACTGCGACTTCCGACTCGTGCGGCGCGCCGTCTTCGAGAAGGTGGAGCTCACGCGCGACAGTGGTCTCATCTGCGTGGAGCTCGTGACCAAGATCGAGAAGAACGGCTTCCGCGTCGTGCCGGTGCCGGTGCACCACTACCACCGCCTCCACGGCCGGAGCCAGTTCTTCAACGTCGCGCGCGTGGGTCGCGTGGCCGTGGGGCTGTTCGGGCTGTGGTGGGAGCTCATCGTGCAGCGGCGCGTGACGCGGGCGGCTCCCGCCGGCGCACGGAGCGGCCGATGAGCGTGGACCTCGCCAGCGCCTACTCCGGCGCCGACGTGCTCGTGACCGGCGGCCTCGGGTTCATCGGCAGCAACCTCGCGCGGCGCCTCGTCGCGCTCGGGGCGCGCGTCACGCTCATGGACTCGATGATCCCCGAGTACGGCGGCAACCTCTTCAACATTCACGACATGCGCGAGCGCGTCACGGTCAACTTCGCGGACGTGCGCGACCGCTCGGCGATGGACCACCTGGTGCAGGGCCGCGACGTCCTGTTCAACCTGGCCGGGCAGGTCTCCCACATCGACTCGATGCGCGACCCCTTCACGGACCTGGACATCAACTGCCGCAGCCAGCTCTCGCTGCTCGAGTCGTGCCGCCACAACAACCGGCGCGTGCGCGTGGTCTTCGCAGGCAGCCGCCAGGTGTACGGGCGCCCGATGTACCTGCCGGTGGACGAGGCGCATCCGGTGCGGCCCGTGGACGTGAACGGCATCAACAAGGCCGCGGGCGAGCAGTACCACGTGCTCTATCACGACGTGCACGGCGTGCCCGCGTGCTCGCTGCGCCTCACCAACACCTACGGGCCGGGACAGCTGGTGAAGCACGACCGGCAGGGCTTCATCGGCTGGTTCCTGCGCACGGCGGTCGAGGGCGGCGAGATCCGGCTCTACGGCGACGGCAGCCAGACCCGCGACCTCAACTTCGTGGAGGACGTGGTGCAGGCCTTCCTGCTCGCCGGCGCCGACCCGCGCGCCAACGGCCAGATCTACAACCTCGGCGCGACGCCGCCCGTGAGCCTGCGCGAGCTGGCCGAGCTGCTGATCGAGCTCTCCGGCAAGGGCTCGGTGCGATTCGTGCCGTGGCCCGTGGACAAGCGCGCGATCGACATCGGCTCCTACTACGGCAGCCACGAGCGCATCACCGCCGAGCTCGGCTGGCGCCCGGCGACGCCGCTGCGCGACGGCCTGCGTCGCACGCTCGAGTTCTACGCCGCGAACCTGAGGCACTACCTGTGAGCGCGCCCGTTCCGCCCGCCCGCTGGCCCTTCCACGACCTGCACGCGGGCTTCCTCGCGCAGCGCGAGGAGCTGCTTTCGGCGATGGCGCACGTCTTCGCGAGCGGGCAGTACATCCTCGGCTCCGAGGTCGCGGCGTTCGAGCGCGAGTTCGCGAGCTTCCTTGGCCTGCCGCACGTGGTCGGCGTCGCCAACGCCACCGACGCGCTCGAGCTGGCGCTGCGCGCGCTGGACGTCGGGCCCGGGGACGAGGTCATCGTGCCGGCGCTCACCGCGGTGCCCACGGCCATGGCCGTGCTCGCCGTGGGTGCCGTGCCGGTGCTCGCGGACGTGGACCCGGCGTACTTCGTGTTGGACCCGGGCAGCCTGCGCGCCTGCGTCTCGCCGCGCACGAAGGCCATCGTGCCCGTGCACCTCTACGGCCAGTGCGCGGACATGGACGCCATGCTCGCCGTCGCCGAGACCGTCGGCGCCTCGGTCATCGAGGACTGCGCGCAGGCGCACGGCGCCCGCTGCCGCGGGCGCATCGCCGGCAGCATGGGCCGCGTGGGGGCCTTCTCCTTCTATCCGACCAAGAACCTCGGAGCCTTCGGCGACGGTGGCGCGCTGGCGACTGCGGACCATGCGCTGGCCGAGCGCCTGGCGCGACTGAGGTTCTACGGCGGCGTACCCGGCTACGACTTCGTCGAGCCCGGGCGCAACAGCCGCCTCGACGAGCTGCAGGCGGCGCTGCTGCGCGTGCGGCTCGCGGCCCTGTCGGCCGGCAACGAGCGGCGCAAGCTCCACGCGCGGCGCTACCGCGAGGGGCTGACTCATCCCGACGTGCAGCTGCCGGCCGAGCGGGGCGAGCACGTCTGGCACCAGTTCGTGGTGCGCTGCCGGCGGCGCGACGCGCTCCGGGCGCACCTCGCGGCGGCC